>Ga0070732_10001240_pt1 | contig 14097 bp, 23 predicted proteins | sample Coa_R1_5_FD_66449 | JGI IMG/M metagenome (GOLD analysis project Ga0070732, IMG submission 66449) | Surface soil microbial communities from Centralia Pennsylvania, which are recovering from an underground coalmine fire - Coalmine... | ecosystem: Environmental > Terrestrial > Soil > Unclassified ...
TGCCTTCTACTTCAATTGAGTCTTTCCGCGCCATGTCAGGATTTCCGGGCCATCCTTGGTGATCAGAACTGTATGCTCAAAATGGGCCGATCGTGTCCCGTCGGCTGTCCGGACGGTCCAGCCATCCTCCAGGAGTCGAACGTCGGGGCCGCCAATGTTGACCATTGGCTCAATCGCCAGGGTCATGCCGGCCTTCAATTTCGGTCCGCTTCCGCGCCGGCCGTAGTTCGGGATTTGCGGCTCTTCATGCAATTTGCGTCCAACGCCGTGGCCAACAAACTCGCGAACGACCGAAAAATGATTTTGCGAAGCCTCATCTTCGATTTCGGCACAGATATCTCCGAGGCGAGCGCCTTCGTCGGCCACGTTGATCGCGCGCTCCAATGCTTTTTCGGTAACGCGCAAAAGCTGATCGGTGCGTTCGTCCACAACGCCCACCGGAATTGTCTGGGCCGTGTCCCCCACCCAGCCCTCCTGAATCACGCCGATGTCGAGCTTGACGATGTCGCCGTATTGAATCCGGCGCTGACTGCCAATTCCGTGAACAACTTCGTCATTGAGCGAAATGCAAATGTTTCCGGGGAAGACGCGGTGTCCCAGTCGATATCCGAGGAACGCGCTCTTTACTTTCGCGTCATTCATGAACTCCGCAGCAGCGTCGTCGACTTCTTTGGTCGTAATGCCTGGCCGAATCAGTTCGCTTACGCGATCAAGAATCTCGCTCGCCGTCCGGCACGACTGCCGCATCTTTTCGATTTCCTTGGCGTTCTTAATTGGAATCATGCCGGCACTTTGTCTTCAATTATCCGGGATATATCCGCAAACACCGCATCGCGGTCGCGGTTGCCGTCAATTTTTCGCAAGATCGACATTTTCCCGTAAAACTCGGCAAGCGGCTGCGTTTTAGTGTTGTATTCGCGCAGCCGCGTCTGCAACACGCCCAAATCGTCATCGCTACGCCGCTCCAAACGACCTTCGCAATACGGACAAATCGGACGGTTGGCGAACTGCGCGCTGTCGACGCTTGTGGTGAAGCCACAGGTCCGGCATTGCAGCCGTCCGGAAATTCGCGCCCGCACCGTTTCTTCGGACACATCCAGCCAAATCGCGGCATCGAGCGATGTTTTCAGACCTGTGAGAATCAACGCCAGGCTTTCGGCCTGGGGCAGGGTTCGCGGAAAACCATCGAACACAAATCCATATCCACCGTGCAAATGCAGCCAATCCTCGATGAGCTTGACGATGGTATTGTCCTGAACCAAATCTCCGCGCTGCAACATTTCCGCAGTTTCCAAACCGAGCGGAGTGCCGAGATCTTTCTCGCGACGCAAAATCGCGCCTGGTGACGTGACCGGAATCCCGAACTGACGGGTAATCATTTCGGCCTGAGTTCCTTTGCCGGAGCCGGGAGCTCCCAATAAAACAAGTCGTCGCTTCACTTCGACGCCAAAAATGCGGCCACGCCGCCAATGACTATGATCGCGATGCCGACATAGAGCCACATGAGCGTGCGCTGAGCCGCCGCATCGCCACCAGCGGCCCCATACGCGCGCGCGCCAAATCCGCCGCGCACGCGGCCTTTACGGAGAAAGCCGTCGTAATGCCGTTGAATCAAGTGAGTTTCCACCTGACGCATGGTATCGAGAATGACGCCGACGATGATGAGCAAGCTGGTGCCGCCAAAAAATTGCGCCGTCACCGTGGGCACGTGCAATCCCTGACTCAGCAAACTTGGAAGGACTGCGATTAAGGTCAGGAAAATTGCTCCGGCAAAGGTCAACCGCGTCATCGTAAAATCGAGGAAATCTGCGGTCGGTTTGCCCGGACGAACCCCGGGAATGTAACCGCCGTATTTTTTGAGATCGTCAGCAATTTGAGATGGCTGAAATTGGGTCGCAACCCAGAAGTAACTGAAGAAGAAAATCATGGCGGCGAGCACAAGGTAATGGAGCCAGCCGGTGGAAAGCATTTCCGAAATCTGCCGCGCGGTCGGACTGTTCGGAAAAGCCCAGCTCACAATCTGGTTCGGGAACAGCAGAAGCGCCCAGGCAAAGATGATCGGCATCACGCCCGGATAATTCACCTTCAACGGCATGTATTGGGTGTTGCCGCCATATTGTTTCCGGCCGACGACGCGTTTCGCGTACTGGACCGTGATCTTGCGCACGGCTTGGGTAATGGCGATCACGCTCGCGATGACGATAAACAAGAATGCCACCATCAATACCAGAATCGCCGGATTCACCTGGCTGGTGCCGCCATTCGCGGCGGTCGGCACGAAAGTTTTCCAGGCTTGTGCCAAAGCAGCGGGCAGGCGCGCGACGATGCCGATGGTAATGATCAGCGAGATACCATTGCCGATTCCGCGCTCGGTAATTTGATCACCAAGCCACATCAAGAGCAGCGTGCCCGTGGTCAACGAAATCACGGTTACGAGGCGAAATACCCATCCAGGATCGTCCACCAACGGAATTCCCAATCTCGCGATGGTTTCCGGAATTCCCGGCAAAGCGACGCGATACGCTTCAGGATGCTGAAATGAAATGGCCAGAAGGTAACCTTGGAAAATGCAAAGGCCGACGGTCATGAGCCGCGTGTATTGCATGATCTTCTGACGGCCTCCGTCTTCGCGAGCGAGTCTTCCGAGTTGGGGAATCACCGCCGACAACAGCTGCATCATAATCGATGCGCTGATGTAAGGCATGATGCCCAGTGAAAAAATCGCGCAGTTTTCCAATGCGCCGCCGCTGAACAAATTCAAAAGCGCCGCGACCTGGCCCTGCTTGTCACTCAACGCGCTCCGGAACCATTCCTGCAAAACTGCCTGATTAACGCCGGGCGTTGTGATCGCCGCGCCGAGGCGCACAATAACCACCACTGCGAGCGTGAAAAGAATTCTGCGCCGGAGCTCCGGAATCTTGAGCGTATTGAGAAAGGCCGAAACCATTTCCGAAAATTATTTCCGGGAGGTTTTTTTCTTCGCCTTGGAAGCAGAAGCCGATTTCTTCTTCGGCTTCACTTCGTCGGACTTTGCGGCCTCATCGGATTTCTCCGAATTGGCAGCCGCCTTTTCCTGAGACCGGTCGCGCATGGTCACTGTTCCGCCGGCCTTTTCGATCTTGGCCCTGGCCGATTCGCTAATCTTATCCGCTTCGATTTTCAGCGCGTGCTTCAATTCGCCATCGCCCAAAATTTTGATTCCAACGACGTCACCGCGCACCAGCTTCGATTCGCGCAGCAGCTGTTCATTCACAACCGTTCCCGCTTTGAAATCATTGAGGTCGCTCAAATTGACCACAGCATAGGTGCTATGGAACGCGGCGTTATTGAAACCACGCTTTGGTAAACGCCGAATCAGCGGCATTTGTCCACCTTCGAATCCGAGACGGAGACTGCCGCCTGAGCGCGCCTTCTGGCCTTTGTGGCCTTTGCCGCTCGTCTTTCCGTGTCCGGAACTCTCGCCGCAACCAAGTCGCTTAACCCGATGGCGCGCGCCGGGACGCGGACGCAGATTGTGTAACCGCATCATGATTGGATCGCGGCCGCCTTTCCGTCGCCGCTTTTGATTCCACGAACTTTGAAAATCTCGTCCTTGCGCCGCAACGATTTCAGCGCGGCAATCGTTGCTTTCACAACATTCGCGTGGTTGCTGGAGCCGAGTGATTTCGCGAGCACGTCGCGAATTCCGGCCGCCTCGACCACCGCGCGCACTCCGCCACCTGCGATGACGCCCGTTCCCGGGGACGCCGGTCGCAACAAAACCCGGCCGCCACCGAATTCACCGATCGTCTCGTGCGGAATCGTGTTCTCGTGGAGCGAAACTTTCTCCATCGACTTCTTGGCAGCGTCGGATGCTTTTCGGATCGCTTCCGCAACCTCATTCGCTTTTCCGAAACCCACGCCGACCGAGCCGTCGTGATCACCGGCAACAATTAACGCGCTGAAGCTGAAACGCCGTCCGCCTTTCACGACCTTGGCACAACGATTGATGAACACCACTTTTTCGGTGGTGTCACCTCTTTGCGCCGGAGTTCTGTCTACTCCGCGCCCATCCTGTCGTCCTCTATTTCCTGTTGGTCCTGCCATGGAATTAAAACTTTAGTCCGCCTTCCCGCGCCGCGTCCGCCAGCGCTTTCACTTTGCCTTGATATTGAAATCCGCCGCGATCGAACACTACGCTCTCAATTTTTTTGCCGCGAGCCCGTTCGGCGATTGTTTTGCCGACAACTTCGGCGCTGGCCCGATTGGCTCCGGGTTTGCTTTTGCCGAGCACCGCTTTCTCCGCAGTCGACGCCGCGGTCAATGTTTTGCCAGCGTCATCATCGATAACCTGCGCATAAACGTGCTTGCCCGAAAAATAGATCGCCAATCGCGGTCGCATGGCAGTTCCCGAAACTTTCTTTCGGATCCGCTCGTGCAATCGCTGCCGGGCTGCCTTTCGATTAAACGCCGCCATAAATTATTGGACCGTCTTGCCTTCCTTGCGGCGGATTTGTTCGCCCGCGTACCGGACCCCTTTGCCTTTGTACGGCTCCGGCGGGTAGTAACGGCGAATATCAGCGGCAACCTGGCCAACGACTTTTTTGTCCGGGCCCTGGATGGAGATCTTGGTGTTGTCGGTGACGGTAATTTTGATGTCTTTCGGGATGGAAAACAGAACCGGGTGTGAAAAGCCAAGACTGAGATTCAAATTCTGGCCCTGGACAGCGGCTTTGAAACCGACACCCTCAATTTCGAGATTCTTGGTAAAGCCTTCGCTCACGCCTACGATCATGTTGTGGACCAGCGCGCGAGAAAGACCGTGCAAAGCCTTCACGCTGCGGGTTTCCGCTTCGCGAGCGACTGAAACGTGATTGTCTTTCACGCTGGCTTTGATTTGGCGCGGCAATTGCCAGGTCAGCTTGCCTTTCGGGCCTTCCACCGAAACAGCGCCGTCATTGGCGATGTTGACCTTGACCTTGTCAGGAATGTCGACGGGCTTATTTCCAATTCGCGACATAAAATTACCAAATGTAGGCGAGCAATTCACCGCCGACTTTTTGTTTTTTCGCTTCCCGGCCCGACATCACGCCGCGCGATGTTGATAAAATCGCCGTGCCCATTCCGCCGAGGACTCTTGGAATTTCGTCCGCGCCAACATAACGACGCAATCCCGGCCGGCTGACGCGTTTCAAACCGGTGATCGCGCAAGTGCGGTCGACAAGCTTGTTGGTGATCTTGATCCGTGGATGGGCCGCTTTGGTATCGACTTCGTAATCGGTGATGTAGCCTTCGCTTTTTAAAATCCGAATAACTTCGGATTTCACCTTCGAGTACGGTACGTAAATCTCCATCTTCTGCGCGCGCGCGCCGTTGCGCACTCGAGCGAGCAAATCTGCAATTGGATCTGTAACGGTACTCATGAAATTCAGGCGGCTTGTTCAACCGGTCCGCCTCCGGACGGGGCCGGAGTGGTGGTTTTCTTCGCGCGGTCAGCGAACGGCATTCCCATTTCGGTCAACAACGATTTGGCCTCTTCGTCCGTCCGCGCGGTGGTCACAATAGTAACATCAAAACCGATGTTGCGCTTGATTTTATCGAGCTCCACCTCGGGAAAAATTGTCTGATCAGGCACGCCCAGGGTGTAGTTGCCGTGTCCGTCAAAAGACCGAGCCGGAACGCCGCGAAAGTCACGAATGCGCGGAAGCGCGGCCTTGATTAAGCGCTCGAGGAATTCGTACATCCGATCGCCCCGCAGGGTGACCTTCGCACCAATCAACTGGTCCTTCCGCAATTTGAAATTCGCGATGCTCTTTTTCGAGCGCGTCTCTGCCGGCTGCTGGCCGGTAATCAACGCCAGCTCGGCTTTGGCTTCATCAAGGGCCTGTTTCACGTCCGTCTGCGAGCCGATCGACGTGTTGACCACCACCTTCTCGATCCGCGGGATCTGATGGAGGTTCTTGTACTTGTGGCGCTCTTTCAAAGCCGGCACCACCCGGTCTTTATAATGACGGTAAAATTCGTTTTCCATTACGCCGCCTTCTTCTCAGCCTCTTTCTTTGGCTTCGTCTTGGTTTTCTTGTCCGGTTTCTTGTCGGTCTCGACCAATTTCACATTCGAAATGTGAATCGGGCCTTCGCGCTCCGCGATCTTGCCCTGCGGATTGTCCTGCGATTTGCGCAGATGCTTCTTAATGATCCGCACCCCTTCGACCAGGACCTGTTGTTTGCGCGGGAGAACCTCCAGCACCTTGCCGGAAGAACCCCGGAAGTTTCCCGAAATCACTTCGACGTTATCGCCTTTTTTGACGTGAAATTTAAAACGACTCATAACACCTCCGGCGCCAGCGAAACGATCTTCATGAAATTGCGTTCGCGAAGTTCGCGGGCTACCGGACCAAAAATACGCGTGCCCCGCGGGTTGAGATCTTTATCGATGATCACGATCGCGTTGTTGTCGAACCGCAAGAGCGAACCGTCGTCGCGGCGAATCGGCTGCCGTGTCCGAACCAAAACCGCCCGGACGACTTCGCCTTTCTTCACCGTTCCGGTCGCACTCGCTTCTTTCACGTTCGCGGTAATGACGTCGCCGATCCCGGCATAAAGGGTGGCCTTGCCGATCACGCCGATCATCGTCGCCATCCGCGCGCCGGTATTGTCTGCTACGTCAAGTCTGGATCGGATCTGGACCATAAAATTACTTCTGAAGGACCTCCACCAGCCGCCAACGCTTTAATTTGCTGAGGGGCCGCGTTTCCATGATTCGCACCTTGTCGCCGGTCTTGGCCTTGTTCTCTTCGTCGTGCGCGTAAAACCGGCGAACCTGTTTCACAATCTTGCCAAACTTCGGATGCGGTACGCGCGTCGTGGTTTCCACGACGATGGTTTTGTTCATTCGATCGGAAATCACCTCGCCGACCCGCGTCTTGCGATCGGAACGAATGTATTTCACCGGCAATGGTGGCGGAACTGATGTTGATGTCGCTTGCTCGGCCATAAATTACTTTTTCGCCTTCGCCTTTGGTTGTTCGGCCGGGATGGTCTGCGGCTGGTTCGATCGTTGAGAAAGAATGGTTTCGATTCGGGCCACGTCCCGACGGATCAGACGCAACCGGCTCGGTTGCTCGAGCTGGCCGCTCTGCTGCTGCAAACGCAAATGCAATCGCTCCTGACGAAGATCGCGCCGCTTGGTCAGCAACTCGTCATTACTCATCTCGATTATTTCTTTGATTTTCATTGGTTAGGCGACGGCTACGTGGTGACGGCTGATAAATTTCGTGCGCACCGGCAACTTGTCGGCGGCGAGTCGCAGCGATTCGCGAGCGACCGATTCGGTCAGACCGTCGAGCTCAAACAAAATATTTCCGGGCTTCACCGTGGCGACCCAAAATTCCGGCTGGCCTTTTCCCTTACCCATTCGCGTTTCCGGTGGGCGCGCGGTCACGGATTTGTCCGGAAAAATCCGGATCCAAAGCTTGCCTTTGCGCTTCATGTTGCGAGTCAACGCCACCCGGGCGGCTTCGATTTGCGTGTTGGTGATCCACGCCCGCTCGAGAGTTTGGAGACCAAACTCGCCGAAGCTGATTCGAAGATTGCGCGAAGCAGTCCCCTTGCGGCTTCCCCGCTGGGACTTCCGGTACTTCACTCGTTTGGGCATCAACGGCATAAAAATTTCCTAGGCTTGAACCGGCTCCGGCGCGATCGGCGGTGGCGGCGGCGGCGCCTGTTGTTCAACGGGCGCTTCTTCCTTCTTACAAATCCAGCATTTCACACCGATTTTTCCGTAAACGGTGTTCGCTTCGGCAAATCCGTAATCAATCGGCGTGCGAAGTGTGTGCAGCGGAATCTTGCCTTCGCGATACCATTCGGAACGCGAGATTTCCGCGCCATTCAATCGGCCCGAGCAGCGCAGTTTGATTCCCTGCCCGCCAAAATCCATCGCCACTTGCACCGCTTTCTTCATGGCGCGGCGGTAGGCGATTCGGCGTTCAATCTGCAACGCGACGTTTTCCGCGACGAGCTGGGCATCGAGCTCGGGCGTTTTGATTTCCTGGATGTCGATCTTGATTTGTTTGCCCTGCGCCATTTTCGAAATCTCTTCCGTCATCTTCTCGATTTCGGCGCCTTTGCGGCCGATCACGATTCCGGGCCGGGCGGTATGAATTGTCACCCGGATCGAATTCCACGCCCGCTCGATCACGATTTTCGAAACCGCCGCAAACTGCAGTTTCTTCTTCACGTAAGCGCGGATCTCCAGGTCGCTGTGCAAAAAGTCCGGCAGCTCCTGGCTGGAGGCGTACCAGCGCGATCGCCAGTCGCGGTTCACGCCAAGTCTGAATCCAATCGGATTAACTTTTTGTCCCATAAAATTATTTCTTCGCCGCCTTCGCGGTTTTCTTTGTCTTCTTCGATTTTTTCTTGCCCACAGCCGACGATTTGTCTTCGGCCTTCTCGCCGTCGGCTTGTTTTTTCTCCGGCTTCTCGTCGGTCAGAACGATCCGGATATGACTGGTTCGCTTCAAAATTCGCGAACCGCTTCCGCGGGCGCGAGACGTCATCCGTTTGATAGTTGGACCTTCACCGACCACGGCTTCCTTCACGACCAGCCCGTCGGCCTTCAAGTTCGCGTTGTTCTCAGCGTTCGCGATCGCGCTTTTGAGCGTCTTATTGATCAGGAACGCGGCCTTCTTGGGCGTAAAGGCAAGAACATCCAGCGCCGCCGAAACCGGCAGACCCTGGATCTCTCGCGTGACTTCCCGCACCTTGAATGCCGAAATCCGCGCGTACTTATATATTGATCTAACTTCCATTACTTTAAACTCACTTTCGAGGCGTCGACCTGGAGCCGATCCCCGACTTTAATTTTTTCCTTCCCAGAATCCTCGATCATCGCGCCGCAAATCCGTTGGCGCACGTCCACCACCCGCAACGTCGCAATCTTTTGTTCGCCGCGCATCACCCGCAGCGGCATCCCAATTTTTACGCCCTGCTGCTCACCGATGTTCGCAACTACAAACGACCATTCGTCCTTCACGCTGAGCACGCTTGCGTCCATTAAACCGGGTTGCGGTTCTTTGGCGCCGGTAGATATCGATCTTCCCACCAGTGCGCTCGTTTTCCGCAATTGGGTTTCCATGTCCGCCCGCGCCTGCGCGTCGCCGCCTTGCGATGTTTTCAAATACCGCAACAGCGCTTCGTTCAAGCCGAGCAGTTGATCGCGTAACTCGTCGCGTTCTTTCTGCGCGAGCCGCAGATCGCTCACCGCCGCGAGCAATCGTTGCTCGAGCTTTGCCCGATCTTTGCTCGCCGACGCGAGTCCCAGCGCTTCCATTCGCGATTCCAAATCCGCGAATTTGCGCCGGAATACTTCGGCCTCGGCATTCGACTCCGCCAGGCTCGCCGTCAAAGTCTTGAGCGACTCCTGCTGAATCGATAATTGCTTTCGCAATTCCTCGTTCTGCCGAAGCAGCGACTCCGCGGTCACTTTCGTGTCCGCGTTTTCGATTTTGGATTCTGTCAAAGAACTGTCCTCTGCTGCCAGCAGCAGAGAAGTTGAGAGCAGATAGTTGAGAGTTGAGAGCCACATCTTCGCAGCTCTTTTCCTCCCAATCCGATCTCTCTCAACACTCAACTAAAAATTCTCAACTATTTGGCCACCTTCGCCGTGTGCGAACCGTGCTTCTTAAAGATTCGCGTCGCAGAAAACTCACCGAGTTTGTGTCCAACCATGTTCTCGGTAACGAAAACGGAATTGAAAATCTTCCCGTTGTGCACCAAAAACGTGTGGCCGACAAAATCCGGCGTAACCATCGAGCGCCGCGACCAGGTTTTGATCGCCTTCTTCGAGCCCGAGGCGTTCATCTTGTCGATCTTCTCCAGAAGATGCGATTCGACGAAGGGTCCTTTCTTTAGTGATCTTCCCATAAAAATCAAATTTTCTTCTTGCCGCGCTTGCGTTCCATAATGAAACGGTCGCTCGGTTTTCGTTTCGCGCGGGTCTTAAATCCTTTGGCCAATTGTCCCCACGGACTGACCGGATGATGCCGTCCGCCGCCACCTTTCGATTTACCCTGGCCCCCGCCCATCGGGTGATCGATCGGGTTCATCACCATTCCGCGAACATGCGGACGACGTCCCTGCCAGCGGGTCCGGCCGGCTTTACCGCTGGCGACATTCATGTGATCGACATTTCCAACCTGACCGATCGTGGCGAAACAATTCTCGTGGATCCGGCGCACTTCGCCTGACGGCATTTTCACCAGCGCGTAACCGCCTTCGAGGTTGTTCAAAATCGCCTGCTGCCCGGCGCTGCGAGCAACCTGCCCCCCTCGGCCCGGGCTCAACTCAATATTGTGAATGCCGGTTCCGAGCGGAATCGCGCGCAGCGGCAACGAGTTGCCGAGCTCCGGCGCAGCATCGCTTCCAGCGCTGACCTTCGCGCCGACCCGGAGTCCGTTCGGAGCGAGGATGTAACTGACTTCACCGTCAGTGTACTTAATAAGAGCGATTCGGGCCGAGCGGTTGGGATCGTACTCGATTCCGACCACTTCCGCGACCACGCCATGCTTGCTGCGCCTGAAATCAACCTTGCGATAATGCTGTTTGTGACCGCCGCCAATGTGGCGTGAAGTCAACCGGCCGTAATTATTCCGGCCGCCGGACTTTCTTTTCGGCTCAAGCAAGCTGCGATGCGGACGCGACTTGGTAATCTCGTCGAACGCCGGCGTTTGCTTGAAACGCTGAACTGGAGTGAGTGGCCGATAATTCTTGAGCGCCATAACCTTATAAATTCGAAATCGGAAATTCGAAATCCGAAACAAATCCGAAGTCACGAATGTCCAAAATGGACAATCGACTTCGCATCATCGGGTTTGAATTTTTGATTTTATTCATTGGTGCTTGTTTCGAGTTTCGATATTCGGATTTCTGGCCATCAGACCAGCTCGATTTTCTCTCCTTCGGCCAAAGTCACAATCGCCTTTTTCCAGTGCGGGCGCCGGCCCAAGGGCCCGCGGACCCGCTTTTGTTTTCCGGCGTAGTTGCAGGTGTTCACATCAATCACTTTCTTTTGGAACAGACGCTGCACTGCGTCTTTGATTTGAGTCTTGTTGGCGCGAGGATTGACTCGAAAAACGTATTTGTTCTGTTTTTCACCCAGGAGCGTCGATTTCTCGGTCAATGACGCCGTCTCGATAATTTCGTGCGGCTCTCTCATTGGAGTCTCTCCGCCAGTTTTTCGAGCGCCTTCGAGGTCACCAGAATTTTGTGGAACGCCAGCAACTGCTCGGTGTTCACGTCAGCCGCGGTCGCGAGCTGCACCAGCTTTACGTTGCGCGCCGATTTATGGGTCTTGTCATCGAACGCGTCGGAAACGATCAAAACTTTTTCGGCGTCCGTTTGCTTGCGCACCAGATCGACAAACGCCTTGGTCTTAGTTTCCGAAACCGCGAATTTGTCGATCGTCAGAACGTCGCCGGCCGTAATTCGCTCGCTCAATGCTTTCTGCAATGCCAGACGCCGGACCGATTTCGAAACTTTCTTGGAATAATCGCGCGGGTGCGGCCCGAACACGACTCCACCGCCACGCCAAACCGGAGACGAAGCATACCCGGCGCGCGCGCGACCGGTTCCTTTTTGCCGCCATGGCTTCGCGCCCGACATATCGACGGTCGCCTTGGTTTTCACGCTGGCTGTGCCGGATCGACGTGCCGCTCGCATCGCGACGACAACGTCGTGGACAGCCTGCGAACCCCGGCCATCCTCGATGATCTCGATCTTCGCTTCCTTGGCTGCGGCTTTGGTTAAAACTTTCGCGCTCATTTCCTAGCTGCTTCCTTGGCTGCAGCCTTTTTCTCTTCGGCCAGTTCGCCCGCTTTCTTCGGTTTCTTGGCGAGCGCAGCTGCCTCTGCTTCCGCATGTTGATGATGTAACGCGACTAGTGCGCCCGGATTCTTGATCGCCGGCCTAACGACTACGTAGCTCCCGTTACAACCAGGGACTGCGCCACTGATCAAAATTACTTTATCGGCCTCGCGGACCTGAATGACCTGCAAATTTTGAACGGTCACTCGTTCGTCGCCCATGTGACCGGGCATGCCCATGTTTTTCCAAATCCGTCCCGGGGTTGAACGATTACCGATTGCACCGTTTCGGCGATGGGTTTTGGAACCGTGGGCCGCGCCCTGGCCGGCAAAGTTGTGCTTTTTCATCACACCTTGGAAGCCCTTGCCCTTCGAACGGCCAATCACGTCAACGAAATCGCCCGGCTGAAATTGGGTGACGCTCAAATTTACTTCGCCCTCCGGGAGATCGGCCTTCATCCGGAACTCGCGAACAAACCGTTGCGGCCCGACGTTCGCTTTCTTGAAATTGCCAAGCTCGGACTTGTTGACGCGCGATTCTTTTTGCGGGCCAAAGCCGACCTGGACCGCGCAATACCCGTCGTTATCGTTTGTCAGGCGACGAAGCAGAACATTATCCCCCGCTGCAATCACGGTCACAGGATGCAGCCGGCCATTGGCGTCGTAGACGCTGGTCATGCCGATTTTTTGTCCTAGTAAACCGATGCTCATGTTGGCGACGTGGGAAAATTCTCAAGCAGCTAAATTTTAATCGTGATATCAACGCCCGCGGGCAGGTTCAGTTTCTTCAACTCATCCACCGTCTTCGCGGTCGGCTCGATAATGTCGAGCAACCGCTTATGGGTGCGGATTTCAAATTGTTCCATCGATTTCTTGTCGACGTGAGGCGAACGGTTCACCGTGAATTTCTCGATCAAGGTCGGCAGCGGAATTGGGCCGGCCACACGCGCTCCGGTGCGCTTCGCAGTCTCAACGATGTCAACCGCGGACTGATCGAGCATTCGATGATCGAACGCTTTCAGCCGAATCCGAATTTTTTGTCCTTCCGCCATTATTTCTTCTCCTTTTGATCGAGAATGGCGGCCACCAAATTGGCGGGCACCTGTTCAAAGTGGGACGGCTCCATCGAGTAACTCGAGCGGCCTTTTGACAACGAGCGGATAGCGGTCGCGTAACCGAAAAGTTCCGCCAGCGGCACCAGCGCGTGAACAATTGCCAGATTGCCGCGCGATTCGATGCTTTGAATGCTTCCGCGACGGCGGCTTAAGTCACCGCAAATATCACCCTGATATTCTTCCGGCGTAATGTTTTCCACCTTCATGATCGGCTCGAGCAGGATCGGCTTGGCTGCGCGGAATCCGTCTTTCATCGCAAAGATCGCAGCCATCTTGAACGCGAGCTCGTTCGAATCGACTTCGTGGAAACTTCCGAAGACAATGTCGCACTCGACATCGACGACGGGATAGCCGCCGAGAACGCCGTCGAGCATTGCTTCCTCGATACCTTTCTTGCAGGCCGGGATGTATTCGCGCGGAATAATTCCGCCGACGATTCGATTCTCGAGCATCAAACCTTTGCCGCGCTCGGCCGGACGAAGATCGACTTCGACGTGGCCGTACTGACCACGACCGCCGGATTGTTTGATCAACTTGCCGACACCATGCGCGTTCGTAGTGATTGTTTCGCGATAGGCAATTTGCGGCTTGCCCGCGTTCGCGTCGACTTTGAACTCACGGAACATGCGGTCGCGAATGATTTCCAAATGCAACTCACCCATGCCGGCGATGATCGTCTGGCCGGTATCTTCGTGGGTGTAAACTCGGAAGGTCGGATCCTCTTCGGCGAGGCGCTGTAAAGCGACGCCCATCTTCTCCTGGTCGACTTTCGTCTTCGGTTCAATCGCCATTGAAATAACCGGGTCGGGGAACGACGGCGGCTCCAGCAAGATTGGATGATCTTCATCGCAAAGGGTGTCGCCGGTCGTGATGTTCTTAATTCCAACAATCGCCGCAATGTCGCCCGAATAACACGTTTCGATATCTTCGCGCTTGTCGGCTTGAATTTGGATCAAACGCGAGATGCGCTCGCGCTTGTTCGTGCGCGGATTGTAAACCGTATCGCCTTTGCTCAGCGTGCCGGAATAAACGCGGAAGAAAACGAGTTTGCCGACGAACGGATCGCTCCACAGCTTGAACGCGATCGAGCAAAACGTCGCGTTGTCGTCCGTGATCGCTTCCATCGGCTCGTGTGTGTCAGGG
>Ga0070732_10001241_pt1 | contig 14095 bp, 4 predicted proteins | sample Coa_R1_5_FD_66449 | JGI IMG/M metagenome (GOLD analysis project Ga0070732, IMG submission 66449) | Surface soil microbial communities from Centralia Pennsylvania, which are recovering from an underground coalmine fire - Coalmine... | ecosystem: Environmental > Terrestrial > Soil > Unclassified ...
GTTACCGTCTGGGTCCCCAGCTGCACCCAGTTCACTCCATCGGAAGAACCAAACGAGGTAAACGCGTTCCCGCTTCGGCTCAACATGATCCAGCTCGGCGGGCTGATACTCCCCACCGACTGGTAGGAGGTACTGGCGCCCGTGGTGGTGCGCTCGGTGGTCAACAACGAGGAGTAATAGCCGAACAGGAAGAGGTGGTTAGCGGCGGGATTCAACGTCTCGCGGATCATGACGCCGGTCTGCGCGCTGCTCCCCTGCACGCTTACGAGGCGAGCCACGATTGCCCCGTCTCCCGTCAGAGGCTGGTACACGAAATGGAAGCCATCGGAATTAGTGGTCATCGTCCCCTGGCCCGCGCCCGACACCGTGAACACTCCGTTTGCGTAACTCGCACTCCCGGCCGGCCCAACTGAACCGATATCTCCATCCGACCAGACGGATGGAAGCGTAGGCATCGTACGGACGGTCAGAGAAATCGTGGTGGTCTTCGGGATGCTGCCGGAAACACCCGTGATGGTCACCGTGGCTGTTCCTGTTGTCGCCGTGCTATTGGCGGTAAGTGTGAGGGTGCTGGCGCTGGTGGTGGTTGCGCTAACTGGGTTGAACGAAGCCGTTACACCGCTGGGTAAACCGGAAGCGGACAAGGTGACGCTGCCACCGAAGCCGTTCTGGGGCGTGACCGCGATGGTGCTGGTGCCATTGGAACCTTGTGCAATCGTCAGATTGTTCGGAGAGGCAGCGAGCGTGTAGGTCGGCGGCGGATTTACGGTCAGAGAGATTGACGTTGCACTTGTCAAATTGGCGGAGGTGCCGGTGATGGTTACCGTGACCGTTCCTGTTGTCGCTGTGTTGCTGGCTGTAAGCGTGAGCGTACTTGTGCCGGTTGTGCTTGCGGGGTTGAACGAGGCCGCCACGCCAGTGGGCAAACCCGAAGCGGACAAACTGACGCCGGCATTGAACCCGCTCTGAGGAGTAACCGTGATGGTGCTCGACCCGCTAGCTCCTTGCACGATCGTCAGGCCGCTCGGCGAGGCGGAAAGAGTGAAGCTGCCTTGAGGATTTACCGTGAGAGAAACCGTTGTGCTGCTCGTTAGGCTGCCAGACGTGCCTGTGACGGTTACTGTGAAGGTGCCGACTGTTGCAGCGCCCGTTGCGGACAGAGTCAGAACGCTGCTCGTTGTTGCGGGATTCGTACCGAAGGTAGCGCTGACACCACTTGGCATTCCCGAAGCGCTCAAACTCACGTTGCCGTTGAATCCATTGAAAGGATTGATCGTGATAGTATCCGAGCCGGCCGTCCCCTGGAGGATGGTCAGATTACTAGGCGAAGTTGACAGGGTGAAGCTCGGCTGCGTAGTGGACGAGGGCCAGTTGTTGACCAGATTCGCGGCGTTGATCGTGCCAATCCCCGTTGCGAAGTCCCAACCTGTGGTTGTGCCATAAGCAGGCTGGTAGGCGTTGTTGGAGGTGGAGAGCACGCCTGAAGCGGCACCACCCAGATAACAATTAAAGTTGCCGGTACAATTTACGGCCATGTCGCCCTGCGTCACGTCGTAGAAAATGCACGCTGGCGAGACGGTGTTTCCATTTGTCGAGTCGCAGGAAGAGTTGCCACTCGAGCCGTATTCCGAAGCGGCGAGCTGGTAATAAGCCGGGTTCGGATTGCCCTGGCGCGAGCCGGTCTTTTGATTCACCAGCGCTTGGATGCCCGCGAGGATGGGAGAAGCGAAGGATGTTCCGCCCGCGCCAGACCAAGTGCTTGGGTCAGAGCCGCAAGCAGCGCCGCCATTCTTGGTGTCAGACCAGCAAAAAACGTAAAAGTGACTCCAGAGACCATCGGCAGCGAAGAGCGACACGTCGGGAGTATCGCGCACGCCGTCGGTGGGGTTGCCAAGCACAGCTTGCCAAGAGGGTTTGGGCCAGCCCTGGCACGTGCCACTGACAACGCTATTGGTAGAAGGCGTTCCCGTTGCGCACGCACTGGGGCCGCCACCACCGGCCACGGTAGTTTGCAGCAATGAACCTAGAGTCGGGTCGTTGCAGAGACTGTTTGGCCCGGACGGGCTGTAGCCTTCGTATTGTGCGAGCAGCGCGCCGGCGCAGGAGTTGTTCCACGGGATTTCCGGGATGTAGGAAATGGCGGAGCCGAAGTTGGAAGTGTTGCCGGAATTCCAGTAAGTGCTGTTGGTATTGGAAAAAGTATCGCTAAAGTCGGTGCCGCCGACGGCGACGTTGTAGGGAGTGGAGGCAAAGGCGTTGACGGCAATACCATTTGTCGCGGCCGCGACGCTGTTGTCGCAACCAGCCGCGCCACTATCGCCCGCCGCGACGAATACGGAGACGCCCTCCGTGACTGCCAACTGATAGGTCGAGTTGTAAGAGGCATTTGCGGCAGCGCCATTGACCGTCTCGCATTGCCCGTAACTGATGCTGAAGAGAGCGGGCGGATTGGGGGCGTTGAGGAGATTCTGCATGGCGATCAGGCCGCCGAAAGTGGTTGTTGTGTCGGCGCAAGCGGCCATGACAATCGCCGCGCTGGGTGCTGCGGCGCTGGCCCATTCGGCGTCGAGGATCGCTTCGGCGTCATTAGGGGCGATGATGCCGGGGGCGCCGCAATTATTCGGCCCGCTGGAAGGCGCGGGATGCAGCGAGGTGAAGGACGCAGAAGTGTATGAGGAAAGACCAAAGGTGGAGCGGAATGTGGTCCAGTCGTTAGAGCTGAAGACGTCGGTGTCTTCAATCAGGACAATGGATTGGCCTTGGCCGGAGTAGCCCGCATTGAAGAGGGGATTGAGATTGTAGATGGTGGCCAGGTCCGCGGGCACAAGGGCATAGTTGGTGCCCCCAAGACTGTCCGTGAATGTGAAATTCGCATTGGCGGTGCGCAAATGGTGCATGGCCCGCGGACGAAAGTCGTGCAGAGAAACGATCCCGGCAACCACCGGCTCGAGTGCGGCCGGGATTTGCGGGTCGCTGACATTGCTCACATGTCGTTCGCCGTTGACTACGAGACGGTGAATTTCCGTTTGGAAAGCCTTACGCACCTGGGCAGCAGTGCCAGAGAAATCAATCAGCATGCCACTGGGATAAACCACGTTGACGCGGAAACCATGAGATTCAAGCCAAGAAGTAAGGAGGTCGAGATCGGGTTTCGCCACGCCAAACTTTTCACCGAATTCCTGCGCCGTTAGCCAATGATGAAAATTCGGCGACCCCTGAGTGTGGAGCTCATCGATGAATTGCTGGAGGGCCTTTTCCTGTTCGGGGGAGCGCTTCAGTTGTAGGAGCACGTGCTCCATCGCGAAATTGTCCGCTGCGGCCCCGCGATCGTTTTCGAGGACGGCTTCGGGACGCGTGTTGCCTTTGAGCGCCACTCGGCTCGCTTCATCGATACTTTGCGTGATTCGCGGGCGAGGCTGTGCGCCTGATGCTATTTGCGCTCGGACGGAAGGCGCCGAGAGCAGAGAAGCGAGGACAACTACGGGGAAGAATCCCAGTTTGCGAAACATGGGTCTCCTTCTTTAGCTATGACTTACCCCGGAAATACCTCGGAATGAAGGACGGCACTCCGCCAAGGGCGGGAGTACGAGTCTGCGGAGGGAACACTCGCTGGCCGGGTCCTCATGGGCCGAGAAACTCCTGTCGGGAGGGGACTTATCCCGCACGAAAACGAAAGAGAAATGGCCCTCAGAAGTACAGCCTGTATACCTAATAAATAGCGGAATTGGGGGTAAAAAGCAACGGTCGAAGGGACAGGTTTGGACCAGCGGGCCGGGCGGTTGGAGCCCTGGTTAGGGAGCCGCCCCAGGCCTTTCGCGGAGATGGCCTGGCTTCCGGCAAGAATCACCGCGTCTCTAGCGGGCAATACCGCTCGCATGGGAGAATTCCGACTTCACATGGACCGACCCAGAAACTTTCGTGTGTACTTCGCGTCCGTGCTGCTGGCGATCAGCGCGCTGATTGTCTTGCTGCGTGAGCACCGGCCTTCGTTCTTGCGGCCAGACCTGCACTTGTGCGCTTACGTCACGACGTCCGATGGGTCGGTGACGGTGGTGGACTTGGTCAAGCTCAAAGCCGTGGCGCACATACCTCTGGGCCCAGGGCTTTCTGGCATGCGCGAACATCCCACACGCCCCGAGATCCTGGGCGTCAGTTCGCTTGGAGGCTTCGTGTGGATTTTTGATGCGCGCGCCTACCAGGTGAGCGCGCGCATTCCAGTCGGACCACTCCCCTATGCGCTGGATTTCTCGCCAGATGGGAATCGGATCTACACGACCGCTTCTGGAAACGATACCGTCCTAGCGATTGACATCCATTCACGAGCCGTTGTGGCGCGCGCACAGACGGGGCGAGAGCCGGTGGTTGCCCATATATCGCCGGACGGAAAAACCGTGCTCGTGGTGAACCGGCGGGGCGGCTCGCTGAGCATTCATGACGCGGTAACCCTCGCACTCCTGAACACGGTTCCCGTAGTGCCGCAACCTGATGATGTAACAGTTTCACCGGACAGTTCGGCCGCGTTTGTGATGAGTCGCTCGGAAAGACTGCTGTCCGTAGTAGACCTGCAGCGCAACGTGCTGGTGACGAACCTGGAATTGGCCGGCAAACCGACCGACATGGTGCTCAAGCCGGATGGAGGCGAGCTATATGTTATCTCTCCAGAAGCGCACGGCTTGCAGGTCATCAATACGTGGACGCACGAAGTGGGCGACACGATGATCCTGGGCTCGGCCCCAACACGCGGCGTGCTCAGCGCCGATGCTAGTCTGCTGTACGTCTCGGACGCCGCCGCGGGGCGAATCATCCCCGTGGATATTGGAAACCGTCGGATCATCCGCGATCCCGGGAAGGGTTTCCCGATTCCCGCCGGAGATGCTCCCGGAGCCCTGCGATTTGATCCGGATGAAAGTTTGTTGCTGGCGGTGGGGCGAGGCTCGGGTGACCTGGCAGTGATCCGCGTGCGAACAAACTTTCTGGTGACGATGGTTCCAGTAGGAGACAGACCGCAGGATCTGGCGGTGAAATTGTATGGAAACAAAGAGAAAACGAAGTAAGCGAGTCCATGCCCGACATTCAAATTAAAAAAACTGAGAAAGAATCATTCAAGGGGCCAGGCGGAATTGTCTTCGCCTAGCTGGACGTCAAGGAAGCCTTCGGCGGGAAGCACGTCCACGGGCAAGCCGCCGTGCCAGAGGGCGACACCTAGCTTCAGTTTGTTCTGGCCTTTAAGGTCCAACTGGTCGCGATGAATGGCCACCTCGAGGATGCGGTCAAAGGCGGCAACCGCGACGGAATCGAGATTCAACAAGCAGAGGCGGGCTTTCTCGACAGCAAATTCCTGAACGCGTCCGCGATGGAGTTTTACGACGATGACGAGCTCTTCAGCTCCGCTGACGGTGATCCGAAATTCTGGATCTTCGAGCTCACTCAAGGTTTCAGCAAAAGTGTCAATGCGAATACAGAAGCGATCTTCTTCAAAGCCGTAGCGCATCTCGTGAAGGTAAAAAACGCGGCCGTGCATGGAACCGCCGCGACGCTCCGGCGAATACAAACCAGCACCGAGCCATTCAAAATAAGAGCTGTCACGGCCGTCCACTTTGACACGCAAGAAACCGGTAGGGGGGAGTTGTAGGGCGTGTTCCGGGCGGCGCTTGATTGGCTTGGCAAGCTCTTCCGGAGCAACCTGGCCGAGCGCGAGGTAAATCCCGGTGAGATGCTTGCGGTAAAGCGCATCGAACTCCGCATCGTTCGCGGTGCTGTGCTCAGGACCGAACCACCAGCACCAATCACTGCCCTCCGCGGCCAACAGCGATTCGTGTGCTTGCTTGAGAGCTGTCTCGGTTGGCGCGTTTGGTCTGCCTTTCTGGTGCGCCTCGACGGCCCGCGCGTAGGCATCACGGGCGTCCCAGAGTAGTTCCCACGCGGCGATGTCTTCGCTGTGGCCAATCCAAACGTCGAAGTTAGCGTTGATCCAGGAAGCCGGAAAAATCGTCGTGGTCGTCGGGATTTCTCCAGCAGCGGCGATGGCTTCACTGGCAGTCAGCGCACGGAAATCGAAATCGGATTCGATGCGGCGGTAAAACTCGCGCAAAAATTCGCGGCCATTGCCCGGGTAGTATTCCCAGGCGTTTTCTCCGTCGAGAAAGAGACAAACAGTAAGCGGCTGATTGCTGGAGACTTTTTCGCCGAGAAAGCGCAAACGCGAGTGAAGATCAGCTGCGGCAGCTTTCGCCTCCATGCGGCTGTAGACGAACCCGATGAGATCCGAGAGGTGGTGATCACGGAAAAGCCCGGTGATGGACTTGTCGCCAAGCTGGAGACGCCAAGGTCTGAAAAGGCGGTCAGCATTGGCAGGAATGTCATTGGAATCACGGAAAAAGCCAACATTCAAAGTACGGCCGAGGACGCCTTCATCGGTGCCGAACCACTGGAAGCCTTCCTCGGTGGCGATCGAGAGCGCTTGATCGGAGACGGAGCCCTCTGAAGGCCATAAACCCGCTGGCTTCACGCCGAATGTTTTCTCATGATACTGCCGCGCAAGCTGCAATTGCTCGCGGGCGTCTTCCGGCCGGCGGAATGCGCGGCGTGGAAGTGGCGTTGAGGGATTGGCGACGCGCGCAACGTCCGAATCGCAAAGGAGGGGCAGAATGGGGTGATAAAACGGCGTAGTGCTGATCTCAATCTGTCCACGAGAGGCGGCATCGCGGTAAGAGGGGAGAATCAGGCGCAAGAGTTCCTGCTGCTTTTGCATTAGTGCGGCTTTGTCCTGTTCGGCGTAGTCTTTGCCCTTGGATGCAAGGCGGCTGATGACTTCGTCTTTCTGGAACCAGGATTCTTCCATCCATGCAAGTTGCGAGAGAAGCTGCAGGTCGCGCCAGTCGCGCGCCGTGAAAGTGACAAGGGCTTGGGCGCCTCCTGCCGGGCGCGACCATTCGTAAAGTTCGACGAAGCGCGGCAACCGCGACATCAGGTGCTCGTGATTGACCTGGAAAGCGCGGGAAAGAATCTCAGCTTTGTCCTCGCGCGCAAGTTCATCCGCGTTTTTGAAGGCCAGCGCGAACCACGGCTCGTTGAACTTGCCGCTGACGTACTCCTCAAGCTGGATGCCAAGCGCAGGAACGATATTGAAAGTGGCATGGAATTTAGGAAATTCGCGAAGCATCTCCACCATGCCGTAGTAGTCCTTAAGCGCATGAAGACGCGTCCAAGGGAGGACGTAGCGGCCGGTTTCCGGGTCGCGGTATTGCGGCTGATGCATGTGCCACAGCACAACCAAATGGATGCGGTTCATTCGGCGCGTGTCCTGAAACGAGGCTCACGCAGACGGTTTGCAGCTGTAGTCATAGGCAGATTCAAAGTATACAGGCAAGAGCGACCCGGAGCCGTAGCTGGCGGCGAACTCGCCATAACGTTAATGCCTAACTGGCTCCTCAGAGACGGATTTGGCTCGACCGGCAGCGTGGTACACTGGGCGTTCGCATCATGCGCATTCTGGATCGTTATATCGTCCGCGAAGTGTCTCGCCATGCATTCCTCGGACTGGTCGTCTTCACGTTTGTGTTCCTGGTGCCCCGGCTGGCCAGGCTGATGGAGATTTATGTTCGCCATGTAGGTTCTGGCGCACAGATCCTGAAGCTGTTTCTGTGTATTTTCCCCGGCATATTTGTATTCACAGTGCCGATGGCCACGTTGATCGGCGTGCTTCTGGGACTGGGACGTATGTCCGCTGACAGCGAAATCATTGCGCTCACTTCGCTGGGGATCGGGCGGCGCCGAATTCTGTTGCCGGTAGGCACGCTGGCGCTGGCGGGCGCACTACTTACGCTGGTGATGACTGCCTGGGTAGGGCCCGCGGCGCTGCGCACGCTGCACGATGCGGAAGCTGAGTTGGCAAGCTCGCAAATTTCCTTTCAAGTGCAGCCGCGCGTGTTCGACGAGCGGTTCCCGAAAAAAGTTTTGTATGTGAACGACGTGTCCGCAAGTGGAACGCAGTGGCACGGGGTGTTCGTCGCAGACACGGGCGGAGAAGGGGGCTCGCAGGTAACGCTGGCCGATAGCGCGATCGTAATTCCTGAACCGAAGCAGGGCAAGCTCGAGCTGCACTTACAGGGCGGCACGAGGCATGAATTTTCCCGCGAGGACCCGAATCATTACTCGGTGACATCGTTTGGTCAGAGCGACTGGCCGATAGAAGTAAGCGGGCTAGGCTCTGCACAACCGCGGCAACGAAGCATCCCGGAACAATCGATGAAGGAGCTAGCCGCGGAAAGGCATGCCGGATCGCGCGAAGCAAGCGTGGAATTGCATACGCGCTTGGCATTTCCCATGGCGTGCTTTGTATTTGCGCTAGTGGCGGTGCCGCTCGGAGCCCAGCCACGGCGCGGCGGACGCGCAGCGGGATCCCTTCTTGCAGTGGTCCTGATTGCCGCGTATTACCTGCTACTGATCATGGGCGCAGGACTCGCACGGCAAGGAAAACTCTCTCCCGCGGCAGGGATCTGGATGGCCAATGGGATTTTGGCAGTTTTGGGACTGGTCTTACTGCCAAGGATGGAGCAGTTTCGCGGCGAGAGTCGCTGGCTGCGTCCGTTTGGGTATATCTCCAGGCGTATCCGTCTTGCGCGACGGCGAAGAGCGCAAGCTCGCGCCCGTGCGGCGGCTGCACTTATAGCCAATGGCGAACGCACCCTGAATGAATCGCCCGCGGCTTCGAGCGGGAGTTTTCCACGGGTAATGGATCTATACATCCTACGGAAGTTTTTCTTTTATTTTGGATTGCTGCTGGTAGTGTTCATCTTTCTCTTCGAGGCGTTCACTTTTTTTGAACTTCTGGACGATATCGGGCGCCGCCGCATAGCGTTCCTGACCGTGGCAGAGTACTTCCAATACCTAACTCCCTATCTGGTATATAACCTGGCGCCTCTGGCGGGGCTGGTAGCTGTGTTGGTGACCCTGGGAATTATGAGCAAAAACAACGAGATTGTGGCGATCAAGGCTAGCGGCACGAGCCTTTTCCGCGTGGCGGTACCCTTGCTTCTGGCTGGCCTTGCTCTGGCAGCGACCCTGGTATTGCTCGACAATACTTATCTTCCTTACGCTAACCAGCGGCAGGACGAACTCCATAACCAGATCAAGGGCCGACCACCCCAAACATATACGCACCCCCAACGCTGGATTTTTGGGGAAAGCTCGAAGATCTATAACTACGACGTTTTCGATCCGGAGCAGAATTTATTTGGTGGTCTAAGCGTGCTGGAGCTTGACCCCGCGGATTTTCATTTGCGCCGGCGAATATTTGCGGCGAGGGCGCGCTGGTCGGAGCCGCAACACGAGTGGGTACTCGAGAGCGGCTGGATTCGAGAGTTTTCGGACGGCTCAGTTACAAAATTCGAGACCTTCACGGCAGCGGCATCGACGGAATTGTCCGAACCTCCAGGCTACTTCAATCGCGAAGTCAAGCAGGCGTTCCAGATGAGCGTGGGCGAACTGGGCAACTATATCGACGGACTGCATAAAGCTGGTTTCGACGTCGCGACGCTGATGGTGCAGTGGCACAAGAAAATGGCCTATCCCCTAATGGCCCCGGTAAGCATGTTGCTGGCGATTCCGTTCGCCCTCCTCGTGGGAACGCGGGGCGCAATTGGAGGAGTGGCGCTGGGCGTCGGGATCGCCTTGGCATATTGGGCGATTGCTAGGTTGTTGGAGGCCATGGGCGGCGTAGGCCAACTGCCGCCATTCTTAGCCGGATGGTCGCCCGATATTATCTTCTTTTTCTTGGGGATGTACTTCTTCTTCAAAATGCCAACGTAGCTGCTTCGGCAGCTCAGTTAAAGTAATACTTTAACCCTGGCGTTCACGCTATTTTCCCTTGCGCGCCCTACCCTGCTCCTCTTCAACCATTGCTTGAGCTGCCGCCAATCGCGCGACCGGGACTCGGAACGGCGAACAGCTAACGTAGGTCAATCCAGCGCGATGGCAGAACTTGACGCTGTCCGGATCTCCACCGTGTTCGCCGCAAATCCCCAGCTTGATGCCCGGACGAGTTTTGTTTCCCCTCTGCACAGCCATCTCGATCAACTGGCCAACACCGGCCTGATCGACCGTAGCGAAGGGATTCTTCTTGACGATTTCCAGTTCCTGGTACGGCCCGAGGAAGGAGCCCGAGTCATCCCGGCTCATGCCGAGGCAGGTCTGCGTCAAATCGTTGGTGCCGAAGCTGAAGAACTCAGCCGTTTGCGCAATCTCGTCAGCCGTGAGGGCTCCGCGCGGCACCTCAATCATTGTGCCCACCAGGTAGTTGAGCTTGACTTCCTTCTCCTTCATGACCTCACGTGCAACGCGATGAACGACCTCGACCTGTAGGTCAAGTTCCTTCTTGAAGCCAACCAGCGGAATCATGACCTCGGGATTGACCTTGACCCCTGATTTTTGAACCTCGGCGGCAGCTTCGAAAACGGCGCGCGACTGCATTTCAGAAATCTCGGGGTGCACGATTCCCAGGCGGCAGCCTCGGAATCCCAGCATCGGGTTGAATTCATGTAATTCTTTAACTCGCTGTCTGATTTTTTCAACCGGCACTCCCATCTTCTTCGCCAGATCGCTCTGCGCAGAAGGATCGTGCGGCAGAAACTCATGCAAAGGCGGATCCAAAAACCTGATGGTCGCCGGCAGCCCCTTCAGTTCCTTGAAGATGCCGATGAAATCTTCTCGTTGGTAGGGCAGTATTTTGGCGAGAGCTTCTTTGCGGTGTTCCACGGTGTCCGCCAGAATCATCTCGCGCATGGCGTCGATGCGGTTGCCTTCAAAGAACATGTGCTCCGTGCGGCAAAGACCAATGCCCTGTGCGCCGAACGCAACGGCGTGGGCCGTCTGCTCCGGGGTGTCCGCGTTGGTGCGGACGTGGAGACGCGTCGCTTTGGCGCACCAGTCCATGAGCTTTTTGAAGTTTTGATACGTTTGGCTTTTGCCTGCGTCCAAAGATTTCTCGATCACCACCTGGACGATTTCGGAGGCCGCCGTCGCGATTTGCCCCTCGTAAACTTCCCCCGCAGTGCCGTTGATAGAAAGAAAGTCCCCCTCTTTGTAGGTTGAACCATCGACGGTCATGGTTTTGGAAGCGTAATCGATCTGAAGTGCCGCCGCCCCACAAACACACACTTTGCCCATCTGGCGAGCTACCAGCGCCGCGTGGGAACTGACACCGCCCTTTGCGGTGAGGATGCCTTCCGCGGCGATCATTCCGCGCAAATCCTCCGGCGACGTCTCATTGCGCACCAGCAGAACCTTTTCGCCCTTTTGGGCAGCCGTCACGGCGCGTTCCGCGTTCAAGTACATCTTTCCGGCAGCGGCGCCCGGCCCCGCAGGCAATCCCTTCGCGATGCACTTGGCAGCCTGGACTGCCTTGCGATCAAACACCGGCGCCAAAACCTGATCCAGTTGGTCAGCGGGAACTCGCCGTATGGCGGTCTTCCAGTCGATGAGTTTTTCTTTTTCCATTTCAATAGCGAAGCGAACGGCGGCCAGGCCTGTGCGCTTGCCGTTGCGCGTCTGGAGCATGAAGACTTTGCCGTCCTGAATGGTGAACTCGAAGTCCTGAACGTCCTTGAAATGCTTTTCGAGAATCTTGCGAATTCTTTCCAGTTCTTGAAAAGCCCGTGGCATATAGTTTTTGAGCTGGACCACCGGTTCCGGCGTGCGTACTCCAGCCACCACGTCTTCTCCCTGCGCATTGATCAGAAACTCGCCGTAGAAAACCTTCTCGCCGGTCGCCGGATCGCGCGTGAAGGCTACCCCAGACCCAGATTTGTCGCCCGTATTGCCATAGACCATCGCCTGGACATTTACGGCCGTGCCCCACTCGGAAGGAATGTTGTACTTGCGGCGGTAAACGACAGCGCGATCGTTCATCCACGAGCCAAACACCGCTCCCACGGCTCCCCAGAGCTGCCTCCAGGGATCCTGGGGAAACTCCGCTCCGGCGCGTTCCTTGATAAGTTTCTTAAAGCGCCTGACAAGTTCCTGGAGGTCATTCACGGTAAGCTTGGTGTCGTCGATGTCCGCGTGATAGAGGTCGCGCTTGAGGTCATGAATGATGACCTCAAAGGGTTCATGATCTTCATTCGCGCGCTTTTGGACGTTCATCACAACGTCGCCGTACATCTGGATGAAGCGGCGATAGCAGTCCCAAGCCAGCCGGTCATTCTTGGTGGCCTTGGCCAGGGTCAGGACAGTCTCATCGTTCAGGCCGAGGTTCAGGATCGTGTCCATCATTCCTGGCATGGAATCGCGGGCGCCGGAACGAACGGAGACAAGCAGCGGCATGCCGGCTCTGTCGCCAAATTTCGTGCCCATAATTTTTTCTACGCGCGCGACAGACGCCTTGACTTGGCTGTCCAGTATTTTTGGATAGGTTTTCTTGTTTCCGTAGAAGTAGGTACAAACTTCGGTTGTAATAGTGAATCCCGGGGGCACTGGCAGACCAATGCGGCTCATCTCAGCAAGACCCGCGCCCTTCCCACCCAGCAAGGCGCGCTGCGTTCCGCCGCCTTCCGCTTTTCCTGCCCCGAAAAAGTAGACCCATTTAGCCACTGTATTTCCTCACTTGTTCGTATTTGGAATTATAAAGACGCTGCCGCCACTTTATCCCAGTGGCGCTAAATAGAATCTTGTCGGCACGCCGACTTTGGAGAAGTTAAAGTAAAACTTTAACTCCGCTTGAATTTATGCCGGGCGCTCTTCTCCGCCAATCTCGGAAAAATCGGCGATCGTTGTAAACTCGCCAAGCAATTGCGAGAGCAGCGCCAAGCGATTCTTGCGCACGTCTTCCTTCTCCGCCATCACCATGACGCCATCGAAGAATCGGTCCACGACGGGCCGGAGGCCTGCAATCACTTCCAGTGCCTCCTGATACTTCCCTCCCCGCTTGAGGGATTGCACTTTGGATGCCGCGGCGTGTGTCGCAGAGTGCAGTTCACGCTCGGCCGCGCCCTCAAAGAGATCTGGGTTCACGCGGCGATCTTCTCCGGCTGCAGAACCGGCCTTTTCCAGGATTTTGCGGATGCGCTTAAAGGAGACAGCCAGCGGCTCAAAGTTCCGAGACCTGCGAATGGTCCGCAGCGCAAGGAGGCGCTTCTGCGCATCTACCAAATCATCGGCTCCGGCTCGAAACACCGCGGCGATTTCGTCGTAGACGAATTGCTCTCTTTCCCGGAATACAAACCGTGCTCGATCCAAGATGAAGTCCAGAATCTTCGATTCCTGATCGGGGGTGACTCCGCGCTTGGGTTTGTGAGTAAGCAGCGCTTTTCCTGCCGCCCCGATTGCCAATGACAACGATAGCGGAAGCTTCTTCTCCAAAATGATTTTGACGATGCCCAGAGAGGCGCGGCGCAATGCAAAAGGATCGCTTGACCCTGTGGGAACCATCCCAACAGCAAGGCAGCCGACTACGGAATCGAGTTTATCAGCAAGAGCTATAGCGCATCCGGTGAGATTGCGCGGGATAGGGTCATCGAGACCGACGGGGCGATAGTGATCATAAACGGCGTCGGCAATTTCATCCGGCTCACCTTGTGCCCGGGAGTAGAGGCCCCCAACGATGCCTTGGAGCTCCGGAAATTCGCGAACCATCTCTGTAGCCAGGTCACACTTGGCCAACTCCGCAGCCCGGTCAGCCTCTGAGACATGTGCCTGGTGTATGCCAAGATTGAACCACTGCTCGGTGAGCCAGCGGGCGATGTCGCGAACGCGCTCGACCTTGTCCCGATAGCTGCCCAGGCGAGACTCGTAGGTAACGCGCTCCAGCTTAGGAAGATAGTCGGCGAGCCGACATTTCTGGTCGGACTCCCAGAAGAAGCGTGCGTCGGCAAAGCGGGCCCGAAGAACCCGCTCGTGTCCCGCGCGAATAATCCCTTTTGCGTCTTTGTCTGAATTGATGACCGCCAGGAACTGCGGCGCAAGCTCGCCGTTCTTCTTTTCGACGGCAAAGTATTTTTGGTGGTCCCGCATGACGGTGATCAGGATTTCATCCGGCAAGTTAAGGAAGGAAGGATCAAAGCCTCCCTGAATAACAGTTGGGTACTCGTTGAGATAGGTC
>Ga0070732_10001242_pt1 | contig 14082 bp, 16 predicted proteins | sample Coa_R1_5_FD_66449 | JGI IMG/M metagenome (GOLD analysis project Ga0070732, IMG submission 66449) | Surface soil microbial communities from Centralia Pennsylvania, which are recovering from an underground coalmine fire - Coalmine... | ecosystem: Environmental > Terrestrial > Soil > Unclassified ...
GAGCGCCGAACCCAAATCGCGTGGAAGTTGCTCCGTGACGTCCATGACCGCGCCCGCCTCGCCGACGTCGTCTGTCGGATCGACCGGCTCAATCAGGCCGAGGCGCATCGCGAGATCCCGGAACACCTCATGGTTGGGTCGGGATTCGCCCACCGCGGCGATGACCGGCTGCGTCAGGTGAAAGTGGTACGCCCCGTAGCCTTTCGCGATGTCGTAGTGCTCGAGAAACGTCGTCGCCGGCAGGAGGACGTCGGCGTATGGCGCCGTGTCTGTGATCGCCTGCTCGAAGACCACGGTGAAGAGATCCTCTCGGAGAAGGCCCTGGCGTACGCGATTCTGATCAGGTGCCGTCGCCGCCGGGTTGCTGTTATATGTGAAGAGCACCGCGACTGGCGGATCCTGGTACTCGGTCAATGCCCGCCCGAGGTGATTCATGTTCACGGTTCGCGCCGGACCGCCCGGGACGCCGATGAGGCGCTCGGCCGGGACGCCCCAGGCGGCCGAATTGCTCATCGTGTAGCCGCCGCCGCGCACGCCGAACTTACCGGCAACCGCCGGAAGCGCCAGGATGGCCATCGTGGACGACGCGCCGTTGCGGTTGCGTTCCTGGCCCCACCCGCAGCGAATGACCGCCGGCGAGATCGCGCCGTACCAGTCCGCGAGTTGTTGGAGGTCATCGGGCAGGAGACCGGCCTCGGCGGCAGCGCGCGCCATCGTCCACGGCTCGGCGGCCTCGCCGAGGGCGCTGGCGCCCGTCGCGTGCGCCTCGAGAAAGGCCGTGTCCGCTCGTCCAGTGCGAAAGAGTTCGCGAATGAGCGCCAAGGCGACGACGACGTCTGTGCCCGGGCGCACCGCGAGGTGCAGGTCTGCCTGGCCCGCGAGTGGCGTCCGGCGCGGATCGATCACCACCAGTTTCGCGCCGGCCTTTCGCGCCTGGTTCACGTGGGAGACGAGGTGAATACCCGACGCTGACGGATTCGATCCCCAGACGATGATGAGACGCGCCTCGGCGTAGTCGGGGTAGGCGACGCCTGGCATCTTGCCGTACATGTGCGTCGCCGCGAATCCGGTCGGCGCGGCGCAGATGGTCCGCGCCAAGCGGGAGGCGCCGAACCGTCGGAAGAACCGGGCGTCCTCCAGCTCGTTCGTGAGGAGGCCGTTCGAACCGCCGTAGTAGTAGGGCAGCACCGCCTCGGCGCCATACCGGTCGCGCGCTTCGGACATCTTCGCGCTGACCAGATCGAGGGCCTCGTCCCACGACACGCGAGCGAACTCTCCCTGGCCCTTCGCGCCGGCGCGAACCGCCGGATAGAGGAGACGTCCCGGGCCGTAGACGCGACGGGCGAAGTGGCGGACTTTGCCGCAGATGTAGCCCTCGGTCGACGGCGCCGTCCGGCTGCCGTCGATTTTCGTAATCCGACCCCGGTCGACCGTCACCAACAGACTGCAACTGTCGGGGCAGTCGAGGGGACACGCCGTCCTGACCCTCGAGTGGCCTCGCGCGAACCCGCCGGTGTCCGTGTCCGCCATGTCCAAGTGTAACCACAGATTTCGACAGGGTCCCCGGCCAACACGAGATGGACTGGTCGGCGCGCAGGGGACCTCGCGTCACCGCCGTCGGGAAAGCCGGCGGGGAGTGCCACCCGACACACGTATACTGCGTCTGCGCGTTCCTGAACGGTCGGAGCGGCGTACTCGGGAGGGAGACCGACATGGCAGACGCCCCAGAACAGGCCCCCAAAGATCTGATCGGCTTTCTCGACTTCTACTTAGTGAAGAAGGCGCCCTTCCAGATTCCGGACGCCGGCCGCGAGTTCATCGTCAAGTTCGGGCCGTGGATCACGCTGATCCTGATGGTGATCACGCTGCCGGTGATCCTGTTTCTGCTGGGCCTCGGCACGCTCTTGTCGCCCTTTGGTGGCGTGGAGTACATGGCCGGGTGGGGACTCACCGCCGTCCTGATCCTGATTCGCTTCGCGCTGCGCGCGGCCGCGCTGCCAGGTCTGTTCGCGCGCAAGATGCTCGGCTGGCGTCTGGTGTTCTACTCGGTGCTCGTGGGCCTCGTCGAGTCGCTGCTCTCGGTCTACAGCATCGTCGGCGGGCTCATCGGCGCGATTATCGGCCTCTACATCCTGTTCCAGATTCGCGGGCTGTACCACGACTGATCGCGGGCGGTACGACGGTCGCCATGGCCCGGCCGCGTGTCGTGATCATCGGCGGGGGTTTTGGCGGCCTGACGGCGGCTCGCGCGCTCGCTCGTGCGCCGGTCGATCTGCTCCTGATCGACCGGCGCAACCACCACGTCTTCCAGCCGCTGCTCTATCAGGTCGCTACGGCCGCCTTGTCTCCGGGCGATATCGCGTCGCCCATCCGCTGGATTCTTCGTCACCAGGCGAACGTTCGCGTGTGGCTGGCGTCGGCGACCGCGGTCGATCCACAAGCGGGCATCGTGCACCTTGCGGAGGGACCGGAGCGTGCCGTGCCGTACGACTACCTCGTCGTCTCCGCGGGCGCGTCGCATACTTACTTCGGACACGACGAGTGGAGCGAGGTGGCGCCGGGTCTGAAGTCGCTCGATGACGCCCTGACGATTCGAGGCCGCGTGCTGACGGCCTTCGAAGAAGCCGAGCGCGAGACAGACATTGCGGCGCAACGCCGCCTCCTGACCTTCGTGATCGTGGGCGGTGGTCCGACCGGCGTCGAGCTGGCCGGCGCTCTTGCCGAAATCTCGCGCCACGCGCTCGCCCACGACTTTCGGGAGATCGATCCCGAGACGGCGAGGGTTATCCTGGTCGAGGGCGGCCCGGGCGTGCTGTCGACCTATCCCGAGCCCTTGTCGACATTCGCGCGGCGCGCCCTCGAGCGTCTCGGCGTCGCGGTCTGGACCAAAAGCCAGGTGACGGGGGTCGAGCCCGGAAAGGTGCGCCTGGGGGACGAGACGATCGAAGCGGGCACCATTCTGTGGGCCGCGGGCGTCGCGGCGTCGCCGCTCGGCGCGACCCTTGGCGTCCCGGTCGACCGCGCCGGGCGAGTGATCGTGAAGGGCGATCTCAGCATCCCCGGATACCCGAACGTGTTCGTCGTCGGCGATTTGGCCACGTTCGAGGTACCCGGCGGCCGAACGCTGCCGGGCGTCGCCCAGGTGGCCATCCAACAGGCGCGGGCGGCCGCCCACAACATCGAGCGCACGCTGACCGGGGAGCCGCGGGAGCCCTTCGTGTATCACAACCTCGGCGACATGGCGACCATCGGCCGCAACTCCGCAATCGGAGACCTCGGCTGGATTCGGCTCAAGGGCTACGTGGCCTGGTTGACGTGGCTCTTCGTCCACATCTTTCAGCTCGTGGGCTTCCGCAATCGGTTCTCGGTGATGACGCAGTGGGCGTTTTCGTACATGACCTACCAGCGATCGGTGCGGCTCATCACCCGGCAGGATCCGCCGCCGAGGTCGGGCTGATGCAGCAGGTCCGGCGATGAAGCAAGACCGGGTGTTGAAGGAAGCCGTGCCCTTCTGGTTCGGCGCGTGCCTGATCGCCCTCGTGCTGGTCGCAGCGCCGGTGCCCGCCTCGATGATCGACCGGTTCTACGCACGCGACGCCTATCCGATCCTGCAGGGCGTCGTGACCACCATGAGCAACGGCATTCCACTCGCGGTGCTCGATCTGCTGCTGCTCACGCTCGTCCTGGTCCTCGTGCGCTGGACGGTGCGAGGTGTGCGGGTGGCGCGTGCTCGCAGCGTGAACATCGCCATCTGGGACATCTTTCGGCGACTGGTCCGGACTGCCTCGATCGTGGCCATCCTCTTCGTGCTGATGTGGGGCCTGAACTACCGGCGAACGTCCCTCGAGGTCAGCTTGAATCTCACGGCCCCGCCACCGTCGGCCGATGACCTGCAGTCGGCCGTCCTCGAGGCAAACGACCTCGCGGGCCGCCTCCGACCGTCCCTCGTCTCGAGCGAGGCACCGGGCTATGAAGACGTCGTGCGCCGCTTGCCCGTGCCCTTCAGTGCGGCACTCCACGAGCTCAACCGCCCGCCCCTCAGCGTGCCGGGGCGTCCGAAGTACTCGCTGCTGCTCACGCCCTACTTCACGGCGGCCGGGATCGACGGCATGATCGATCCGCTCGCGCTCGAGTCCGTCGTCCACCCGGACCTCCTCCCGGTCGAGCGGCCGTTCGTCTTGGCGCACGAGTGGGCGCACCTCGCGGGCGCCGCTGATGAAGCCGAGGCCAGCGCCATCGGCTGGCTGGCCTGTATGAAGGGCGATCCGCCGCTCGCGTACAGCGCGAGCCTGTACTTGATCGGCGAAGCGGGCAGCTCCCTGCCACGCGATCGCTGGCGTGCCGTCGCCCTCCGCTTGGATCCGGCCGTGCGGCGCGATCTCGACGCGATCGCCCGCCGGGTCCAGCGTGAGCAGCCCGTCGTACAGCGAACCGCCGCGCGCGTGTACGACACGTACTTGAAGGCCAATCGCGTGGGCGACGGCGTCGCGAGCTACAGCCGGGCGCTCACGCTGATTCTCTCACCGACGCTTCGCGGCGCCTTCGCACAGGCTCGTGTGCCGCACCAGCCATAGTCGGCTGGCCCGGGTCGCCGTCGTACGGCACGTCGTGGTACCCGCGCGTCAAGAGCAACTGCACGTCGCTGATGTGCCGTTCGGCGAACGCCGCGTCGCAAAACGCCAGGTAGAGATCCCACATCCGCATGAAACGCTGGTCGAGGCCGAGCCCTCGGGCCTCTTCCACCCGGGTTTGGAAACGCGCGCGCCAGGCGCGCAGCGTCAACGCGTAATGCCACCCCAGGTCCTCGAGGTGGAAGGGCCGCAGGCTCGTCACGCGCCCAATCGATCGCAGCATCTCGGAAAGGCAGGCGAGCTCCGACCCGGGGAACACATGGGTCTGCATCCAGTCGGAGAGATCCCGGTAGGTCGTGTGAAAGTCCTGCTCGTTCATCGTGATCGTCTGGAGCAGGACCGCGCCGGACGGCGCGAGCAGCCGATCGCAGGCACCGAAGAAGTCGTCATAGTGCGCGAGGCCCACCCTCGAACATCTCGATGCTCGCGATCTTGTCGAACTGGCCGACGACGTCGCGATAGTCGCATTGGAGCAGCGTGATCCGCGCCCCGGCCGCGCCAAGGCGCGCGAACCGATCGGCCGAGTAGCGGTACTGCTCCCGGCTGATCGTCGTGGTCGTCACCCGGCAGCCATAAACCGTCGCGGCGTGCTCCGCGAACGCGCCCCAGCCTGTGCCGATCTCGAGCAGGTGATCGGCGGGCGACAGGCGAAGCCGGCGGCAGATCCGGTCGACCTTCGCGCGCTGGGCCGTCTCGAGCGTGTCGTGGCCGGATCCGAGACGCCGAAGGACATGTCGGACGCGATTCGCTCGACGCCGATCTCGTCGAACAGGCGGACGAGCAGCGGACACGTGCGGTCGTTGTGGACGATGAGGCCGGTATCGACGGCAAGCGGGCCGTCAAGCGTGTCGAGGTGGTGCGTGTGCGTGTGCCCGCCGAGCCGCGTCTCGCGTTCGAAGAGCACGACGTCGTGTTCGCGCGCGAGCAGCCACGCCGCGCCGAGACCCGAGATGCCGCCGCCAATGACGGCGACGCGGCTCACACGGCTTCGTCGGGGTCGAGTTCAGGGAAGGGACGGAGCTCCCGCGCGATCCGGAACCACGAGAGGACGCGCAGGACGTAGTACGTCATGTCGACTTCCCACCACCGGATGCCCTGACGCACGCTGGACATGTAGTGGTGGTGGTTGTTGTGCCAGCCCTCGCCCATGGTCACGAGCGCGAGCCAGAAGTTGTTGCGGCTCTCGTCGGGCGTCGCGAAGCGCCGCGATCCCCAGATGTGGGCGAGCGAGTTGATGAGGAACGTGCCGTGGTAGAGCACGACCGTCGCGGCAAAGTAGCCCCACACGAGCGCGCCGTACCCGCCCATCGCGTAGACCGCGACGGCGTAGATCACCGTCGGCAGAAGATGGTAACGGTCGAGCCAGCAGAGCTCGGGATACCGGCTGAAATCCGCAATCCGCCGCGGATCGTAGTCATCGTACTCGTCGGAGAGAATCCACCCGAGGTGGGACCACCAGAAGCCTTCGTGGACCGGAGAGTGCAGATCGGCACGCCGGTCGGAGTTCAAATGGTGGTCGCGGTGATGGGACGCCCACCAGAGCGCGCCCTTTTGCGCGGACGTCTGCGCCAGGAACGCGAGCGAGAACTGCCAGAACCGATTCAGCTTGTACGACCGATGGCTGAAGTACCGGTGGTAGCCGCCCGTGACGCCGAACATGCGCAGGAAATACGATCCGGCGAACCACAGCACGTATTTCAGTTCGAAGTGGACGGTGAAGACCAGGAGGACCGCGAGGTGCAAACCAATGAAGGGCAGCATCGTGCCGAGGTCGTAGTGCTTGCGCTTCAACGCCACTTCAGTCATTCGACAACCTTCTGTGAGAGGGGAGCCGGTCTGACGGCTGGATCGAGACCCCGACGGACACTGAGTTTACCACCAAAGGACTCGCTCCGACGTCCGACATCTGCACAGAATTGACACAAATGACGCGGGTCGCTACGACAGTCTTGCCATGGTGTCCGGGTTCATGGCGGTGCTGTGGGGCGTTCACCTGGCCATCCGGAATGCGGCGATCGTCGATGCCGGCTGGGCGGCCGGCCTGCCGATGATCGCCGCGTTTGCCGCGTGGCGGCTCGGTGGCGCCCGCGCGCCTGGCTCCTCGCCGCCATGGTGACGATCTGGGGATTTCGCCTGTCGGCGTACTTGCTCAGAGCGCGCGTTATCGGACACGACGAGGAAGGACGCTACGTCGAGCTGCGCCGGTCCTGGAAGACACACCTGCCGGAGAAGTTCTTCGTCTTCTTTCAAGCCCAGGCGCTGCTCGACCTGGTGCTCGCACTTCCGTTTCTGATCGTCGCCCGACACGGCGGATCGCCCGGCGCGATCGAGGGGATCGCCGTCGCGCTGTGGGCCGTCGCGCTCGTCGGCGAATCCCTCGCCGACCGCCAACTCGACCGCTTCAAACGCGATCCGGGCAACCGTGGATCCGTGTGTGCCGCCGGCTTGTGGCGGTACTCGCGCCACCCGAATTGTTTCTTCGAATGGCTGGTGTGGCTGGCCTACGCACTCTATGCGTCGGGCTCGCCCCTCGGCGGGCTCGCCTGGATCTCGCCGGCACTGATCCTCTTCTTCCTGTTGCGGGTGACGGGCATTCCGGCAACCGAGGCCCAGGCCGTGCGCAGTCGTGGCGACGCGTACCGCGCCTACCAACGCCGGACCAGCGTCTTCGTGCCTTGGTTTCCACGCCGGGATGTTGCGCCGTGATCGCCACGCCCTCGTGGCTGGCCACCATGCTCCTCGAGCGTGATCTGCTGCCGGACGCCGTCATCCGCGCCGGCATCCGACGCATCATCGCGGCGCGGCTGAGGGAGCAGGCGAGGCCCGATGCGGCGACCTCGGAGGCGCGGCTGCGGCAGTTCGCGGCCGAGCGGAGCGAAGGACCTATCGCGATCGACCCCGCGGCAGCCAACGCCCAGCACTACGAAGTGCCCTCGGCCTTCTATCGGCTCACCCTCGGTCGGCACCTCAAGTACTCGTCGGCGTTCTGGGACGACCAGACAGCGACCCTGGACGACGCGGAAGACCGCATGCTGGCGCTCTCGGCGGAGCGCGCCGCCCTCGCCGACGGCCAGCGGATCCTCGAGCTGGGGTGCGGCTGGGGTTCGCTCGCGCTCTGGATGGCACGCCGATTTCCGCAGGCCCGGATCGTCGGCGTATCGAACTCACAAACGCAGAAGGCGTGGATCGACGGCCAAGCCGGTCGTGAGGGCCTGACGAACCTCCAGATCGTCACGGCGGACATGAACGTGTTCGAGACGGACGACCGGTTCGACCGGATCGTGTCAGTCGAGATGTTCGAGCACATGCGCAACTGGCGCGCGCTGCTCGCCAAGGTCGCGCGGTGGCTGGCCAATGACGGCCGCGCTTTCCTTCACATCTTCACGCACCGCGAGTACGCCTATCCGTACGAGGTGCGCGATCGGTCCGATTGGATGGCGGCGTACTTCTTCACGGGCGGCATCATGCCCGCCGATCGATTGCTGTACGAGTTCCAGGGCGACCTCGTCGTTCGCGATCATTGGCCCATGAGCGGCGTGCACTATCAGCGGACGGCTGAAGCGTGGCTCGCCAACATGGACCGTCGCGAGGCGGCCGTCATGGAGGTTCTTCGCGCGGCCTACGGCGGTCGGCACGCGCGGCGCTGGTGGGTGCGCTGGCGCGTCTTCTTCATGGCCTGCGCGGAGCTATGGGGATGGCAGGGCGGACGAGAGTGGCTCGTCTCGCACTACGCGCTGACGAAGGCGTCGGCCGGCCGGCGCTAGTCGAGTTTCAACTCCAGCTGGGACGCGAACGCCCGCATCCAGGCGGTGACCTGCCGCCGGTTGTCGGGCCCCAGGAGGAGGAACTCCTTCTGCACCGGACGCAGCGCCAGGAGCGCCGGGTCCGTGTGCTCGACGTAGGTCGGTCGCCGCACCAATTCCAGATCGCCCGGAGGCGTCGGCGTTGCGAGCAGCACCTGCATGGCCAACACAATCGCGTCGTCGAAATTCGCGTTGGGATGTCCGAGATCCCGGTAGGCGTCGTCGAGCAGGCGCTTCACGTTGACGTAGAGCTGCGCGGCGTCTTTCGGCTGGATGGAGATCAGGGCCTGCGTCGCCGGCGCCCATCGTGAATAGGAGTGCGGATCGATGCGGCCCGATTCCCCGCCGACGATGGTCAATCGTGTGGTCGGACGGAGAACGGCGAGCGGGCCGGCCGGCGTCTTGCCGTCGCCGATCTGCTGGACGACGAGTGCCGTGTTCCTCATGAGGCCTTGCGTGGCGAGCAGGCGGACGAACAGCGGATGCTGCGAGAGGAACGCCGCCATCTGCCTGACTGCAGGGTCCGAGTCGTCGAGCGCCGGCAGGTCGACCGGCTGCCGATTGGGTCGATGCGAGGCGACCGCGGCATTCGTCGCCGCCGTCGGGATGGGGGTGGCCGCCTCGGGGCGCTCGCGAATCGTCCACCAGAGCGCGAGCGCCGAACCCGCGACGATGACCGCCGCAATCGCGACGATCCAGCGCGTCGGCGACTGCTGCCGGTGCCGATCCGGCACAGGCGAGGGTCGCCCCGTCCGTTCGAGCGGGAGGTCGTCGAAGAGCATGGAGATCGGCTTACTGTACCATCGGCGCCGGCGTCACGAGCGGCGGTGAGGCCTTACAATACTGGTTCCATGACCTCCACGGTGCTCGAAGCAATCAACCGTCAAATCACGACGGAGTTCAACTCGTCGTTCTCGTACCTCGCGATGGCCGCCTGGTGCGAGCATCACAAGTTCATGGGCGCCGGCCGATGGCTGCGCCTGCAAAGCCAGGAGGAGCACGCGCATGCGATGAAGCTCTTTGATTTCGTCCTGGCGCGAAACCACCACGCGAAGGTGGCCGCCATGGATGAGCCGAAAGGCGCGTTCGTCACCATCGCCGAGGTCTTCGAGCGCGCCCTCGCCCAGGAGCAGGAGGTCAGCAAGCAGATCGACGCGCTCTACGAACTCGCCTTCCGCGAGAAGGTGTTTGCGGCCATGGCGGAACTGCAGTGGTTCATCACCGAGCAGGTCGAGGAGGAGAAGACCGTCAGGGAGATCGTCGCCAAGTTCCACATGGTGCGTGACGACCCGGCCTCGCTGCTCGATTTGGACCGGGAGCTGGGAACGCGTCCGGCGCCGACGTCCGTCGGAGGCGCGAAGTAGGCGCTAGCTCAAGTGTTTGGCGGCGGCGTCCACGGAGTCGAAGCGCTGGAACACGTCATCGAGACCGGCCATCGACAGCAGCTCGGCAATCCGTGGAGGCGTGGCGACGAGTTTGAGTGAGCTACCGCGCCGGTTGACGTTCACGTGCGCGGCAATCAGCTCGCCGAGGCGCGTGCTGTCGATATAGCGCACGCCGGACAGGTCGAGCAGCACGTGACGCGCGCCGCGGTCGACGGCCGCCGTCACCGCGTCCTTGAGGACGCCCGGCGGGTCGGTCACCGTGAAACGCCCCGCGAGTTCCACCACGGCCAACGGCCCTTCCAAGCGCTCGCGAATCTCCATGGCTCCGGGTATTCTAGTGCCGTTCCTCGCGGGTCCTGCGAGAGTTTGTCCTCCATAGAGCAGGGACCCTACCTGCGGCGCGCTCCTCGCGCGGGCCTCAGACGGAGGGTTGCGAGCCCGATGCGGGTGTGTGCCCCCGCGGCCCAGCCGCCCGCCCTGAGGAGACCACATGAAGTTCACTGGATCCACGCCGAACCTGTTCACGAATGATCTCGACCGCAGCGTCGCGTTCTATCGCGATGTCCTGGGCTTGACCCTCGTCACCACGGTGCCGGATGCCCCGCCGTTCGTCTTCGCGCTGCTGCAGCGCGACGACGTGACCGTGTACATCAACGACATGGCCAGCGCGTCACGCGAGATGCCTGACATGCCCGGCATGTCGTCAGTCGTCGTCGGCCGTTCGGGTGTGACGCTCTTCGTGCACATGCAGGACATCGCCGCATTTTGGGAAACGGTTCGATTCCGGGCGCCGGTCGTCATGCCCTTGAAGCACCAGTGGTATGGCATGACCGAGTTCAGTCTCGCCGATCCCGACGGCTACATCGTCACGTTCGCGGAACGCAAATGACCGGCCCGCCTCCTTCGACCTTCGGCAGCGCCGACGCGCCTGTCATAGAATTGGACGATTAGCCCGTGGAGAGTGGCCCCGTGACACACATTGCCGCTGTGAATGGCGTTCGTCGAGTCCCGCGCGCCGTGAATGAGCCGATCAAGTCCTACGCCCCGAAGTCGCCCGAGCGAGCCGAGTTGAAGGCTCGGCTTGACGCGATGTCCCAGGAGCACGTGGACATCCCGATCATCATTGGCGGCAAGGAGATCCGTACCGGGAAGACGGCGAAGACCGTGATGCCGTTCGCGCATCGTCATGTGCTGGCCGAATACCACATGGCCGAACCATGCCATGTGACGCAGGCCATGACCGCCGCCCTCGCGGCGCGACGCGAGTGGTCGTCCTGGCCCTGGGAGGATCGCGCGGCAGTCCTGCTGCGCGCGGCGGAGCTGTTGTCCGGCAGTTGGCGGGCGACGCTCAATGCCGCGACGATGCTCGGGCAGGCCAAGACGGCGTTCCAGTCGGAGATCGACGCTGCGTGCGAGCTCACCGATTTCCTGCGGTTCAACTGCCAGTACGCCCAGGAGCTCTACAGTGAGCAGCCCGAGAGCAGCGCCGGCGTCTGGAATCAGCTGGAATACCGCGCGCTCGAAGGGTTCGTCTACGCGGTCTCGCCCTTCAACTTCACCGCCATCGGCGGCAACCTGCCGTCGTCGGTCGCGTTGATGGGCAACACGGTCGTTTGGAAGCCGGCGTCCTCGGCGATGCTGTCGGCCTACTACGTCATGCGCCTCTTCGAGGCAGCGGGCATGCCGCCCGGTGTCGTCAATTTCCTACCGGGCAACGCGGGCGCGATCACCGATGCGCTACTGGCGTCGCCTGAGCTGGCCGGCATTCATTTCACGGGGAGCACCGAAGTGTTCCAGAGCATGTGGAAGACGGTCGGGACGAACATCGCGAGCTACCGGTCCTACCCGCGACTCGTCGGCGAGACAGGCGGCAAGGACTTCATCGTGGCCCACGCGTCGGCGGACCCGCAGGAAGTCGCGGTCGCGATCGTGCGCGGCGGGTTCGAATACCAGGGGCAGAAGTGCTCGGCGGCGAGCCGCGCCTACATCCCGCACTCGCTCTGGCCTGAAGTGCGCGATCGCGCGGTCGAGATGATGCGCAGCATCAAGATGGGAGACCCGCGCGATTTCAGCAACTTCATGAGTGCGGTCATCGACAAGCGCGCGTTTGACAAGATCGCCGAGTACGTGGCGGATGCGAAGGCCCACGCCCGCATCGTGCAAGGCGGCGGCGTGCACGGGAACGACGGCTACTTCATCGAGCCGACGCTGGTACAGACCGACGATCCGGGTTACCGGCTGCTGTGCGAGGAGATTTTCGGACCCGTCCTGACCGTGCATGTGTACCAGGACGCGAAGTGGCACGAGACCTTGAAGATCGTGGACGAGACGTCGCCCTATGCGTTGACCGGCGCGATCTTTTCGCGCGACCGGCAGGCGATTCGCGAGGCGTCGAGCGCGCTCAAGAACGCGGCGGGCAACTTCTACATCAACGACAAACCAACAGGCGCCGTCGTCGGGCAGCAGCCGTTCGGTGGCGCGCGCGCGTCGGGCACGAACGACAAGGCGGGGTCGAAGTTGAATCTGATTCGCTGGGTCAGCGCGAGGACGATTAAGGAGAACCTCGCGCCGCCGACGGTCCATCACTATCCGCACATGGCGGAGGAGTAGGGGACCCGGGGAGGTTTCGTCGACCATGTCCCTGTCCGTCCGCGCCATGTCGCTGGCCGTGATGACGGTGGGCGCTGCCCTGGCGGTCATCGCCGCGGCGCCGGCGCTCCACGACGGCTTCGACGCCGCGCAAGCCTACGCCTACACGAAGCAGGTCGTCGCCTTCGGCGAGCGTTGGCCCGGATCGCCCGGCCACCAGAAGACCGAGGACTTGATCCATGCCGTGCTCGCGCGAACGGGCGCGACGATCGTGGCAGACGACTTCACCGCCAACACGCCTCAGCGTTCCGCGACGTTCCCGGGCGGGCCAATCGAGGTGCACAACATCATCGGCAAGTTCAATGTAACGAACGATCCGCAACAGCCGATCGTCATCCTGGGCGGGCATTACGACACGCTGTTCAAGAAGGGCTTCGTCGGCGCCAATGATGGTGGCTCGAGCACCGCGATTCTGCTCGCCCTCGCCGACGCGCTGGCGCATCAGAAGACGCGCATTCAGGTCTGGCTGATGTGGACCGACCTCGAGGAGGCGATCGAGTCGTTTCAGGGTGACGACGGTCTCTATGGCAGCCGCCACTTCGCCAAGAAGTTGAAGGCCGATGGTCTCGTGCCGCGCGTCAAGGGCTTCTTCTTGCTCGACATGATTGGCGATACGGACCTCGGGGTCGCACGCGAGACCTCCAATTCCGATCCAGGCCTCCAGCTCATCATGACGAGGGCCGCGAATGATCTGGGGTACCAGAAGTATTTCTTCCAGTACGAGTCCGCGATCATCGACGACCATCAGTCATTCCACGACGTCGGGATCCCCTCCGTCGACGTCGTCGACGCCGAGTTCGGCCGCATGGGCCCGGACTACGACGGAATGGGCGAGTTCCATCACAGCAACGCCGACACGATGGACAAAGTCTCGGCCCGCAGCCTCGAAATCGTCGGCCGGACCATCCTCCGGACCGTGGAGTTGATGGACGCTCCGGGGTCTGGCGCCGCCTGGCGTAAGCCGCGCCTGACCCCCTGAACGTGCTTCCTGCGTCAGACGCTCAGCACGGTTGAATCTCGCGTGCACGTGGTCTAGGGTGTAGGCCATGCGCACGTCCAGACTGCTCTCGTTCTCTGCGTTGGTGTCGGTGGCCGCGCTCGCGATGAGCCAGGCCCCGGCCCCCCAACTCACCATCGACCAGTTGGTGCAGATCAAGCACCCGTCAGGACATCAGTGGACGCCTGACGGCAGCCACGTGTGGTTCACCTATGACGACGGCGGCGTCAACAACGTGTGGGCGGCGGCCGTTGACGGGAGCAGTCCGCCGGTCGCCCTGACGACTTATCCGGACGGACAGACCGGCGCGGGCGGATTCTGGAGCCGCGACGGCCGGACCTTTTTCTATCAGCGCGATGGCGGCTTACTCGGGGTGGCTGTCACCGGCGGCGGGCCGCATGCGGCGTGGCCTGGCGCTGAACATGGAAGCACTTTCGCGGTTTCGCCTGACGGCACACGCGTCGCGTACGTCGTCGGACAGGGTGGTGGCGGTGCGGGCGGCGGTGGCGGGCGCGGGGGACGTGGCGGCGGGGCCCCTGCGGTTGCCACCTCACCCGAGGCGTCGGCGTCAGGTGCCGATCTTGTCGTCCACACGATCGCGCCCGCAGCCGATCAAA
>Ga0070732_10001243_pt1 | contig 14071 bp, 9 predicted proteins | sample Coa_R1_5_FD_66449 | JGI IMG/M metagenome (GOLD analysis project Ga0070732, IMG submission 66449) | Surface soil microbial communities from Centralia Pennsylvania, which are recovering from an underground coalmine fire - Coalmine... | ecosystem: Environmental > Terrestrial > Soil > Unclassified ...
GGTAATGCCCCTCAGGCGCACCGTCTCCCGGCGAACGTGTTGTCAACTCGAACCGGCCGTCAGAGCCAATCTCTCCAGAGACCCGGATCGGCGGCTCTTCTTGGCGGTGGAAGTAAACCCGTCCCGTCGAGAGCGGCTTGCCGTCGGCAAGCAGAACTTGTCCCTTGACGGGGTAGGTCGCGAGGTTCGGCAGCCCGTTTGAATCGAGGCAGCCGCAAAGAAAAATGAGGCTTAGAGCTATCAACATTCTTACATTTCCGAGGACGTCGATAAGTGGCAAACTTCTGGTGAGACTCATGTGTCTTGCTCCAAAGCGTCGGGCTGAGAGATTGAAGCTCCTCCTCACATCATCGAGGCGAAGTGTAGTGTGCGATGATGAACGTTGTGTGAAGGGATTGTTATAGACAGATAAAACTTTCGATCCGGCGGATCGCCCGCGTTCTCCCTGGGGCGCTTCATGTAGCCCGGATCGCCGCCGGGAGCAGCGTCCGATCGAAGTCGCCGGGAGCAGCACCTCGCAGCCGTTGGTCAGTCAATACCCAGACGGCTTCGCAAGGCTGGTCCACGGATCGTCAGGACAGCGAGCTGGCGGCAGCGTAGGAGAAGCCCGGTGCCGCATCCTTGTCCCTGAGGCGAGCGGGCTCGCCCAGGCGACCTCGTCTGCGAGGTCAAGGGCTCGAACGCAGTAGAGATCGGGATCCCACCTTAGGCGCCACACTTGAGAACGATGATCAACGCTGAAGGTCGAGCTGTAAGCGAGGGCCTCGCGTTCAGTTATGGCTCCAGGAGTTCATGGATCTGCTCGAGGCGAGCCCCCCAATTTGGTGAATGACCTGTGCAAGGCGTCGCACATCTAACTTGCCGGCCCGCAGAGCCCGCAGACTCCGCCGCGCGCTGCACACCGACATGAATGACGTACTGCGGGTGGATCGCTTGCGAACACACGCCCATCAGCGAGATCCTGGCCGAACGGATTCCGGGCTTCCTCCGCATGGAGTGTAGGACGCAGGTCCGACAGGCTTCTGGGAAAGAATCGAACACTCTCCGATTCCTCACCAAACCTTCACACGGTTTTCACATTTGACCGCTAAAAGCAAGATTTCCACCCGGTTTCAAACTCTGACTGTGCGAGGTCACAAGATGAACCTCCGAAATGAGTTTGGTTGGCTGCTGGCGACCATTGCCGCGCTGTTGCTCTTGTCGACGCAAGCAACGGCACAGGAGGCGCTCTGGCAAACTTACAACGATGCGGGTAAACGCGCCCTCAAGCAGGGTCGTTACACCGAAGCTGAGACCTTGTACAAGGAAGCCATCGGCGTCGCGCGTGGCCTGGCTGGCCGCAGCTCGCGGCTCGCTCAGAGTTACAACGACCTGGGCTGCGTGCTCATCGAGGAGGGCCGGTACGATGATGCGGAGCCGCTGCTTCAGTGGGCGCTGACCGCACGCGAGCAGGACGCGGGCCCTGAATCAGGAGCCGCCGGGCAGACCTTGAACAACCTCGCCGGCCTTTACAAGGCTCAAGGCCGGCACTCTCTGGCTGAGCCGCTCTACAGACGCTCGCTGGCCATCCGGGAGAAAACGCTGGGGCGCGAACACCCTCTGGTGGCCGCCAGCCTGAGCAACCTCGGCACCGTACACCAGGCGCAAGGCAAGCCGATCCAAGCCGAGGCCCTGTTCCGGCGGGCGCTGGCCATACGCGAGAAAGCCATGGGGCCCGACCATCCCGATGCGGCCGCGAGCCTCGAGGATCTGGCCGTGCTCCAACTTCGTCAGCGGAGGTTTTCGGAGGCCGAGCCGCTCTTGAACCGGGCACTCGAGATAAAGGAAAAAACATTGGGTCCCGACCATCCGGACACCGCGGCGAGCCTGAACAACCTGGCAAGCCTCTTCAGTCTGACGAATCAACACTCCAAGGCTGAGCCACTCTTGAAGCGGGCACTGTCGATTTACGAAAGAACACTGCCCGCCGACCACCCCACGCTTGCCATGATCCTCCACAACCTTGCCGCGGTCTATCATTCTCAGGAGCAGCACGACAAGGCCATACCGCTCTACCGGCGCGCCCTGGCCATTTCGGAGAAGGCATTCGGTTCCGACCATCCCAACGTTGCCCGGAACCTTCACGACCTGGCGCTCGTCCACGAAGCCCAGGGGCGTTTCGCCGAGGCCGAATCGCTATACGAACGCGCCATTGAGATCTGGGTGAGAAGGCTCCCCGCCGATCACCCCACTGTGCGTGCGGTAATCGACCGCTACGCTACGCTGCTCCTCAAAACGACGTATACCATAGAGGCCGAACCCAGAGACGCGTACGCCAGCGTGCTCCGAGCCGGGAGTTGACACTTCTCAAACGATCACGACAGTCCGCACCCTGAATGCTACTCGCCAGAGCGGTTGTGTTCCACGGGCGTGCCCCAGCCAGCGGCAAGCTTTGCCGGCCATTGTGCTCGAGAGAGTGAGATTCGAGAACGCCGGTTGCTTCTTCGCTCAACAAGCGAGGAAGACCCCTCCAGTCCTCGCGCTCAGAACGACATCTGGAAGTTGGTTGTGAACTCGTTGCCGGCGAAGTAGTGCGCGTTGGGTTCTGAGTGATCGAGGTTGTATGCCGCCTGGATCAACATCCGGTGGGCACCTATGCGGTTGTAGTCGTCGGCACCATTGATAAAGTAATTCACTCCGAGCGTCGTGATGCGCACCGTGTTGTTGGGCTCATGGATGTCGCGCCGGAACTCTTCGTAACGGACGATCGGTCGCCATTTCTTGTTGAGGTTGTAGCCGAGGGTTACATACCAGCCTTCCCCGTTCTTGGTCAACAGGTCGTCAAGATGGACCGCATTCGGGTCGAAGCTGACCGAGCGAGCATTCAGGCCGCGGCCTTCCGACCACTCGCCACGGAGCACGAAGCGGCCGTATTCGATGTCGCCGAATACGTTGGTTGAGTCGCCGTGGAAGCGGCCGAACGGGTCGCTGCCCTCGATGCCGTCGCGCCGAGAGGCCCCGACCATCAGCTCTTTCCAGCGGGGCTCCACGGGATTGGACGACGGGTCTTGCTTGAGAGCCATCAGGCGAGCCTGATTCTGAGTGGAGATGAAGCGAGCCAGGGGATGGATGGCCAACCACTCGCGCATGTCCTTCGCGCTGTTCTCGTCCCGGAGGCGGTTCTGGCGGGCTCCGCTGAATGTTCCTATGTAATACTCGATGATGCCGTCGAACGGTTTGCCCAGAGCCATGAGCCCAGCATCGCGCACGTCGCCGTATGAGCGCGTCATGAGCGTCTCTTCAGGAAAGTCGAGGTTGCCTGAATCTTGCCAGAACCCTTCCATGGTCATGGGCACGCGGAACTGCCCGAAGCGAAAGCCAAGCCATGGCTTTGGGGTGTACGTCAGGAAGACGTCCTGAAGGATGCGGTTGGTCTGGTTGGTGGTCTCGTCGATGTTGATCGCCCGCGCGTAATCCACCATGACCTTAAAGCCGATGTGATCGGTGATGTTTCCGAAGAGGTGCAGCTCCTCGCGGCGGAAGCGGATGGTATCGGTGCTGCTCGACTGCCGTGGGGTCAGCATGGAACTGCCCAGCGGTGGGTTATTGGGGTTGGAGTCGATGTGGTCGTACCAGTTCTGCGATTTAAAGCTGAAATAGAGGATCTCGGGTCCGTTGGGGTTGCGAATGAAAAACGCTTTGTCGTAGCCGGCAGTATCCGGATAGCCCTTGAGATACCGTTCGAGGGGCGTGGTGCCTACGCCCTGAGTGATCGCGCCGGAGGTGCCGGGCCCGACGCCGATCGCGCCCTCGCGGGCCGAGTATGTTTCAGGCAGAGACGGACCGAGTTCCTCCGGCCCGACACTGAGAACTCCGGCACGAGGTGTGCTTGGAATCGACTCGATGGCGCCGCTTGTGCCCGGCCCTTCGTCAACTGCCCCCCCGCGCGCGCTGGGTGTTTCGGGCTGCATCGCCCCACCGCTGCCTAGGCCCTCTCCAACCACACCTGACCGTGCGCCGGACGTCTCCGGCTCAGGAACCTGGAACAGAGCGGGGCTCACGGAGTTCACTCGCCGAACGAACGAGTCTTGAGGCTGACGCGACTTGGACAGCTCGTTGTTGAGCCTTTCGATCTCTGACTTCTGGGCGTTCAATTGCTGCTGGAGCTGTTGGATCTGTTGCTGGACGTCGGGCCCCTCGTCGGCCTGCAATGGTTGAGACGGCAAGATCGCCAGCAACCATGAAAATGCCAGTCCGGCCCCGCGCGTGCGCCAACAACGTGACACGATCGGCACCTCCACCACCCTCGTCTGACATGGTCAATTCCGACGCGACAGACATGCCTGTACATCGCTCATGTGAAATGCTGAGAGGCAATGCGCCAACCGACGCTCGAACACTCGTCGGAAAGTGCAATTCTGGCGGATCTCTAATCGAAAAACGCGATGGTGGGAAGGCGAATCGACGAAACTTAAGGGAGCCGACGTTGCGCTCTCGTTCAGCAGATCGTTATTCAGTCACCACCGAATCTGATCGGAGTTTGCCATGCGACATGAGCGTAACACAATCTTCTGTAGCGACTTGCAGCGACGCTTTCCTCGCAGGCAGAACGCTCGACTCGTCGAAGAACTTGAACCGCGAACGCTCCTGCATGGCGGCCCTGCCGCAGGGTTGCGCCGGATCCATCCCCCCCGGATCCCTCCGGTGGCGATGGTGATGCTGCCTGGCGGTCCTACCGGCATTCCCTTCAGCCCGCCCCCGAACTCAGGCGCCTCGGTCAATGCCAACTCGAGCACGGTGATCATTCCGTTCCTCGACAAACGAGGGGTGCTCAACGTTTACGACTCATTGCATAACCGCGTCGTGAACACGGGCCAAGCAGCACGCTCGATCCAGGTTGACGCCTTGAACGAGAATGTCTTCTTCTTGACCCCAGAAACGGTCCAAGGCAAGGACCTGGACCGTGACGGACGAATCGACTCCAACGACACTGTCTTGCAATTCTACAACGTCGGTACGGGCAAGCTCACGAATACCCACTTCCAGGTGGCCGGTTCGTACACGGCGAATACCGGCAGCTTAACGCCGCTCGTCGCGTTCCTCATTTCCGAGCCGGCTGCCGCCCGCGACTTCAACAACAACGGCAACACGCATGACAACGTCGCAGTGGTCTACAACGTTCTGAATCATCGCTTAATGAACACCCACCGAGAAGCAGAATCGTTCAATTTCTCGAACAATATAATGACCTTCGTAACCAATGAGGCAAAGCAGGGACAGGACTTAAACGGCGACGGGAAGATCCAGGCCAGCGACAACGTGCTCGAGGCCTTCGATCCGCTCAGCTTTCTGCCCAATGGCCTCCTGATCAACCTGGGCAAGACGGTCAACGGCCTCTAGCCCCGGCGGCTGGTCTGTCTCGGAGGAACGCATGATGATACGTGTGAAGACACTGGTAATAGCCGCTGCGATGATAATCGCCTTTCTGGCTCGGCCGGTCGCAATCAACGGCGGGCTGTTCGAGCGCTGGCCCCTGGGCGGAAAGCAGATCGACGGCGGTATCGTTCGGGCAGCCGATCAGCAAGTCGGGACGATCCAGCCGAGCACAGGGCAGAGGGGGGAACCGGCCCCAAAGCGTGGCGACAGGACACGCTCAGATGCACTCGAGGTGGGGCCGGACGCAGGTGCCGCGTTAGAGCCGATTCCTGTGCGCGCTGGGCCGGCTGCTCACGCGCTGATTCAAGTTCCTGCGCCCGCAGCCTCACCTCCCCATGATGTCATCGTGGAAGTGCCGACCGGCGTGTGCACGAAGAAACAGGTTTGCGTACACTGCCGCGGCTGTGAGCAAGGCCGATGCATCAAGGTCTGCGGCTGTCTTCCCCCTTGCGTCTCGTGCGAGCCACGCACGTTCCGCGTCATCAACCCGATGAATGGCTGCCCAGTCGATGTCACCGCCTGCTTGCCCGGCGCACCCGAGAAAGCCCGCAAAATCGAGAGAGATCCATACTACATCACTTATCATTTCCCCGACTGCCGCATCACCTTATGGTTCCTGTTCGAGCGCAATAACGATTACATCGTGAAGTACGCCTCCGAGAGATCTTTCTGAACGACCGGGCGTATTCGGCCGGGATGCGGCATGGCTCTGTGCTCCCACTGCGCATCACCGGTGTACCCGAATGTAATGATCGGTGAACGACGTGTGTGGCACCGGGTCTTTGACCTTCGGCATGTGGCACTGCAGGCAGTCTCGAGCTGTATTGACAGGGCAGGGGATCTGCTTCCGCTCATCGTCCCGGCTCGCGGACCTGGCGGCTTCCGTTCGAGTGGCAGGCGAGCCGTGGCAATCGAGACACTTCGCTTCATAAAAGGATGCTGCGGTTTCGACGCTGCGATGGGGGTTGTGGCAAGTCATACAGTCAAAACTTCCGCCGCTCTTGGTGTAGCAACGGCTCTTCAGGATGTTCGGACCCTGGAACCGCACGAATTCTGGGTCGGCGGGAGTGGCGCCTGGAGTGGCGTCGTGGCACTGGGTACAGAGCGCGACTCGCTCGGCGGCGGAGGCGAGTTGGGGTTGAATGATAGCCATGTCGGAGAACCTGGTGTCAACCGCCCTCAAGTGGTTGCCTCCCGGCCCATGACAGCGCTCGCAGCCGATGCCGTGGTCGGCGGCCTCGGGGCCCGTGCGGTCGAGGGCGGCCCGGTAGTCGGTGACGTGGCAGTTGAGGCAGGTGGGGACGCGGTCGATGCCGATCGGCTTGCCTAAAAAGTCGCGCGCCTTCTCGGGAATCTTGGGGTGGTGCACGGTCAGATCCCAACCGACCTCGTGGGCGTAGCGTGAGAGCCGGTATTCGCGGTATTCGCCGGCATCGTCGCGCACAACCAGCGTCACGGCACGGCCGCCCGAGCCGAGCGCGTACTCAACCTGCGCTCGAATTACGGTCCCGTTCACGGTTGTCTCGATCTCGATCCGGCCGCCAGTGCGAGCCAGGTTGTGGATCACGCGCGGATTGGAAGGATCGGCGATCGGCTGGTCGGGTAACGGGAACTTCTCCATGTCGAGGGCGCGTGCGAAAGATCGCGAGTGCCGGCTCGATTGTTCGGCGCTGTGGATCTCGCCGTGGCAAGTCGCGCAGCGCGCGGCTCCGACGTAGGGCGCCGGCTCGGCCGCAAGCAGATTGTCATCGGCGTACTTGCCCGCTTGCTCGAGCGCCTCGTTCGCGCCCGAGAGTGCACCCTTCTGGAGTCGAGCCCGACTTAGAAGCCAAAATGCTTCCTGGTCGGGTTCGGAGGCCAGGATCGCCTGCAACTGCGCCTCTGCCTCCGCGGGCCGCTCGGTGCGAAGCAAGGCACGCGCCAAGCGCTTGCGGACAGCCGAGGGGCTCGTCGTGATCGTGCGGGCCGATGAGTCGTAGCGCAGCACCTGTGCGAAGGCTGCTGACGCGCCAACGGGATCGTAGTTGTCCTGGAACAATCGGCCCAGGGCCCAATAGCCGCGTGCTTCCCAGCCGGGTTGAGAAACGAGACGTCGGGCGACTCCCGTTGCCGTGAGGCGGAAGTCGTTCTTGCTATACAACTCGACCAGAGCCTGGAGGGTTTCGGGGTGGTTCGGGTCGGCCCGCTGCGCTCGCTCGAGCATGCGCATGGCCTGGTCGTCGCGGTGCTGGCGGACCAGAGTTGTTGAGAGCAGGTAGTAATCTTCAGCCTGCGCTCCCTGAGCACCGAGACGCAGGTAGAGGTCCTGTGCGGCGCCATCGCGCCCCAGCCGGGCAGACGAGCGCGCGAGTAGGCGCAGCGCATTTTGGTCGTGCGCGTCTTGAGCAAGTCGTTCCAGCGCCAGCGTCGAAGCGGTGTGCCAGTCGCCGCGCGCATAGGCAACGCGCGCCCGAGGCAGCGGGCTAACGGACCAGAGCGGCGTCCTGGCCACGCCCAGGAGTGCGATTGCCATGATCGCCATGAGCAGGCTCACGCCGGCTGCGAGGGCTCGTCTCCACCCGACAATCGCCATCAAGGACCTATCCCAGTGATATTCTTGGTTAACGTCGCTTAAACGAGCGAGAAACGCGTTGTCCCTTCTCGAATCGTAATAAACTTACGCCGCCAATACCGCCCTTTTTCCGCATTTTTTCGAGGCCGTTTTCGCTTCCGCGTGTCATTCTTTCTCGATCTCGTTACGCCAGCTCCGCGAGAAGACGGGTTCGAGTCTCTTCTCAGCCACGTGGGACGAGGGAATCAACGCTGCCGCTGAGCACCGAGCAGCTTCTTCACCATGACGCGGAATCGACCGCACACTCAGGACGTCATCCCCGAGCCGGCTGCTTTGAGGGTCACCAGGCTCAAGATCCGCCTGTGCAGCTCCTTGGCACGCTGTAGCTTGGTCTTCCGATTGAGGTCGCCGAATTCGTCGTAGCGCAAAGCCAGGGGGGCTTCCCAAGGAGTGCGAACGTCGCAACGGATTGCCCGGAGAACAGCCGCGTAATGCGAACGCCTGTCATGGTGCACATCCGCGCGAACCTGCTCGACCGCGCATGATTCAAGCGCCTCGAATGGGATGCGATATCGTTCGCGGTCGCCTTCAAACAAGATCAGGCGCCGCCGCGCGTCGAGCAGCAAGAAACCGACGTCAGTGGCCGTCTCTACCATGATCCGCTGGAAATTGCGCCTGGGAATCACCTCGACAAAGAGCGCATCGGGATCGCCGGGGTCGACCAGCCGGTCCGGCCGCCACTGGAACTCGGCACAGGCTACGCGGTATAGGTGGCGGTTGCCGAGCCGTTCTCCGACCCTGACGACCAACAGGCCGATCACGAAGGAGCCGATTCCGAGGAGAGGAAAAACGATCACCCGCACGTCCTCAGCGGGAGGGCCCACCCGCGCTCTTTGTTCGAACGCCCAGCCGCTGGCCGCGAGCAGAGCGAACCCGAGTGCCATAAAATAGAGAGGAAGCAACCCGAGGAGAGTGCAGATCAACAGGTGCCTGCTCGTCAGCACTTTTTTTGCATACTCGTCGGGCACTGGGCGAATTTTAGCCACGGCGCGGTCGGCGACAGAGCCGCAAGCTCGAGGAACGACCGCGGGTTCCTCCGGCCGAGTCGCGAGCACGGGGAACACGGAGGCAAGAAAGTTAACTTCCGCCGGCTCAATCTCGACCTGCCTGAGCAACCGCACGGAACGAACCGCGGGCTGCTTATGCTTGCGCACTGGCATGCGGATTTCAATCTCATCGACCGTCAGATAGACCGGAGCAGGAGCTTGCCTTCCACTAACAGTCGATCCGTAATAGACCGTGACCTTGGTGCAAGGAGGTCCCGCGGAAACTCGTGCCGGTCGGCTGGCTGCGAAATTCTCCAGGTCGCCCGATTGCACAGCGTTCGCAAGCAGTTGTCCGGTGCCTTGCGTAAAGGTCATTGTCTCTTCGACAAGCCAGCTCTCGTTACGCTCATCATACGGCCCGGACGAGAGCTTGCATCCCAACCCGCCCACAAACGCGCAAATCATGCCGAGCTCGATCAAGAAAGCAAGGAGATTCATCACAAAGTCAGCCCGCTGAGGCCGATTGCCCGGCTGATTTCGCGGAGGGCCTTGCGCGTCCTGGATCACGTCGGTGTGCAACCGGAACCAGATATAATTTGGCAGCACATCGACCCGTCGTATGTTGCCAACCCCGGCGAGTTCCACGAAGCCGCAGTGGTAGTATGTCAGATACATGAGTATCGCTGCGCCCATGCCAAGCAATCCGCCGGCAAAGGGGCTGCGGCAATGACCACTGCCGACGCTCACTATGACCAGACCAGCAACCGGCAGTACCGCGAGGAACGGCATCAGGATGACGAAATAGAAGCCCCAGCGATTCATCTGCTGGAGGAAGACTCCCATGGCGACGGCGGTTGCAAGCACGAGCATCGCGCGGGGAAAGAATCTGCCCCAGCGCACTTTTCCGCTGCAACGGTAGGAACGGAGGGCCGTGCTGCCTGCGGTCGCCATGACTCGCCCACGCGGCCTTGATGGAGAATTGCGTGAGAAAACTCAGAGAAGAGTATATTACGCTTCCGCCGCGGTCAAGCTGTCGATCAAACATGTATGAGAAAGTGAATTATGCAGATTATAGATGTAACAAGATCGAGCCCATGAACTCTCATGGGCTCGATCCAGCTTGACTTCCCCTCATTGATCAAGCCGTTAGCTGCCGATCAGCCGAGGCAGCCGCACAGAAGTGCAAGCGCCAAGGTCAGCGCCAAACCGTTCAGGACGAACCCCGCCACGGCGGAGACCGCGATCGGCTGCCGGCCCAGCGGGGCGACCGTCAGCCCTAGCACGGCGAGAGCAAGGCCGATGAGCGGTGGTTCGAACGGCAGCCACAACCCCGCGCTCGAGCCCCGAAACGCCCACAGGTGCCGCGCCATCATGGCAAAGAGCACGCTCCACGAGATTGCAAACAAGGTCCCCATCCACAACGAAACTTGTCCCAAAACCCGCGCGGCGCATCCCATCAGATTCAGTGGTGTCCTAGTGTAGTTCATGGTTGCCTCCCTTCTCCGCCGGCCATGATGCCTGGGGGAAGTCGGCCTCCTCATTTAGACATTCGCTTTGAACACCACTTTGTGCGAGTGAATCCGCCCCTCATGCATTACACTCGTTATCGTTTAATTTGCATCCACGTTCCCCTCATTGCATTCAGTGCCTATCGATCTCAGCAGAAAATGTGCGGCAAGGTCAGCTCTAGCATCAGCATCGAGCTAATGCCGCGTAGCGATTTGTGTGCATGCATTTGCTCGAGAATTCGACTAGTAAGCGCATGCATGATGACGGGTGCAGTCATCCCATATGGCGGTTTCTGCCTTGACCATCCGGCGCTAAACACTTAGAGTCCCGCCGCCGTCGGGTCGCGCCTCGCGCCTTGCGAATCTGCACAGTGCTCGCGGAAAGAGCGATCGGCGGCCGTTCGTCTCACAAGGACGTGGGCGGATGGGTCGGATTGGCTTGCGTCGGTTCTCGGCGCGGGCCCGGGGGTTCTCCCCGAACGCAAGGAGGCAGGTCGATGTGGCGAATCCTACCCCACCCGAGCCGCTTTTTGGCCCTCGGGGCCTTGGCTGCCGCGATGGTCTTGGCCGGGGCTGGCTCTCCCAAACGGAAGCCCAACGACCCTCCTCTCAAGCCGCTCAAGGTTGACGAGACGATCGGTAACATTGCTGGCGTCTCGAGCGCGGCCGACATCCGGATCGAGGGTGTGGGCCTAGTCGTGGGGCTCGCCAATACCGGGTCGGATCCCGAGCCGTCGTTCTATCGCCAGAAGCTGCTCGACCAGATGCGCAAAGCCGGGGTCGAGAACGCAGACAAGATCCTCGCCTCGCGCGCCACGTCGCTCGTGATCGTACGGGCTCGCATCCCCGCGGGAGTGACCACGAGAGACCATCTGGACGCTGACGTTGAGCTCACCCCCGCCAGCAACACGACCAGCCTGGCCGGCGGCTGGCTCGTCGCAGCGCGAATGACCGAAATGCGGGTGCTTAAAGACGGCGTGCCTCACGAAGGCGATCCGCTCGCCCTGGCCGGCGGGCCGGTCATGATCGGCAGCGACGCAAAACCCGACGACCCGAAGGTTGGGCGCGTGCTGGGCGGAGTGCGCGTCAAGAAAGACATGCCTTTTTCGCTCATCATCGACCACAACCACCGCAGTATCCGGACGGCCGCCCGGCTCCAGTCGGTAATCAACCAGCGCTTCCACCAGCACGAGGGGATCGACCAGGCCGGAATGTCTAACGCCAAGACCGACGAATACCTCACGCTTAAAGTCCCCAAGATCTACCACCACAATCAGGCTCGTTACTTCCAGGTACTCAAGCTGTTGCCGGTCGTCAGCAACCCGCAGCTCCAGGCCGAGCGGCTTGAGCGTTGGGGGAAAGAGCTACTCGATCCCAAGATGTCAGGGGTGGCCGCGTTGCGGCTCGAGGGAATGGGCCCCAACTCAGTCGAAGTGCTCAAGAAGGGACTGGCCTGCGATAACGCGCAGGTCCGGTTTTTCTCGGCCGAGGCCCTGGCGTACCTCGACGATGCAACCGGCGTCGATGTGCTCGCCAACACGGCCATCGAGCGGACCGAGTTCCGCGCATTTGCGCTGGCCGCGCTGGCGGCAATGGACCAGCCCGCCGCGACCCTGCGCCTTCAAAAGCTGATGGACCAGGCCAATGTCGAGGTGCGCTACGGAGCATTCAACGCACTGCGTACCCAGGATGAGCACGACCCGTTCCTGGGTCAGGTGCGCGTCGTCCCTGACGAGCCGGAAGTGGAAGAAACCGACTCCCTGGCAATGGCGATTGCCACATCCGGCCACCGACGCCGCTCACGCCCCGACGACCCGTTCTCGCTCTATGTCGTCGACTCAGAAGGCCCACCGCTTGTACACGTGACGCACTCTCGGCGCTGCGAGATCGTGGTGTTCGGGAAGGGGCAGAAGTTGCAGACCCCGGTGGTGCTTGGAGCGGGCGGCTCGATCCTCTTGAACGCGTCTGATGGCGACACTGAGATTCAGATTAGCCGCATCCTCCCGAGCAAGTTCGAAGAGGCCGACGTCAGAGTCTCGGTTCCGCTCGACCTCGGGGAAGTGATCCGCGAAACGGCGCGGATCGGAGCGACTTACCCGGAAATCGTCGCGATCCTCCAGGCCGCCCAGAAGCAGAAAAACCTCCCAGGCCCTCTGATCGTTGACGCTGTTCCGAAGACCAGCCCCAAGTACGACGAGGCTCTTCTCGCCGGCCTCGACGTCACTGCCAAGAAGGACGAGGCACTCCAGAAGGCCAAATTGGAAGAACCGAAACGAAAAAGTTTCCTGGATCGGCTCCTACACGGCTCAAAGCCGTAAAATGACCCTTGGCGAGACCGAATTGACAGGAAATTGCCCCCCAGATTCCCCATATCTCTCAGCTTCCCCCTAAATCCCTCTAATCACGGTCGAGCCGACCGGTGCGATTGGCCCGCGCGGTCGGGCTAGGCACTGTCGATCTTAAAGTCGCACGCCGCGCCGATCGAAAATTACTCTTGACGGTCAGGTCCGCTACGGCAAGGAGGCGAGCGATTGACCCCTTGGGTGGCCCTGGACCGGACGGTTCTCCCGCGGTGAGCGGGGGGGCGTCCCGCGCCTGTCCGGGAACGGAGAGCTGCGCTCCGTGCCCTCGCTGAGCGATTGCGGGTTTTGGTTCCAGCAGAAACGGTCGCGACGCAGGACGGGTGCAGGAGCGGCGTCGGAACGTTCGCAAACGATTTCTCTGGCTCACGGTTCGACTGCGGCGACGCTGCCGAAGTGGGGCCGGAATGCCCAGACCAGCTCCGCGCCGACTCGGGTCGAACCGGAGGGGTGAGGAAACCTCCGAGGTCTCGCACCAAACAAACGAGAGTGGAGTCCTCGATATGAAGAAGGTGTTTACAACCGGTCAGGTGGCGAAGATATGCAAGGTCGCGCCCCGGACCGTGAGCAAGTGGTTCGACTCGGGCCGCTTGCGTGGATATCGAATCCCCGGCTCGCAGGATCGCCGGATTCCGCGCGAGCATCTGCTCCGGTTCCTGAAAGAACACGGCATGCCGCTGGGCGACCTGGAAGCCGAGGTCTATCACAAGATTCTCGTGGTCGGTGCCGACGCTCCGCTCTTGTCCAGCCTGCGAGAACAACTGCGTGAAGGCGACGACTTCCGGATCGAGACCGCCGCCTCGGGCTTCGAGGCGGGCATTCGCGCCGAGAGCTTCCACCCCGACTGCATCGTAATCGACCTGGCCGTTGGCCGCATCGAGGCCGGACAGATCGCCCAGAATCTGCGCAAGAGCCCCGACCACCAGTCGACCATCCTTGTCGCCCTGACCAGCGACGAGCCGGGCGAGGAGCTGTACGCCCTTGGCTTCAACGACGCATTCAAGAAGCCGTTCGACGGCGTCCTGCTCTCCGAGCGGGTCCGCCGCCTGATCTCGCAGAAAAAGGCCGACGAGCCCTGAGCAACCCGCAATCGAGGACACTTCCGGCACTCCGGAAGTAAAGGAGCCCGAGGCACGCCCCGACAACGGGACTGACCTCGGGTTCTTTGTTTTTAGAAGTTTTCTATCGCTT
>Ga0070732_10001244_pt1 | contig 14069 bp, 15 predicted proteins | sample Coa_R1_5_FD_66449 | JGI IMG/M metagenome (GOLD analysis project Ga0070732, IMG submission 66449) | Surface soil microbial communities from Centralia Pennsylvania, which are recovering from an underground coalmine fire - Coalmine... | ecosystem: Environmental > Terrestrial > Soil > Unclassified ...
GGCCGCCCAGGTGGTTCTCAAGGGCTGGGGAGGATCGAGCACCTTCTTCGATCAGCTTCTGGCGCGAAAAGGGTTTGCCATCTTCGCCGTCGACAATCGCGGCACGCCCCACCGCGACCGGAAATTTCAGACTGCGATCAGACACGAATTCGGCGGCATCGAACTGAAGGATCAGCTCACCGCGCTCGATCAGCTCTATGCCCAATATCCGCAGATCGACCGCGATCGTACCGCGATCTGGGGCTGGTCCAATGGCGGCTCTATGACCCTCTACGCCATGACCCATTCCGATCGCTTCCGCGCTGGAGTTGCCGTTGCCCCAGTCACCAACCAGCTCAACTACGATACGATTTACACCGAACGCTACATGGGTCTTCCCAAAGACGATAAGCAGGGATACGAGCAGTCCGATGTAACCCGCCTTGCCGACAAGCTGCACGGATCGCTCATGCTCGCCCACGGCAGCGGCGACGATAACGTGCACTTTCAAAACAGCATCCAGATGATCGACGCTCTGATCAAAGCAGACAAGCACTTCCGGCTGATGATTTATCCCAACAAGACGCACAGCATTTCAGGAAAAGATGCGCGCGTGCATTTATTTGAGATGATCGAGGAACACTTCGAGCGCGAGCTGAAGTGATGAGGGGTCCCGTGGAGAGAGTTGTCATCCTGAGCGTAGCGAAGGATCTATGTACTTGAATCGCTACACGTGAGACTCCCAGCCGCAAAAAGACATCAACGCGAACTTAACGGGAGACCTACACGCTCTATTTGTGTTTCTCCGCCTTCTTCGCCGTACCCTCTTTCGTAGAACTCTCCGTTTTTGGCTTCTCTTCCTTTTTCGCTTCCTTGGAATCTTTGCCGCTGTCGCCTGACGCCGGTGCGGAGGATTTCTTCGCGTAATCGGTTACGTACCATCCCGATCCCTTGAACTGCACGGCTGGCGCGGAAATCATCTGCTCGACCGGCCCGCCGCATTCCGGGCACTTCTTGACCATCTTGTCGGAGAACTTCTGGATTTTCTCAAAGCGGTGGCCGCATTTTTTGCACTGATATTCGTAAAGTGGCATGAGTGTGAGACGGTTGTGAGGAACAACCTCATCTCGATTCTAGGGTGCAGCTTCGGTGGCGTCAATTTCGCCCAGCGCACCCAACCCGTATGTGGATTGCGGTGGTAGACTCCGAGCCATGAGGGATGCCGACGCGGAATCCGGCCTGCCCGACGCCGAAGCCAATCGCGCAACGCAGAAGATCGACGCGCAATCCGCGCTGGCGCCCCGGCCCGCCCTTTATCTGGTGGCCACTCCCATCGGCAATCTCGAAGACATCACTCTGCGGGCGCTGCGCGTGCTCAAAGAGGCGGACGTGATCGCCTGCGAAGACACGCGCCAGACTCAGAAACTGCTCAACCACTACAGCATCTCGACCCGCACCATCAGCTACCACGAGCACAACGAGATGACTCGCGCTCCCGAACTGATGAAGGAAATGCAGGAGGGGGCGAGCGTCGCGCTGGTGACCGACGCCGGCATGCCGGGAATTTCCGATCCCGGCTTCCGCCTGATTTCTCTGGCCATTCGGCATCACGTGCCGGTGGTGCCGATCCCGGGTGCGTCTGCCTTTCTTGCAGCTTTGGTCGCGAGCGGGCTGCCCACGGATTCGTTCCGTTTCAGCGGCTTTTTGCCGGCCAAGCGCGGAGAGCGTCGCGCCCTTCTCGAGTCGATCAAAACGTCTCCCCGCACGCAGGTGTTTTATGAGGCGCCACACCGTATTGTCGACGCGCTCTCAGATGTCTGCCAGGCCCTTGGAAACGACCGGCATGTGGTGATTGCGCGCGAAGTGACTAAGCTGCACGAAGAGTTCCTGCGCGGACGTGCCGGCGAAGTGCTGGAAACGTTGAAGTCTCGGAAGGCCGTGAAGGGCGAAATCACCCTGCTGATCGGGAAAGCTGAGGAAGAACCAGCTCCTGGAGGGACGGGCCATGTGGGGACTGCCGCCCTCGGCCGTCCTTCAGTGCGACAGCGCGTGCAACAAATCATGGACGAGGAAAAGCTGGACGAGAAAGCCGCGCTTAAAAAAGTAGCAAAAGAGCGGGGAATTTCAAAGAGCGAAGCGTATCGGGAGTTGCAGCGGAGCAAGTAGCGGTGTGACTTGTGCATCGCCACGAACCATGTGGGGACGGCCGCCCTCGGCCGTCCTGCCGAGCGAATCCTCGACTCGCTGACTGCGGAGAACGAGCGGGGAGTGTCAAAGAGCCGGTGCCTCACTTACGCTCAGAGCGCGCGCTGATCTCGGCGCGGTAGTTTAAGCTCGCGGCCATGCGTTTTCTCCAACCTTCCTCGGGCATAACCGGCAGGCACTCAGGCAAGAACACAGGATCGTTACTGAACTACATCGTTATTCTCACGCTGTTGATTCCAGGCACGCTGCCGTCGAGCTGCGCTCGACCGGACAGCCGAGGGCGGCTGTCCCCACACGAGTGTAGCTATTTCCCTGCCAATTCCTTTTTCACGGCATCGCTCACTACTTTCCCATCCACGCGCATACCCGCGCCGGAAAAGCGGGCCATAGCGTTCTTCATCACGGTGCCCATGTCTTTCATGGTGGGAGACCCCATTTCGGCGATCACGGCTTTCACTCCGGCGGCGATCTCGGCTTCACTGGCCGCTTTCGGCAGGTAGGTTTCGATCAGCGCAATCTCAGCGGCCTCCTTGTCGGCCATCTCCTGGCGTCCGCCTTTGGTGAACTGCTCGACCGAGTCTTTGCGCTGCTTAATCAGCGTGGCCAGCACCGCCTGAGATTCTTTCTCATCGAGCGGCGCCATCTTCTCGATCTCGCGATTCTTGAGCGCGCTCTTGACCATGCGCAGCGTCGAGAGGCGGAGTTCATCCCGCGCCTTCATCGCCGTGGTGATATCTTTCTGGATCTGCTCGGTAAGACTCATCGTTTCGCAATTATAGCGGACTAACTTCAGCCGCGACGTTTCCTCGCCGCCTTCATCAAACTCGGAACTTCTCGCCCGCCTCGTGCATCTCATCCCGGAGGAGGAATCTTACTGTGAGCAGACTAGCAATCTGGGCGCAACTGGAAGCCAAACCGGGTAAAGAAAAAGAGGTCGAGCAGTTTTTGAAATCGGCGCAGCCTCTCGCCGAACGCGAGCCGGGGACGGTGAGCTGGTACGCCATCAAGATGGGCCCTTCGAAGTACGGAATTTTTGACACCTTCGCCGACGAGAACGGCCGCAACGCCCACCTCAACGGTGAAATCGCCAAGGCTCTTTTCGCCAAAGCAAAAGATCTCTTCGCCAAGCCGCCGGACATCGCGAAACCGGAGATTCTGGCGGCAAAATCCAGCCGCTCCTGACGCCCGGCCGTTTTTCCGCGCCTGCTCTCGCCACGCTTGCACTGATTCCGGCGGAAGCAGGCGCGCGTCACAACGCTTGTTTACCAAACTGCATCAACAGCCCCGCTTCCGATACACTGCTCGCTTCCGATACACTGCTGAAGACACGAAGTTCCTGATTTCAGGACGTCACCTCATGCTGCGCAAGAATCGTCTCTTCACTCCCGGGCCCACTCCCCTTTTGCCCGCGGCGCAAACCGCAATGGCATCGTTCACCGCGCATCACCGCACTGCCGACTTCAAGAACCTTTTTCAGCGCGTTCTCGCCGACATGAAGGAATTTATCGGCACCCGCAACGACGTGCTGGTGCTAGCTTGCTCCGGAACCGGCGTCATGGAAGCCTCGGTTTCGAACCTGACCTCGCCCCGCGACAAGGTTCTGGTATTGACCGCGGGAAAGTTCGGCGAGCGCTGGACAGAACTGGCCAAGGCTTTCGGCTGCGCCGTCGAAGTGCTTAGCGCGCCTTACGGTGAGACCTTTTCGCTCGAGGACGTCCGCGCCAGGCTTACTGATGACGTGCGCGCCGTTTTCGTGCAGGCCACGGAGAGTTCCACGGGCGTGCGCCACGACGTGCAAGGCATTGCGAAGTTGGCGCGCGCAGCCGGCGACAATACGCTGCTCGTAGTGGATGCGATCACCGGCCTGGGCACGACCCATCTCGAAGTGGATGCTTGGGGCGTCGACGTCATCATCGGCGGATCGCAGAAGGCTCTGATGATCCCGCCCGGCCTTGCCTACTGCGCAATCAGCGAGCGCGCCTGGCGGCGTATGGAAATCGCCACCTCGCCCCGCTACTACTTCGATCTGCGCAGAGAACGCAAGTCGGCAGCGAAAGGAGAAACCGCCTACACTCCCGCTACCTCGTTGTTCGCAGCGCTGGGAGCGGCATTGGACTTCATTCGCGGCATGGGCAATGGAAATCTTGCCAAAGGACGCGAGAGCCTGGTGAACAATGCCGAACTCTGCGCCGAAATGACGCGCGCCGGAGCACAGGCGCTGGGCCTGAAGCTTTACGCATCTTCCCCGGCCGCAGCGCTGACGGCAATCTCGTCCCCCGGTGGCGTCGATTCCGGCAAAATCGTGAAGGAATTTCGCGAATCCTTCGACGCCGTGGTCGCCAATGGCCAAGGCGAGATGAAGGGCAAGCTGTTTCGCATCGCCCACATTGGATACTACGACTATCTCGACACGATTGGTATCTTAGGCGCGCTGGAGCATGTGCTGGCCCGCACGACCGCCAGAACAGTCGAGCTTGGCGCGGCGGTGCGGGCAGCGCAGCAGGTCTATGCCCGCAAGACTCAGTTAGTGGGAGCATAGTTGCGCCCGGAAGCCGTTCGTCAGTTGACCGTAAAACTCACTGCCGTGGAAGTTTCGGGCATCGTCCCACTGCCATAAAGTACGCCGCTGGTTCCGGGATTGGTCACCGTAACCTTGACCATGCCGGCTGCCATGTCTGCTGTGGCCGGGATATTGGCCATGATCTGATTTCCGCTGATGAATGTGGCATTTATCGGGGTGCTGCCGAAGTTCACGACCGCGTTGCTTGAAAAGTTGCTCCCGTTCACGGTCAAGCTGAAGGCGGTACCGGCGCTTGAGCTACTGGGAGAAAGCTGCACAATGGAAGGCATCGCGCCCGGCTGCGCCGCCATCATGTTCTTGGAGTAGCCGCATCCCAGGCCAATGGCAACAACTAAGGCGAGCATAAGAGTGTAAATGGGTTTCATGTTGGGCTCCGCTGGGGCCAATGGCCCCTGTGAGGAACAGTCTAAGAATTACGTTTGCTGGATGCGTCGGGGATTTGTAATTTCCGTGTCAATCTTTCGTCATGCGCACCATTTGTGCCGCTTTCCCAGCGGGTTTTTCCTTAGTTCGTCCCATTCGTTTGAGTTGTCATCACGAGCACAGCGGAAAGGTTTGTCATGCTGAGAGGAGCGAAGGGATCTCTCCTGTTCAGGGCAGGCGTTCTGCCAGCACGTCCGCCGTCGGCATTCAGACGAAGACAGTGTAGATTTATGCTACGGACTTGGGAGACACCCGCTAGCGAGGTACGAATTCATCCGTGAAAATTCTTATTGCTGAAAAGATATCGGCTTCAGCGTTGGACCAGCTGAAAGAGCCGGGTTGGAATGTACTGACCCCCGATCAACTCGAGGGCAAGCTCGCGGACGAATTGGAGTCCGCGGACGCCTTGATCGTGCGCTCTGCGGTCCAGGTGGATGCGAAACTGCTGCAGCATGCCAAGCAATTGCGCGTGATCGGGCGGGCGGGCGTCGGCGTCGACAATATTGATCTCGACGCAGCCACTCATCGGGGCATCGCGGTGATGAACACGCCTGGAGCCAACGCCGTTGCCGTAGCCGAACAGACGTTGGGAATGATGCTGGCCATGGCGCGCCATCTCGCCCGCGCCGACGCGCAGATGCATGCCGGCAAATGGGAGAAGAAATCCCTGCAGGGAACAGAATTGCGCGGCAAGACCCTCGGCGTCGTCGGCCTGGGCCGCGTGGGCATGGAGGTGGCCCGCCGGGCGCGAGCCTTCGCCATGGAGATTGTGGCTCATGATCCCTTTGTTTCGGTCGCTGTGGCGAAGGAACAAGGCATCCGCATGCTGGGGCTCGACGAACTCTACGCTGTCGCAGACTACATCACGCTCCATGTCGGCCTCACGCCGCAAACCACGGGCATGATCAATGCCGCCTCGATCGCAAGAATGAAAAAGGGCGTGCGGCTGGTGAACTGCGCCCGCGGTGAATTGGTTCATGACGCCGACTTGGCCGATGCCCTGAAGCAGAAACACGTTGCCGCCGCCGCCCTGGACGTCTTTTCCGAGGAGCCGCCGAAGAACTCTCCGTTGCTCACCCTCGACAATGTCCTGCTTACGCCCCATACCGGCGGCTCGACGCGCGAGGCGCAGGATGCGGTGGGCGTGCAGATCGCGCAGCAGGTCAAGGAATATCTGAAGCACGGCGTCATCCAAAATGCGGTCAATGTGCCGTCAGTATCCGCCGAAGAGTACGCGGAGATGCAGCCTTACATCGTGCTGGCGGAACGCATGGGCGCTTTTCTGGCGCAGATTTCTGAAGGGACAATGGAAGATATCTCGCTGCGCTACAGCGGCCACATCGCGGACTGGAAAACTGAGTTGATCCGCAATGCGGCCATCAAAGGCGTGCTGAACCAGGCGCTCGAAGAGAAGGCAAATCTCGTGAACGCGGCTGCCATCGCCGATTCCCGCGGATTGGGCGTCCATGAATCCCATAAGGCCAAGGCCTCAACCGGCGGGACCGGAAGCGTGATCTCCATGCAGTTCAAAAGCTCCGGTGGGCAGCATCTGGTAAAGGGCGCGGTCTTGCGCCGGACGGCTCCGCGCCTGCTCCAGGTGGATGACATCGATATCGAGGCTCCCCTGGAACGAAACCTGATCTACCTGAGAAATCGAGACGTCCCCGGGGTCATCGGCAAAGTTGGAACCATCCTCGGCGATCACCAGATCAACATCGCCGATTTTTCCCTGGGCCGGCGAGGAGAGAATGTCGCATCGGATAAGCCGCGCGAGGCAATTGCTGTAGTCCACGTGGACGGACGAGTCCCGGAAAGCGTGCTGCGCGAGTTGCGCAAGATACCAGCAGTGGAAGTGGCAAAAGCAGTAGAGCTGTTTTAAGCCGCCGTTGGTCGCAACGCCAAAGACGTAAAGATAGTGGTCTGAGATACTTGCGCCAGGGATGGCCCTTACTTCACCAATCCATGGCGGGATTGGCCAGAAACGGTTCGCTGTCTGTTCGTGCTCTGGCCATCGAATAGTTTAGCTTTCAGCAAATTATCGTCCAGGAGTCGATTCTAGCCCTTTCAGCTGCACGGGTGACCTCAAGGGTCACTCGGACTGTCGACGTCCCTGTAGCGGCAATTCTCAGCTTTCTATGGCCATTCTACGGCACGTTCTGACCGTGAATGCACCGGCGCCGGCCATTGTTGGTATTGATTTTAAATAACTTAGAGATAACTTGTTGAAAACAAGGGTCTGTTATCGGGCTATTCGCCGGCGCCCCGGCGCAGCCTTCGGCTCTCCGCCAGCAGCGCCATCGAGTGCATCAGGTTCTGCAGGGTAACGATGCCGACCAGACGCTGATCCTCCACCACGGAGATCATGCCGGAGTTTCGCGACGTCAGCTTGCGAAAGGCCGAACCGAGAGATTCGTGCCGCAGCGAAACTTCAAAGATCTTGTTCATCGCTGCCTGCACGTAGCCGTTGCCTTCCAGGCGCAGCGCTTCGAGGATTCGCTGTCGCGAAATCACGCCCACCATGTCGCTGCCACGAACGACAGGGAAGTCCTCCTGCAGCGAGTGAACTGCCTTTTCTAATGCATCCTCAAGCGTATCCGCGGGAGAGAGAGTGGCGAATCCGGTGAGCATGACTTCCTCGAGCCGGACATTGTCGAGGACAGATTGAAAAACAACCGCCCGCTCTTCCAATTGCGCCGCCGAAAAGATGATCACTCCCACCATCGTAAGCCAGCTGTCGGTGAACAATCCCGCGACCATCAGCACCATGGCCAGCGCGTTGCTGATCGAAACCGCGCGGCGGGTCGCGGCTGAAGGGTCAATGGTGCGCGAGAAAAGGGCCCGCAGCACGCGCCCTCCGTCCAGCGGATAGGCTGGCAGAAAATTCAAAGCCGCAATGTAGAGGTTCGCCCAGACCACGCTGCGCGGCAGGTTGCCAGCCTGCAGGAAAGGCCACTTCCACAATTCCACTCCCGGAACCGTCGCCACCACGACCCCTGCCGAGAGCACCGCCAGAGTAAAGCTGATGAGCGGTCCCAGAAGGGCGAGGCGAATTTCCCGGGCCCACACAGTGGTCCCTGGCTGCGGCTTCTCGACCCGCGATTCATCAAACAGAGTCACGCCGCACAGGGGCAGCAAAATAACCGCTTTCGGAATCATACCTACGCGGCGGGCCGCCAGCATGTGGCCGATTTCATGCGCCGCCACACAGGCCAGAATAATGCCCACCAGCGCCACGTCGCGGGGCCCGTTCGCATGCCCGTTGTGCGCGCTGTATTCCGTCCAGAAGACGAACAAGGGCAGGATGAAAAACGTGAGATGGATGCGCACTTCGACGCCAAACAGCCGTCCTGCCAGAATGGACCAGCTTCTCATAAGCTTCCACTGCTTTTATTCTACATGGGGGGAGCCGTTGGTTTTGTGAATCGAAGGTACAGAGACATGCGCGTAATCAGCGGGAAATTCGGGAGTCGGCCTCTGCGTTCGCTGCGGGGTAGGGACATCCGTCCGACCTCAGACCGGCTGCGCGAAACTTTGTTCGACATTTTGACTGCGGGGAATCCTGCGGCGCTGGAAGGCAGCGTATGGGTCGATCTTTTTGCGGGGACGGGCGCGATTGGGATCGAGGCGCTCAGCCGGGGCGCCAAGCAGGTTTACTTTGTGGACTCCGCCAAACCTGCGGTGGAGCTGATCCGGGCGAATCTCCAGAATCTTAAGGTTGAAGGGGGCTTCCGAATCCTGCAGGACAATCTTGCCCAGGCACTGTGGCGCCTGGAACGCGAGCATGTTGCCGCCGACGTGGTATTTCTTGATCCGCCCTACCATATGAAAGAAAGTTATGCGGAAGCGTTGCGCACCCTCGCCGATTCCTCGGTGATCTGGGCCATGTCGCTGGTGATTGCGGAACACGAAAAGAAATTTGATCCGGGAGAAGTGTTCGGGGCGCTACACCGCTTCCGGCGCCTGGTGCAGGGCGATTCCGCGCTCAGCTTTTACCGCACCGGAGCGGGAACGGAAATCCAGTAGGTTGCGTTTTGGTAAGAATGCGAGCCTGACGCGCGATTGAGATCGCTCGCTGCACCCGGGATTTCGGCGTGCGGCTCAGATGCCGCGCACCCGGCCACTAACTACATGATCAGATCGTCGGTCCGCGCAACGATGGGATGCTGCATCTCCTGCAGCTCGTTCTTCACCATGTTAAGGCCGTAGACGCAGCCCTCGAAATTCTTGGATAAATTGGCGAACAGCGGGGCCACCTTGGCATACTCGAAGTGCTCGAACTTGGAGACGATGTAATAGCTCTCCTTGCCGGCGCGCATCCAATCGACGAAATTCTCCAGGCGCTGGCGGCGCAGCCGTAAACGGTTGAGGCTTTCGGGAAACATTCCGGCGAAAAACAGGGCATAGTCCCCGATATGCTTGCGAACCTGGCGCTCGCGATCGAAAGATGGCGCAGGGCCGAAGACGGGATCGGCTTCCAGCAGCATTTCTCCCAGGTCTTCGAGCGGACGATTGGCAGCATCGCAAATCTTGAACAACTGCTCGGCGTCGCAAAATTCCGAGAGCAGGTGCGAGACGTACGCCACGATTTGCGGGTCGCGGATGCCGATTTCCTCGGCATAGTGGCGGCCCACCAGGTCCTCAAAGAGTTGCTGCAACGGATGCGATTCCGGAATCATATTCGGGCTCCCTTACCCTCCCGCCAGCAAAACTCAACTGCCTGCGTGAGAAATATCCCAGTTCGTAACCAGACGCAAGTGACTTTTGTTTATCCTTGCCATCGGTTTTCGTAATGTGTTAGACGGGGCGCCTCGAGAGCGAAGTTGTCTGGCATCCCTGCTGGCACTCGATCCACGCGGCTGCTAAACGGCGGCTACCATCGGCAACTCTGTTGCCTACGTGTTTTCGCGGCTGCGTGCAGATATTCCTCATCCGAGAAGTTACTAGCTGAACTGTAGAATTGCACGACAGCGTAAGGAGAGTGCATGAAACGCCAAAATATTTCGACGGGCACAAGATGGGAGCCAGTCGTTGGCTACTCGCGGGCAGTGAGGGTCGGCTCATACGTGCATGTGTCGGGGACGACCGCGACCGATCGAGAGGGAAAGATTGTTGGCATGGGTGATCCCTATGCGCAGACGGTTCAGGTCCTGAAAAATATCGAGAGCGCGCTGAAGCAGGCGGGCGCCAGCATGAAGGATGTGGTTCGCACGCGCATGTTTGTGGTGAACATCGCCGATTGGGAAAAAATCGGCAAGGCTCATGGCGAGGTTTTTCGCGAGATTCGTCCGGCGACGTCGATGGTCGAAGTCAGCGCTTTGATCTCGCCGGAAATTCTGGTGGAGATTGAGGCTGACGCCTTCATGGGCGAGTAGGGTGTTCGTCTTCCTGAGCGAAGCAAAGGTATCTATGTAGTTCCCGTCTTGTTGCATGACGTTGTTGCTGGGGGCTGGCCCACGTTTGATTTTTATTGTTGGCGCTACCACTACCGAGGCTGCCCCACCTTCCGCGATTTTCGGAAGGTGGGTACCGCGGACGAGGGAAATCAAGAAACTAGGTGTGTGCGAAAGTTGGCAGTCCCACGGAATGCCAGCGATTGGATGGAACGACGGAAACGTGAAGTCGAGGTCTGGGGTGCTCACCCTTCGAAAAGCGCGAAGGGTGAGGCAGCCTCAGTCGTGGTGATGTAAAGGTGGGCCAGTCCCCTTCTTGACCAGCAGCACAATCGATGCCCTCTGTCGTACAATCGTGCGCCGAGGACAACCGATGCCTACCATTCTTCGATGTGCGGTTCTTTCGCTCGTCGTTCTCACTCTGCCTCTTCTGGCGCAACAGGAATCTAAAGCTCCGGCGTCGCCGCAGCAACCGTTGGTGATTCGCGCGGGCACGCTCATCGACGGCAAGTCCGACAAACCGCTGCATGACCAAGTGATCATCGTGAGCGGCAATCACATTGAAAGCATCTCGGCAGCGGCCGGGGCCAAGGTGCCCGCGGGCGCGACGGTCATCGATCTGTCGCAAGCCACGGTTCTCCCCGGACTCATCGACTCGCACACTCACATATTTCTGCAGGGAGAAGATCCGGCTGAAGGCGGATATGTCGTCAATATTCTGAATGCGCCGCTGGCACTGCGCGCGGTTCGCGCTGGGATCGCCGCGCGGCGGGCTCTCGAACAGGGATTCACCACCTTGCGCGACGTGGAGACCGAAGGCGCCGGCTACGGCGACGTGGGCATCAAGGAAGCCATTGAGAAAGGCTACATTCCCGGGCCGCGGCTTTTTATCTCGACGCGAGCCATCTCGAGCACGGGCGGATACATGCTGGAAGGCTACGCGCCAGAGCTGACGATGCCGAAGGGAGCGCAGATCGCCGACGGCCCGGTCGAGGCACGCAAAGCCGCGCGCGAGCAGCTCGACCACGGGGCGGACTGGATCAAGGTTTACATGACCCACCGCTCGTGGGTGGGTAAGAATGGTGAGCTGGTATCGCAGCCTACGTTCACCGTGGAAGAGTTGCGGGCAATTGTCGACGAAACTCATGGCTGGGGCAAGAAGGTCGCCTGCCATGCCTATGGCGGTATCGGACTGCGACGAGCGCTGGATGGCGGATGCGATTCGATCGAACACGGGCTGGACCTGGATGACGCCGCCATCGCGCAAATGCTGAAGCAAGGAACCTGGTACGTGCCCACGCTGGCCGCGTACTATCACGACTGGGGCCCGGCCGACACGCCGGGCGGGCAGCGCGACCGCCTGCGCGCCTCGGTGCACGAACCGTCGTTCAAGAAGGCTTTGAAGGCAGGGGTGAAGATTGTCTTCGGGACGGACATGGGCGGGATTTCCTGGAGCGAACCGATTGCGCAGGAGTTTTCCCGCATGGTCGAGTTCGGGATGCCGCCTATGGACACCATCCAGAGCGCCACGTCGCGCGCCGCCACCATGCTCGATATGGACGGAAAAATCGGCATGGTCGCGCCGGGAGCGTTCGCCGACATCATTGCGGTCAACGGCGATCCGCTGCACGACATCAAGACGCTGGGGAGTGTACGCTTCGTCATGAAAGATGGGCAGGTGTTTCGCCAGGATCAAAAGTGATTCCTGTGGGCGGGGTTCCTTTTGTCCCAAAATCTATCGCCCGCCGGATATTTTTCGGCCGGCGACGCCGCAATTCACTTGACATCGGCGTGGCCCTGAGCATAATGCGTCAATCCACTTCGATAGTCGGGACCGATGCAGTTAAAGTCGAACCATCCCAAATGAGGGAGGACGCTATGAGCGTGCTGGAACTTTGCGACCGTGAAATTGCTGCCGTGCCGCTGGAAGCAAGCGTAGCCGAAGCGATTCATCGAATGCTCGATCACCACGTGGGAGCGGTTGCCGTGGTGGACAGCGACTACCGCGTCGCGGGAATCTTTACCGAGCGCGACGTGCTGCGCAAGCTGGCGCTCAGCCGCATGGACCCGCAAGCCACGCCGGTCCGCGATCTGATGACCACCCCGGTGGAAATGGCGACGCGGAACACGGGGGCGGGAGAGGCCCTTAGTACGATGCTGGAGCGCCACTTCCGCCATCTGCCTGTGGCCGATGATAATGGCAAGTTGCTGGGCATTCTTTCCATTCGAAATCTGCTGGAGTGGCGAGTGGACGACCTCAGCCGGGAACTGGAGTCGCTCGAGCAATATGTCTCCAACGACGGCCCCGGAGGATAAGCCATAGCTCCGCTTTCCCTTTTTTCTGAAAAGATCCAGGTTGTTCCGCCTACCCTCGCGCGCACGATAGCTGTGGTGCGCATGGCCACGTCCGTATTCTTTATCTTGTTTGGAGAATACAAAGTCGCTGGGCCGGACTTTGCCCATGGCGACTTCCAGAAATACCTTCAGAGCTACATCTCCAACGATGCGCTGAACTGGTACCGGCCGGTACTTGCGGGCCTTGTGCTGCCGCATGCGGTATTTTTCGGCTACATGATTGGAGTCGTCGAATTGCTGGTGGGAATCGCGCTGCTGATTGGATTGTGGGTGCGTCCCGCCTGTATTGTCGGAATTCTCTTCTTGTTGAACCTGACTTTCGCCGCCTGGTGGGATGCGGGCCATGGCGTCGCCCTATGGCATTATTTTGGGTCCCGGCTCGATACGCTGCCGCTAATCTTGTTGCTGATTGTTTTGTACGCCGCCGATGCCGGCGTGGCATGGGGCCTCGACGGTTGGCGGCGGGGATGATGCCTTACTTGGCGATGGGCGCCGGGCAAATTCGTTCCGGATCAATCAGACCCAGCTGGATCGATGCCCCCCAGTTATCGTAAAAATCCCACTCTTCTGCAGCTTTGCCATTCGCGATGCGCCAAAGAGCAAGCTCAGCGATCCGAAGCCGGCGGCCCTTGGCTGGAATGGCGGGGGACAACGCAGGAATCGCCGCGATCTCACCGCGTTGCGTTCCGCCAGAGTTGAAGCGGGTTACTACGAAATCACCTTCGGCGGTTATGTCCTGCACCTGCTCGCTCCAGTCTGGAAAGGCAGCGCGCCAGGCAAAAAGACTTTTCTTGAATTCAGGCAAGCCCCACGTGTCACCGGTCCAATCGTGCTCCACGAAGTCGGGGGTAAAGAGTTGATCCGCCGCTTGAGCCGCGCTGCTGTTGTCAGGAGCACTCCAAACCTGCTGGTGGATGCGCCGAATGATTGCTTTGTTCCGTTCCAGACGGCTGTTGTGTCTGTGCAAAGCAGCCTTGTACCCGACGCCGATGCCCAAGACTGCGCATGCAGCCATCGCGACCAACGCAGTAGTATTCTTCACGATCATTTCTCCTGGCATGTGACGCTCTCACGATGCGCCGCGTGCGATAGTGCAGACGGATTCTAGCGCAGGAAGCCAGATTTTCGGTTGGCGA
>Ga0070732_10001245_pt1 | contig 14062 bp, 11 predicted proteins | sample Coa_R1_5_FD_66449 | JGI IMG/M metagenome (GOLD analysis project Ga0070732, IMG submission 66449) | Surface soil microbial communities from Centralia Pennsylvania, which are recovering from an underground coalmine fire - Coalmine... | ecosystem: Environmental > Terrestrial > Soil > Unclassified ...
TGTGAGTTTTCAGAAGGTTGTTCCCTCCCGCTGGTAGGGGGAAGCTGATGTTGCGACACGTCAGTTTCCTTACCAGGGGAGAGAGCAACCGTGCATAAGAATGCTCGTCTGACGCCCAAGGGTCGAGAGCTGATGGTGGGCCGCCTCGAGGCGGGCCAGCATCAGCAGGATGTGGCCCAGGCGATGGGGGTCTCCTTGACCACCCTCAAGAAGTGGCTGCGCCGCTATCGGGCCGAAGGCCCGGCAGGACTACTGGATCGCTCCTGCCGACCGCGTTGCAGCCCGCGGCAGCTGTCATCGCAGCTTACCGAGCAGATTATTGGCCTGCGTCGTCAGCGGCGCACGGGGCGGTTTATCTGCGGTCGACTGGGGGTCTCAGCTGCCAGCATCTCGCGGGTGCTGCACCGCGCGAACCTGTCACGTTGGCGAGACCTGGAGCCGCGTGTGCCGGTGGTGCGTTACCAGCGCGAACATCCCGGGGAGCTGCTCCACCTGGATGTAAAGAAACTCGGGCGAATCAGCCAAATCGGTCACCGCATCACCGGGGTGCGGACCGGTCGGTTGCGCGCTCACAAACTCGGCTGGGACTTCGTGCATGTCGCCATCGACGATGCTTCGCGAGTGGCCTTGGCGAGTGTGGCTACTGATGAACGCGGTGACACCGCCAGTGCCTTACTCAAAGCTACCGTCGCTCACTTCCGTGAGCGTGGGATACGTATCCAACGGGTCATGACTGATAACGGCTCCCCGTACGTATCACATGCCTTCCGCGATACCTGCCGGGATCTGGGCATCCGGCATCTGCGTACCAAACCTTACACCCCCCGAACCAATGGCAAGGCCGAACGCTTTATCCAAACCTGCCTCAGAGAGTGGGCCTACGCACAGGCTTATCCCACCTCGGCACTGCGCACCACGGCACTGCGCCGCTGGATCCACCACTACAACTGGCACCGCCCTCACTCAGCGCTACAATCCGCCCCACCCATCAGCAGGCTTCGCCTCGAGGGGAACAATCTCTTGAAGCTCCACACCTAGGCCGCGTTCCGGCGTGCTTCCTTAGCGCCTCGCAGCGCCCCGACCTCACGATGGCAGTTTCGGAGAAGCGGCGCCGGGTCGCGGGCGGTATAAACGGGCCCGGAGATCAGGAGGTCCGATGAGCCAGGGTGTCACCGTTGTCGGTCTGTACGTGCGAGACCAGGACGAAGCGCTCGCGTTCTATGTCGAAAGACTCGGTTTCCGCGTCCACACGGACGTGCGCAACGGCGACTATCGCTGGCTCACCGTTCAGCATCCGGATCAACCGTCGTTCCAGCTGGGGCTGTTCGCGCCCGGGCCGCCGGTGCTCGACTCGGCGACGGCACAGACGTTGCGTGCACTCGTGGCCAAAGGCGCGATGCCGCCGCTCGTGCTTACCGTGGACAACTGCCGCACGGCCTACGAACGACTCCGTGACCGGGGCGTGGAGTTCACGCAGGAGCCCATGGAGCGCTATGGCAACGTGGACGCTGCCTTTCGTGACCCTTCGGGTAACGGCTGGAAGATGATCGAGGCGCGCCAGTAGAGAAGACGGCGGCCAGTCCCCCGCCGGCGCGTATCCGACTAGGGCCTCCCGGCGTGGCGGTTGCCCCAGCCGCAGAAGCCTCGCTCAAATGACGGTGTGAGCCATGCCGCCTGCGAACGCCACGTGAAGGTGCCGGACTAGGGCTGAAAATCCGCGTGTCGGTGGATTGATTCTGGCTCAGAATCAGAAGCACGTGTCGGAACGACCGAGGCTTCTCGCAGCGATGATGACGAAGCGGGGCATGCTCAGGGCCGGACTGTGGGTCCTGGCGCTCGTGGTCTTGTTGATCGGCGCCGGCGGAGGTTTCGCGCTCAGCTTGCATCACAAATTCAACCCCGATCCGCCGCGCAACGACTTTCCCATTCCCGCGAACGCCCTCGAAACCCAACAGCAGGACATCGAACAGTTTTCCCGGCTGCTTGCCATGGATCGATCATTTTCGCCGGCGGCGCGCGCCGCAGGCCAGCGCCAGATCGCCGAGCTGAAGGCTGAACGCGTGCCGCTCGATAGCGGCAGGTTTCGTGTCGTGCTGATGGGGATTGCGGCGCTCGCCGACAACGGTCATACCAGTATCGAGCTCAACCAGGACACTTGGCCGAACTACGTGCCGCTGCGTGTGATGTGGTTTGCCGACGGCCTCTACGTCCTGCGAGTGAAATCACCATATGCGGATCTTCTGGGGGCACGCGTCGACAACATCGATGGCAGGCCGGCGCTCCAGGTGCTGGCGGCGCTCAAGCAGCTGCACGGTGGGGCGGACGGCTGGCGTCGGATCCATGCAGCGCTCTACATCCAGTCGCCGGAAATACTTTACGGTGCCGGACTCGGGTCGCGCCCGGACCAGACGACGTGGACATTCCGTCTGCCCGACGGTACCGAGACGACGCGCATCCTGGCAGGTGAAGTGCCTGGCGTCGGTGAGCCGCACGCGCTGATGACGCGCTGGCTGTCACCACAGGGAATGAAAGGCGAAGCACGCGGCTGGCGCGCGTTGTTTGCGACTGACGCCGGCCTGCCACTGTCCCTGCGCGACTTCAATTCCACCTTACGCCGGGCATGGATCGACCACAGCTGCACACTCTTCATTCAGCTCAAGGCCATCCAGGATGCCGACGGGCTCCGTATCGACGACTTCCTCAAGGCCACGACTGATGAGATGGGTGCGCATCCGCCGTGCAACGTCATTCTCGATATGCGGTTCAATACCGGGGGCGATTACACGAAAGCCGCTCGTTTCGCCTCGCACCTGCCAGCGTTGCTGCCACCGAGCGGGCGAATCTACATTCTCACCGGCCCGCAAACCTTCTCCGCCGCAATCACGACGACGGCCTTCGTGAAGCAGGCGGCCGGGTCTCGTGCAATCATCCTCGGCGAGCCGCTCGGGGATCGGCTTGCCTTTTATGGCGAAGGCAATACCGGATGTCTTCCGCATGCCAAGCTTTGCGTTCACTATGCAACCGGCATGCATGACTATGCCCATCCCTGTCACGACTGGGACAAGTGCTACTGGCTGAATTGGTTGTTCCCCGTACGCGTCAGGTCGCTTCAACCAGACGAGACAATCGAGATGACCTTTGCCGACTACGCGGCACGGCGCGATCCGGTCTTCGACCGCGCTGTAGCGCTGGCAGAACCGCGTGCCGCCAACAGGGAGTAGCACCATGAATCGTTCCGGCCTCCGGATCTCGGCCGCCCGCGCGCTCTTGATCGGATTTGCGATTGCGTTGCCCGGTGCGGCAGCGGCCGAGCCCGATATCTACAGCTCCGCCGTCGTCCACCCCGGCCGCAGCGAGGCCGATCTGAAGCGCGACCGGATCGACCGCCCTGCGGAGGTGTTACGGCTTGCCGGCCTCAAGCCCGGTATGCAGGTCGGCGACCTGCTTGCGGGCGGGGGCTACTACAGCGAGCTGGCGAGCTACATTGTCGGCCCGACCGGGCACGTGCTGATGCTCAACGACCTGGCAACGGACTACTGGACCAACAACGCCTGGCAGAAGCGTCTCGCTGACAGCCGTCTGCCGAACGTGGAGCACCGTAGGGTCGAACTCGAGCATCTACCGCTGCCGGACGCCTCGCTCGATGCAATGCTGATCATCAAGGTGTACCACGACTTCTATTGGGTGGACGCCCGCCCGAACACACCCTGGCCGAAGCTCGATCCACAGGCGGTGCTGTCTGAGATCGCGCGCGTCGTGAAGCCGGGGGGCGTGCTGCTGCTCGTCGACCACTCGGCAAAGGCTGGCACCGGTAGCAACGACGCCGGCCGGCTGCATCGTATCGCGGAAAGCTACGCGCGGAGCGACTTCGAGAAGCACGGCTTTCAGTACGTCGCCACGACCGACGTACTGCATCAACCCAACGACGACCGTAGCCTCCTCAGCTACGAGCCGCCGATTCTGGGTCACACGCACCGCTTCGTGCTCGTGTTCCACAAGCAGGGAGCATGACATGCGCGCTAGCCGTGCAACTGCGCGACGTCCGGTTCCGGCATCATGCCTGCGCTGACCGTCCGCGCTGTTCCTCAAGCAATTCCCAGCGCGCGAACTTTTCCAGCAGCAGTTCCTCCAGTTCAGCGAGTCGCTTGCGGTCGTCGCGCATCTGCTCGCCTCCGAGTCGGTGATAGTCCGGCGCGCTCATGCGGTCGGTGAGTTCCGTCTGCTCGCGCTCCAGTGATTCGATCTCCTGCGGCAGAGCCGCGAGTTCGCGCTCCTCCCTGTAGCTCAGGCGCGTGCGCGCTTTGGTGGCGGTTTCACCGCCAGAACCGCCCGGCGAGGTAGGCCGCGCGTGCGGCCGACCCGTCTCAACCGCGCGGCCGCCGGACGGCGGCGGTCGCTGCTGCAGGTAATCGCTGTAACCGCCGACGTACTCTCGCCATATCCCATTACCGTCCGCGGCCAGTGTTTGGGTGACGATATTGTCGAGAAAGCGCCGATCGTGACTCACCAGCAGCAGTGTCCCGTCGTATCCCTGCAGCCGCTCCTCGAGTAACTCCAAGGATTCGATGTCGAGATCGTTGGTCGGCTCGTCCAATATGACGAGGTTTGCGGGTTGTGCGAACAGCCGCGCCAGCAGGAGGCGGTTGCGCTCGCCGCCGGAGAGCATGCTGATCGGTGACTTCGCGCGCTGCGCGGAAAACAGGAACTCCCCCAGGTAGGTCACGATGTGCTTGCGCTCGGCACCGAGCTGCACCCAGTCCGAGCCGGGACTGATGGCCTCGGCGAGGGTCGCCTTCGGATCAAGTTGGCTACGCAGCTGATCGAAGTAGGCGACGCTTAAGCGGGTTCCGAGGCGGACCGTGCCGCTGTCCGGCGTCAGTTCGCCGAGAATCAGACGGATCAGCGTCGACTTCCCCGCGCCGTTGGGGCCGATGAGGCCGATGCGGTCGCCACGCATGATTCGCATAGAGAGAGTTTCGATGAGCGGCCGGTCTTCGAAGCGCTTGCTCACCCGATCGAACTCGACCACCAGGTCGCCTGAACGCTCACCGGCATCGAGAGTGAGGCGGATGTTCCTCAGCCGGTCGCGTCGTGAGGCGCGCTCGACGCGCAGTTGTTCGAGACGGCGCACGCGACCTTCGTTGCGCGTTCGGCGGGCCTCGATACCCTTGCGGATCCAGACCTCCTCCTGCTGCCAGAACTTCTCGAACCGGCGCCGCGCTGTTTGCTCCGCCGCGAGCTCCTCGTCCTTGCGCTGCTCATACGCGGCGAAGCTGCCGGGGTAGGAGCGCAGCACGCCGCGGTCCAGTTCGATGATCCGGGTGGTGACCCTATCGAGGAAGGCGCGGTCGTGGGTAACGACGATGGCCGCAGGCACCTTGAGCAGCAGCTGCTCCAGGCGCTCGATGGCTTCAATATCGAGATGGTTGGTGGGTTCGTCCAGCAGCAGCAGGTCGGGTTGCAGCGCCAGCGCCAGCGCAAGCGCTGCGCGCTTACGCTCGCCTCCCGAGCAGTTTGCCGGTGAGGCGGCACCGGTGACACCGAGGCGGTGCAGGAACTCCTCGAGGCGAGACTCGAGGCGCCAGTGTTCACGCTCATCGGCTGGCACGCCGTCGCTCCAGGCAGAGGACGCCCTGGCTCGCAGCAGCAGACTGCCTTGCAGAGTCTCAGCTGGCGGCAGCTGCGGTTCCTGTTCGACGAGCCCAAGGCGCAAGCGCTCGCGTCGCTGCAGCTCGCCGTCATCGAGCGGTGTCACCCCAGCGAGCACACCAAGCAGTGTCGACTTGCCGGTCCCGTTGCGGCCGATCAGCCCGAGCCGCTCGCCGGCCTGTACCGTGAGTTGCGCGCCATCAAGCAGCGGCCGCTCGCCGAAGGCGATGTGTGCATCGAGGAGCGCGATCAGTGACATGGGCCCATTGTCCGGATTGGACATGCGCTGGGCAAAATCTTATGAGTCTTACGGGCTCGTCGGAGCGGGAGCCGACCCCGATCGGTCTACATAGTTGCTCATAGTCTCGGGGGCGGGATGTCACGGCGCAGCGCGATCATCGCGGATTACCTGGCCGCCTTTCATCACGAAGCGAACGTGCTCGAGCGCGCCGATATCGGCGATCGGATCTCCGGTGACGGCGATCAAGTCAGCGAATTTTCCGGGTTCAACAGCGCCCACCCGGTCCTGCCACCCGAGCATCTCGGCGGCGTTGCTCGTGACCGCGCGCAGGATGTCGAGCGGAGGCATTCCAGCCTCGCGTAGATTGCTGAACATGAGGGCGCTCGCCTCGCCGCGCGTCTTACCTGGGTAGGCCCAGCACATGTCGGATCCGGCGGCGTATTTCACGCCGGACTTGAGAATCCGCTCCACGAAAGAGGCTGTGCGCTGCCGCGTGCGGTTGTCAGCCGCGGCCTGCTTGGCCGCCATTGCCGGAGACATGACGATGCTGGCTTCCAGAATTCGGGTGAAGCTGCCGGCCCAGAAAGTCGGCGTGATGTCCAGGAAGATGCCCTTGTCGCGCATGGTCTTGAGCTGCGCGTCGGTCACGTCGTTGCCATGCTCCACGGAATCGGCGCCGGCATCGATCGCCATCTGAATGCTTTCAGTGGAAGCGGCGTGCACCGCCACTTTCAGGTGCTGGCGGTGAGCCTCATCGACGACCGCCGCGGCTTCCGCCGGGGTGATGTCGTCGTCGATCGTGATCTTGATGAGATCGACAGCGTAGAAGACGTTGGCCCGCACCGCCTGACGCGCCTGATCCGGGCGCTCTATCGTCAGAAACTCCTGTCGCACGATTGGCTCCGCAATGGCGCCATTGAGGTTCTGGATGTATGCGCCGGGCGCGATCAGTTTGCGTCCGCTGGCCAGCATCCGCGGCCCGGAGACGCGACCGGCGTTGATCGCGTCGCGCAGCGCAACATCACCGTCGAGGCCGGAGTGACCGAGGTTGCGTACGGTTGTGAAACCACTCTCGAGGTCTTCGCGCGCCAGCTGAGCGCCGAGCAGCACCCGTGCGCCCGGCGACATCGTGATCGCGAGCAACAGCCCCGGGAGGAACATGCCGTTGCTGCGGCGGTTGATTTCGGATTCCGGGGGCACCACGACATCGAGTAGCAGGTGAGTATGACTGTCGATGAGACCGGGCAGCAGCGTAGCGCTGCCGAGATCGATCGTCTTGACCGCGGCTGAGGCATGGGCCTGTAGCTGCGACGGTGAGCCTACTTCACTGATCCGGTCGTTTTGAATGAGCACGGCCGCGGGCGTTAGCACCTTGCCCGTGCGTGGATCGAGCAGGCGGGCGGCCTTCAGCAGCGTCACGCCGGGGGGCGATTGCGCCGCGGCTGGGGCGGCTGCAGCGAGCGCACACAACAGAGTCACGACCAATGGGTTACGCATCTGACTCGACGCTCCATTCAACCATCGCCACGAGTTCGCCACTTGCCATCGCCATGATCTCGTCCTCGGTTGTCGAGCTACGGCATATGTAGTAGCATTTATCTGGAGCGTAGTAAATAGGGGAAAGCATGCGGTCTTCGACCCGAGACCCTAATCATGGAGCAGTACCGGAAAGGCGGGAACGCGTGGGTGCTGAATTCTCGACAGCCTGCCGGACCACGGCGGCGCGTCAAGAATTAGCAAGGGGGAAGAAGAACGCGCCTGGGGTCTGGGCAACACTACGGCTCGAGCGCGATTCATGCGCTGAGGCGCGGTAACCCTCGAAGGAGGATGAGCGAATGCAGACGAATCTCAGGATCGCCCTCGCGGCTTCGGGCGGCCTCTTGATGGGAGCTGCCATCATGCAGGCAACCCATGCGCAGCAGGTCGAGGCACCCCCCGCCTACGTCATCGCGGAAGTCGAGAAGGACCCCACGAAGGCGCAGGACCCTGCTGCCGCACGCAGATACGCGGAAGCTGCGCCGAGGTCTTTGGTCCCCTTCGGCGGTCAATACGTGGTGCGTGGGGGTGCAGTACAGGCGCTCGAGGGCGAAGCGCCCAAAGGCTACATTGTGGTGATTGCCTTCGATAGCGTGGAGAAAGCGCGCGGTTGGTACGACTCGCCGGCGTACGAAGCGGTCAAGCCGATCAGGCAGAGCTCAATGAAGAGCCGCATTCTCATTGTCGAAGGGGTCCGTCCACAGCCACAGCGGTCCGGGAGCCTGTAGCTTCTGCTCCCGGGCAGTCATTCCAGGACTCGGGTCGGTCGCGCAATCTGCGACGGCGGAATGCCATAGCGCGCAGCAAACGATGCGCTGAACGAGCTGGCGCTCGCGTAACCGACTGCGACACATATCTCGAGGACTGAACGGCGGGAGCTGCGTAGCAGCGCCATGGCCCGCTCCGCCCGGCGGCGGGCGAGCCAGCCACGGGGCGTTTCGCGGAAGGCCATGCGAAAACAGCGATGAAAGTGGTGCGGTGCCATCAGGGCCACCTGCGCCATCGTCACCAGCGTCCAGGGCAACGCCAGGTCGTCCTCGACGGCTGCGCGTGCCCGATCAAGCCGTCGGTGGATCTCCAGACGGGTCGCGGGTCGCACGGCAGTCAGCCGACGACGCTCGCGCCGTTGCTCGCACACGGACTCGGCCGCTCGCTCACCGAGCGCCTCGAACAGCCAGCTGACCGTGTCCGGCGACGGCCTGGCCGCAACCGCCGCGGCAAGCGCATCGAGTGCTCGTCCTACAGGTCCGCTCCTGGATTCCAGACGTCGTTGGAAGGGCAGAGGACGAGTATCGTCCGGCGCGTCCAGGAGCGTTTCGTCCTTGCTCACCGCGGCGCGCCAGCATTCTTCAACCAGGCCCCGACGGAACAGGACGCAGAAGCCACGGCTCGGCTGAACCGAGTCGATCGTCAGGGAGTATTCATCGCCGTCGGGAAGCAGAAGCAGTGTGTCCGGCCGGACCAGATAGCGCCGATTATCGAGGCGCCATTCCACTTCTCCGCAGGCGACTGCCTTAATTGAGACCGGATCGGCAAACTTCGGTACATAGCAATGCGTGCCGGAGCCGGTCACGACCACGTTCTTCGTCCCGCACCGGCTCGTCGCGCAGCGGCCGAGGTATGGCGGTTGTTGCAAGTGAACCCCTCGGGTATCTGACGGGCGGCAAGCACCTACCAAACGCGACAGGGATTCTTCTTTGCCAGGGGCGCGTTGACTGGACACGAAAACGCCTTGGCGAACTCGGGCATGTTGACGACCAGGCCGTTGACCCGGTAACGGCCCGGCGAGTGCTCGTCGGTCTTGGCATGCAGGCGCAGGTTCTCCGGGCGCTGGTTCTCGCAGGCCCATTGCGCATAGCCCACGAAGAAGCGCTGCTCGGGCGTGAGGCCGTCGCGCCCGGTCAGCGTCTCGTGCGCGGTCTGCACACGCCAGGCCATGTGAGCCAGGATCAGGCCGCCGAGATCGGCGACGTCCTCACCCAGGGTGAGACGGCTGTTGATGTGGACGTCGTCAACGACCACGTATTTCGCGTACTGGTCGACGATGCACTGGGTGCGTTCGTTGAACTGCTTGGCGTCCTTATCGCTCCACCAGTCTTTCAGATTCCCTGCCGCATCGAACTTGCGCCCCTGATCGTCAAAGCCGTGCGTCAGCTCATGACCGATGGTGCCGCCGGTATTGCCGTAGTTCGGGGCATCGTCCATGCGCGGGTCATACAGCGGCGGCTGCAGCACTCCGGCTGGAAAGTTGATGTCATTCATCTGCGGGTCGTAGTAGGCGTTCACCGTCTGCGGCGTCATCTGCCACTCGGCTCTGTCGAGCGGCTTGCCGATCTTGTTGAGCTGCCGGTGCGATTCAAAGGCGATGGCATGCACTGCATTCTGGAAATAGTCGCCGCGCGCAATCGCGACGCTGCCGTAGTCGCGCCAGTGATCCGGATAGCCAATCTTGTTGACCACCGCGGCCAGTTTTGCGAGCGCCTGCTGCTTGGTTGCGGCGCTCATCCACGGAAGCGCCTCGATATCGTCGTGCATCGCCTGTTCGATCTGTCGGGTCATCAGCAGAGTCGCGTCCTTGAGTTTTGGTCCGAAGGTGCGAGCGACGAATTCCTGACCCAGGGCCTCGCCGAGCAGCGCGTCGACCTGCCGCACGCAGCGCTTCCAGCGCGGCTGCTGCTGCGGCACGCCCCGCAGTGTGTGGTCGAAGAACGCGAAGCGCTCGGCCTCGAAGCGGCGCGCCAGGAACGGGGAGGCCGCGTGAACGGCATGCCAGCGCAGGTAGGTCTTCAGATCGTCGAGTGTGGTGGACGCGAGTAGCTGATCGAGTGCGGCGTAGAACTTCGGTTGCGACACGTTCAGCGTATTGACGCCGGACAGCCCCAGGGCATTGAGGAACGGGTCCCACACGAAGTGCGGCGTCAGGTGCTCGAGCCCGGCGCGGTCCATCTTGTGAAACAAGTTATACGGGTCGCGCAACTCCACTCGCGTGAGCGAGGCCTGCGCGAGTTGCGTTTCGAGGCGCAGGACGGTGTCGGCGTGCTGCGCCGCCGCGGCCGCGGAGTCACCCAGCAGTGCGAAGCTGCGCGCGACATGCCGGCGATACTCCTGCCGCAGTGTAAGCGCGCGTTTGTCGCTGTCGGTGTAATAGTCGCGATCCGGCATGCCGAGGCCGCCGGCATTGGCGAAGGCAATCACCGCCTTCGAGTCGGCAAAGTCCTGTGCAGAGGTGAAACCAAACAGGAACTCGTCACCGCCGTTGTCGAGCTGCAGCCGGGCCAGCAGCGCCGGGAGCTCCCGCGCGCTCGTCATGGCGTCAATCGCGGCGAGCGTCGGGGCGAGCGGCGTGCGGCCGCGCTGCTCGATCGCGGTCTCATCCATACACGAGGCGAAATAATCACCGATCTTCTGCTGATTAGCGGAACGGCCGGCGCTATTGCGTGCCAGGCTGTCCAGAATGCCCCACAGGAAGCGCTGATTGTCCTGGTAGAGCTTGCCGTAGACGCTCCAACTTGCCTGATCGGCGGGAATCGGGTTGCGCGCCAGCCAGCCCCCACAGGAGTACTGGTAGAAGTCGGCGCAGGCATTCGCGGAACGATCCATTGCCGTCACGTCGAGGCTCGGCGTGTAGGGCAGATTCTGCAGCGGGCTTTGTGCCGCCGCGGGCGGGCTTGCAGGTGCCGGGGCCGCGGGAACATCAGGGGCGACGCTGAGCAGGCTCAAGGCCAGGATGACTTGTGGCCGCATACAGTACCTTGCTCGGTGCCTTGTTGTTGTCACGGAAAACTATAGCATCGAGGCGCCTCAGCCTGCCACGACACCAAGCTGCATCGGGCACGCACCGGTCATTGTCCGGACGCCAGCGCGTTCCGTCAGGCCGACCGCTGATGTTGCAGATTGCGAGGTCTGTTGCCTGAGACTGCAGATGCGAACGGCCTGGCGCAAGAGGCCCACCCGGATGTTTGCTACTCTGGAGTTCGAATTTCGCCCGGGTGGCCAATGGGCGGCGGCGCAGAAGCAGACAGGAGCATTCCGTGAGCTCAAAGGTACTGTCGAGAGTTTTGCTTGGGTGTGCACTGAGCGCCATGGTGAGACTGTCTTCGGTGGCGGCGGCTGAGCCAGCCGCAGCCGACGCCGGTCTGGACGGCCCCACATCTCAGCTCGTCGCGCGCCTGGACCTCGAGCGCTACAAGGCAACCATCAAGGGGCTCACGCGCTTTGGTGACCGACGTCAGGGTACCGACCGCAATCGGGACGCCATCGAGTGGATCGAGGCACAGCTGCGCGCTTACGGCTGCGCCGACGTAACGAGACTGCACTACACCTACTCGCCGGAACAAAAGCGCAGTCGCAGCGGACCACAGGTGGCACGCGGCGCGCCGCAGGGAGGCGGTCGTTTCCGCGGGCCGCGGGCCCCGACCGGGGTGAACGACGACCCGCAGCGCCAGCCGGATACCAAGCTGCGAGCCCTGGATTCGCAGGCCAGCGCACCCGGGGAACGGGAAGAGGTGTACTGCACCAAGGTAGGCAGCACGCATCCCGATGAGATGTACATCGTCGGCGCCCACATGGATGGCATCGGGTGGGGGGAGGCAGCTAACGACGACGGCTCGGGCACGGCGCTGGTCATGGAGCTGGCGCGGATCTTCGCCAGCTCCGACGTGCAGACCGAGCGCTCCATCCGTTTCGTCTTGTGGAACAACGAAGAGACCGGTCTAAACGGCGCGTACGCCTATGTCGAGCAACGGGCGCGCCTGCAGGGGGTCGAGTCGCCGCCCGGTTCTCGTCGCTATCCGGAACCACGCTGGCTGGGTATGGTGCAGCACGACATGGTGTTGTTCGATCATGGCATGCCGCGGCCGGATGGCACGCTGAGCCCCACACAGCGACCCGAGGCTGACGTCAACATCGAGTTCCAATCACAGGCGAAGCAGGCGGAGGGGGCGCAGAAGCTGGCGTGGGACTTCTACGCGGCCAACGAGGCGTACGCAACGGACTATCCGGCCAGCGTCGGACCGCACATGACCAATACCGACAGCACGCCCTTCATGGACCTGATCCCGGCCATCAGCGTGCGCGAAAACGAGCGTGGCACCCAGATCGGGGCCGGGTGGGATCCCCACTGGCACCAACCTACGGATGTTTACGCAACTTTCAGTGATGCGGACTTCCGCCTGGGCCTCAATGCCGCGCAGACCACGCTCGGTGCGATCGGCCGGCTCGCGGGGGCGTCCCTGGCCGTGCGTCCTCCACATTGAGGTAGGCGCACCGACGAACTGATGCGCTACGCCTAGCGCCGCGCCTCGCGCGGGCGGGCTTCGAGTGACTCGACGGCAGGGGTAGCCGACGGATCCAGGCCCGAGGAAGCGACGAACTCACGTGTATTGATGAAGGGACCCTTCTGGCTCTGCGGCACCGGCCCACGCCGCAATTTCCGCCACAGGTCGAAGAGGGTGAGTGCCCCGGTGAGCGCGCCGAGGACCCCAAAATAGGCGCGCGTGCCGAATGCCGCCATCAGTGCGCCGGCGAGCGCCGGGCCGAAGGCCGCTGCGGTACCGTTGATGAGCAGCAGTGCGCTGCTCGCCGCGACCATCTGCGAAGGGTCCAGCTTGTCGTTGACGTGCGAGACCGAGAGCGAATAGAGCGTCAGCGCCGATCCCGAGAACAGCGCCGCCAGCGCCAGGAATGCGATGCGCGGCAGCGGACCCAGCACCTCGATCGCAACAGCCACCGCGGTGGCCAGCAGACACACGCTGGCGATCACGGTTCGCCGGTCCATGCGATCGGACAGCCGGCCGACCGGGTACTGTGTGACTACCGCGGCAAAGATGCTGATCGCCATGAATTCGGCGACGCCACGGGTGCCGAAGTCGGACAGCCGCGCATAGACCGGTCCCATGGAGAAGATGATCGAAGAGATCATGCCCGAAATGGCCACTGCTACCACCCCGAGCGGGGAGTTGCGGTATAGATCGCGGAAGCGCACCCGCTGCGGCACGGCGGGTCCGGCGACTTCCTGGGCCGAGGCAACGATCGGCACCATCGCCGCTGAAATCAGCGCCGAGACCAGCATGAACGGGGTGGTGGACCGCGGGCCCGAGAGCACCAGCAGGAACTGCGCGCTGCCCAGCCCGACGTACAGGACGAGCATGTAGATGGCGAGCAGCTGGCCGCGATTGGCGCTCGAGGCCCGATGGTTGAGCCAGCTCTCCGCAACGACATAGATGCCCGCGAAACAGACGCCCGAGAGCATGCGCATCAACGCCCACGGACCGGGATGCACCCACAAGCCATGCACCAGCACGGCCACTGAGGCGAGGGCGGCGAGGGTGGCGAAGACCCGCACCGGCCCCACGCGCCGCAGGAACTGCGGCGCCAGGCGCGTGCCGATGAGATAACCCACGTAGTAGCACGACATGATGATGCCGATGACGATCGTCGGGAATGCCTCGATCGTCGCGCGCACGCCGAGCAGCGTGCTCTGCAGCCCGGCGCCGAGCATGAGGATGCCCATGCCGAGCAGCAGCGGCCATGTTGCACGGAGCGGATTCACGAGCGGTGGCTTCTTGCGGGGTATGTCAGCGGATGGCAGGCATCATATATCGCGTCGCAGGCACTTCCGACATGCCGCCAGTACGG
>Ga0070732_10001246_pt1 | contig 14057 bp, 11 predicted proteins | sample Coa_R1_5_FD_66449 | JGI IMG/M metagenome (GOLD analysis project Ga0070732, IMG submission 66449) | Surface soil microbial communities from Centralia Pennsylvania, which are recovering from an underground coalmine fire - Coalmine... | ecosystem: Environmental > Terrestrial > Soil > Unclassified ...
GCCCTGCGGAGTTTGGCAAAGAGTCTGGCCGGGGTTCCCGGCCGGAAAACATTCGTCATGCTCACCTCGGGTTTTCAGTTGCCTCCGGACCGGCAATCAGAATTAACCGCGGTGATCGACTCCTGCAACAAGGCTAACGTCGCTGTGTATCCCATCGACGTTCGCGGGCTGGTTGCGCCCGTCGACCTTACTGTGCCGCATTCTTTCCTCGCACCTCCGCGCGGGTCCCAGCCGGTTCAGCTTGTGCCGGCCGCGCTGCATTACAGCGGAGGTTCGGATTTTTCCTATCCATTGTTGCGCTTTGCCTCTTTTGTTGCCGCAGGGGCTGAGCCGCAGCACCCCGGTGGCGGAGGTGGCGGTGGTGGAGGCGGTGGCCATGGCGGCGGAGGTGGTGGCGGTACGGGTGGAGGCGGTGGTCATGGCGGTGGGGGCGGTGGCACCGGTGGGGGCGGCGGTCATCCAGGGGGCGGAGGCGGTGGGCATTCAGGCGGTGGCACCGGTAGCCGCGGATCAACCCCGACTTACGGGACAAACACGTACAACCAGCCTCGACAGATCGTTCCGCAGTTTCCAGAGTCGGCTTCAACCAACCAGCAGGTACTCTACCAGCTTGCCGACGGAACCGGCGGCTTCGTCATCGTCAACACCAATGACTTGCTCGGTGGCTTGGAAAAGATTGCCAAGGACCTGTCGCAGTATTACGTTCTGGGTTACAGGCCCGCGGAATCGAAGGAAGGCAGTTGTCACACCCTGCGCGTGAAGGTAGATCGCGGCGGGACTAATGTGCGCGCCCGCAGCGGCTACTGCAATGTTCCACCCAAAGATCTCCTGGCGGGAAATCCCATCGAAAAGGATCTAGAGAGTCACGCCACCGGCGAGCTGGCGGGAAATGTCACCGGTGCCATGCGCGCGCCGTTCTTCTATACTTCTCCAAACATCGCGCGGATCAACTTGGCTATCGACATCCCTTCCCAGGCCATAGCGTTCGAGAAGGTGAAGGGAAAACAGCACTCCGCGGTAAACGTGTTGGGAATTGCCTACAAGCCAGACGGCGTGATTGCAGCGCGTTTCAGCGACACCATTAACCTCGACTTCGATGGCAAGAAAGAGGTAGAGGAATTTCGAAAGCAGCCCTTCCACTACGAAAATCAGTTCGAGGTAGCCTCCGGTCAGTACAACCTCAAAGTTGTATTCAACTCCGGCAGCCAGAGCTTCGGGAAGCTGGAAGTGCCGCTCATGATTGATCCCTATGACGGCAAGCAATTCAGCATGAGCGCCTTGGTCCTCAGCAATGACCTCCATCGTGTCTCGGACGACCTGTCGGGCATCGACGCCGAGTTACTTGAAGATAAGAAACCGCTGGTGGTGCAGGGCATGCAGATTGTGCCCTCCGCCACCAATCATTTCAAGAAGACGGATAACACCGCGATTTACGCGGAGGTCTATGCACCGTTATTGGTCGGCGCCAATCCTCCTCAGGTAGGGCTTTCACTCACCATTGTGGATTCCAAAACCAAAGAAAAGAAGATAGCAGCAGGGATGCAGAGCCTGGCATCGGCCATACAACCCGGCAGTCCTTTAATCCCAATCGGACTCAAGCTGCCGATCACTTCGCTCACGCCGGGTTCCTATCAGGTAGAGCTGCAGGCTGTGGATTCGGCAGGAAACTCGACCAAGGTTCGTTCCGCGGATTTTGAAGTGGAATAGAGCGCGTTTCCAGGAGGAATAGGGCTCAGACTACCCGTCGTGCCCTTATGCCTTTCTGCGGGCGGATTGCGGTCATTTCCAACGTAATCCGCCTTTGCGTCGAGATCGTCCATCCAGGCGCCGGGTATGCCTTTCAGAGCGTGAATACGCAGATTTCTTTGCCTCCACTGTGCACGAAGAGCGTGCCAATCGCATCTCTAATACAGCACTTAGAGACTTAATAACTGCCGATACAGGAGGATTGTTTATGACCGCCGCGGATGTATTGGTCGAAGGGCTGAACGATTGGGGAGTAGAGGTCGTCTTCGGGTTTCCGGGAGACGGCATCAACGGAATCATGGAGGCGCTTCGCACGCACAAGGACAAGATCAGGTTCATTCAGGTGCGGCATGAAGAGGCAGCCGCGTTCGCGGCCTGCGGCTACGCTAAGTTCACGGGGCGGTTGGGAGTGTGCCTGGCCACATCGGGACCGGGCGGAATCCACTTGCTGAACGGGCTGTACGACGCCAAGCTCGACGGCCAGCCAGTGCTGGCCATTACAGGCTTGCAATTTCATGACCTGATCGGCACCCACACCCAGCAGGATGTCGCGCTTGACAAGCTCTTCATGGACGTGACCGTTTTCAACGAGAGAATTATGGGGCCGACGCATGTGGAGAACATAACGGATCTCGCCTGCCGGACCGCATTGGCATACCGTGGTGTTTCCCACATCACATTCCCGGTTGACTTGCAGGAAAAGGAACTCAAGGAGCGGCACCGCTCACAGCGTAATATCCCGCATCACACCTCGGATGTGCTCTCGCGCAGCGCTCGCCTCCCCGATCAGATTGACCTTGAACGGGCGGCGGAGATTCTCAATCGCGGCAGGAAAGTTGCGATCCTGGCAGGCCGCGGTGCATTGGACGCCACGGACGAACTCGAGCAAACCGCGGAACTTCTTGCCAGCCCGATTATCAAAGCGTTGCTAGGGAAAGCGGCTGTGCCCGACGACAGCCCTTACACCACGGGTGGCATCGGCTTGCTCGGGACCAGGCCGTCTCAAGAAGCGATGGAAGATTGTGACACCTTGCTCATGGTAGGTAGCTCATTTCCTTATATCGAGTTCATGCCGAAGCCCGGACAAGCGCGGGGCGTACAGATCGAGCTGGATCCGAAGCGTATCGGTTTGCGATATCCCGTCGAGGTCGGGCTGGTGGGTGACAGCCGCAATACGTTACGGGAGCTCATCCCCCTGTTAAAACGCAAGGAGGACAGGAGCTTTCTTCAAGCGGCTCAGGCCGGAATGAAGGACTGGTGGGAGCTCATGGAGAAGCGCGCGAGCCGTCCCGACAAGCCTATGAAGCCCCAAGTGGTCGCATGGGAACTGGGGAAGCGGCTGCGGGATGACGCGATCGTAAGTTGCGATAGCGGAACCATCGCGACGTGGTGGGCAAGGCAAATCAAGGCTCGCCGCGGCCAGATGCACACGCTATCGGGCAATCTTGCCACCATGGCCCCAGGACTGCCTTACACCATCGCCGCCCAGGTTGCGTATCCCAACCGGCAGTGCGTTGCTTTCGTCGGGGACGGAGGATTTTCAATGTTGATGGCAGATTTTGTCACCGCCGTCAAATATAAGCTGCCGATCAAAGTTGTTATCATCAAGAACAACACGCTGGGTCAGATAAAGTGGGAGCAGATGGTTTTTCTTGGCAATCCCGAGTATGGGGTTGATCTGCATCCGATCGACTTCGCGGCGTTTGCGCATGCTTGTGGCGGCGTTGGTTTTACGGTGGAAGAACCCGCCGAATGCGGTCATGTCCTGGACGAGTTCCTGAACGCCCCCGGGCCTGCTGTTTTACAAGCGCTTGTCGATCCATTCGAGCCGCCCTTCCCGGCAAAGGTTAAAGCGGAACAAGCCCTGCATTTTGCGGAATCTCTGGCGCGCGGCGAACCGAACCGAAAGAAGATTGCACTTACTGCACTCTCCGATAAAGTCCGCGAGTTGATTTAGAGGCGCAAAGATCAGGACGGCCCAGATTGTTTCGCCCTCTGGGCCCGCCCTGTCCGGTGAGCGATCTTACGCAGCTTTCTGGTCGAAGCGAATCAAGACTTTGGTGTAACCGTCGATTCGCTTGTCGAACTTCTCATAGGCCTCGGCAGCCTGATCAATTCGAATGTGATGGCTTACGATCCTGCTTGGTTTGGCGCGGCCCGTGACGATCAAATCGCGCAAGTATTCGTTGTACCGCTTGACCGGAGCTTGACCGCAGCCCATGGTAATGGCCTTGTCGAAAAACTCTGCCACGGGGAATGGGAAGATGCCATTCTTTGCTTCTTCGCCCTTCGCGCCCGGATCTGGAGCAATGTAAACGCCGATGATTCCAATATGGCCAGCGGGGTTCACAACTTTGATCACATTCTCCAGAACTTGCGTGGGCTTTTCTGTGGAAGGATGTTTATCATCGTGCGCCTGATATCCAACCGCATCGATGGCACAATCTACTCCTTCAAGTTTTTCTTCTCCGGGCCGAAAGCTTTGTTGCAGCGCCTTGTTCTTCTTCCGCAACTTGAATATCTGATCAACCGGGTCGCCTTTGGTGAAGTCGACGGGGATGGCTCCAAACTCCTCAGCCTTCTTCAATCGTTCTGGAATCGCGTCGACAACATAGACTTCCGATGCTCCCTTCAGAAGGGAACTATAAGCTGCAAGCAGGCCGACCGGACCCGCTCCAAACACGGCGACGCTCTTTCCTGGAGTCACGCAGGCCAGTTCACTGGCGTGATAGCCAGTGGGAAACACATCCGAAAGCAGGAGAAAGTCGTCTTCCCATTCATCCCCCGGCTTGCCCGGAAGCTTTAAACAGTTGAAGTCAGCGTAGGGAACCAGGACGAACTCCGCCTGTCCACCTTTGTAGGGCCCCATTCCTGCGTAGCCGTACGCGGCGCTGGCTCCCTCAGGATTCATGGTGAGGCAAGAGTGGGTATTTCCATGATGGCAGTTGTAACAGTATCCGCATGCGATATTGAAAGGGAGAACGACTCGGTCGCCTTTCTTGATGCTGGCGACAGCGTCGCCCACTTCTTCGATGACGCCCATGATTTCATGCCCGACGACCGTGCCCTTGTCGAGTGCGGTGCGCCCGTCGTACATGTGCAGGTCACTGCCACAAATGCCGCTGGTGGTAACCCGCAGAATCGCCTCATTGGGAGATTTCAATTTTGGCCGGGGTTGATCGGAAACAGACATCTTTCGAGGACCTGAATACTCAACCGCTTTCACATAGACCTCCAATAAGTATTGGTTTTCCTTGCAGTCTTCTGCTTACGGAAGTGACTGTCCATACAGCGATGGGTGTAGTGGCCGGGCGAGGCGACGAAGATTTCGCGCACGAATTGTCGACCAACCGAATCAAAATATCTGAGGAGATAGATCGTGAAAACTGAAACCGTTGTCATTACCGGGGCCTCTGCCGGGTTAGGGCGAGCCGTGGCGCGCGAATTTGGACGGCGCCGCGCGAGAGTTGGACTGCTGGCGCGCGGCGTTGATGGACTTCACGGGGCCAAGCGTGAAATCGAGGCCTTGGGCGGCAGTGCAATTGTTGTGCCCGCCGACGTCGCCGATCCCGATGCGGTTGAAACTGCAGCCGCGGCCGTTGAACAACGATTAGGAGAGATCGATATTTGGATCAACAACGCGATGACGTCGGTATTTTCTCCGGTTAAGGAAATGAAACCGGAGGAATATAAGCGAGTGACAGAGGTTACTTATTTGGGAGTTGTGTACGGAACTCTGGCGGCGCTAAAACGCATGCTGCCGCGCAATCGAGGCACGATTGTGCAAGTGGGATCCGCCCTGGTGTATCGCAGTATTCCGCTCCAATCTGCGTATTGCGCGGCCAAGCATGCGGTTGCCGGCTTCACCGATTCGTTGCGCTGCGAATTGATTCATGACAAAAGCAACGTCCGGCTGACTATGGTGCAGATGCCCGCCCTGAATACGCCGCAGTTTGGCTGGGTGAAGAGTCGCTTGAAGCACAAAGCTCAGCCGGTGCCACCCATTTTTCAGCCCGAAGTCGGAGCTAGAGCCGTCTACTGGGCAGCCCATCACAATCGACGTGAGATCTACGTCGGCGGCCCCACGGTAGAGGCCATCGTGGGAAACAAGCTTGCTCCGGGATTGCTGGATCACTATCTGGGGAGAACGGGGTACGACTCGCAACAGACAGCAGACCCCGAGGACCCGAATCGTCCCGATAATCTCTGGACCCCCCTCGAGGGCGATCATGGGGCCCACGGAGCCTTTGACAGTAGGTCGCGCAACTACAGTCATGAACTGTGGGCAGACTTGAATCGTGTTTGGCTCGGTTTGGGCTTTGCGGCCCTCGCGAGCGCAAGCTTATTTCTGGCGTCAAGACTTCGGGGAGAAGAAACAATCGCAACGAGGAATAGAGCTAAACGAGCGCGCACGCGGTGCGCGGCGTGAACCTGGAGGGCATCTCTCATCTCCTCTGTCGTAGCGCCGAATCCAGCGAGAATATGCCCGGACCGGTGATAGACAATGCTGTAAATAGGATTACGTACAACGCAGCTCTGACCGGGAGGCCGTACCATTGCAAGCCAGCGTGGAGGCCACTGTACATGGCCCACGCCCAAGCCAGTGCTGACACAGAGCCGGCGAGCTCAGTCACGAATCCAACGACTACGAGAAGCGCGGCAAGCGACAGGAAAAGCAGAGGCAATACTCGGCCGGGGTGTAACGCAAAGATCCGTGGAGCGTCGGACTGTTTCAAGATAAAGAGCAAAATGAATGAGAGCCCAATGCCGAGGCGTAGAACTAGCAATCCAAGGGCGATCCTCAGAGCAGGAATCGGCGTGGCAGCGGGCTCCGGTGCGAGGATCAATCTGTTGAGGCCTCAACGGGTCGCGTGGTCTTGGTTTGCAGCACATGATCAATCGAGAATTTTCCCGGGCCCGTCAACGAGAGCGCAAAGAAGTTCATGCAGAAGTAAGCCGCGCTCAGCCACGCGGGCTCGCCAACCCTCAAGCTGCAAAATGTCGCTACGGCAAACCCCAGCGCAAGGAAGGCAGCTGCATATCGAGATAACAAACCGCACGCGACCAAGAGAGCACCGATCGACTCGTTGAGTGTTTGCAAATATGCGACCATGACGGGGGCAGGCAACCCCACCTTTCGATTGAAGTCTACGAACTGCCATTGACCGGTGTGGAGATAAGCCCACGCGTCATGCAACTTAGCGGTTCCGAAAATCAGTAGCAGAGAAACTCCAGCCCCGAGACGCAGTACCAAGAGCCCGGCATCCATGCTGCGGTTTCCAAAGTTCGAAATCCCCTTGTTTGGCATAACATGTACCTCGCGCGGATGAAGCTGTCAGTCGGGCCACACGCTTCAAACGCTTGGGCGAGTGCACTTGACCCGTACCTATGCGCTTGGAAAATTACATCGGCCAGCCGTCAGTCGACGCCGGCGCGCTAAGAAATCAACGGAATACTTGCCCGGACCGGTGACGGCGAGTCCGGCAAAGATGATCACGTACAGCGCTGCTCGCAGTGGCTCCTCCCCGAGTCTCAAGCTCACGTAAAAGGCGACAGCCATGCCGAGGGCGCCGACTGCGGAAAACAGCCGAGTCAGGAATCCGCCAGCTATGAACAGAGCCCCAATCGATTCGTTGAGTACCGCACAAATAGCCAGAAAGCCTGGTGCCGGCAGGCCCATGGCGCGTATCAACGGCGCCAGGCCCGATGAGGAAAGGGATTGCCCAGTGCGAACGAGTTCGATGTAACCCAAAAGCTTTTGCCTTCCAAAGGTGATCGCCAGAAAAAGACCCGCCCCTCGCAGCACGAGGAGGCCTGCATCAATTCGGCGATTGGAAATTCTATCCATTCGAACCTTCCAACTGAATCGTCCGCTCGAACTCGTCAGTACTCCATCCCCCAGCGGTAGGGCGCCATCACTTTTCCCAGTGCTGCGAGTTGTACTGCTTGAAGTCAAAAATTGCTGGATCAAGCTTCACATTCGTTTGTATGTCCGAATACTCCTCGGTGAAGACGAGTTTGCCATCAACATTGAATTCAACTCGCGCCGCAACCCAACCGGTAGGCAGTTGTCGATAATCCAGGAATCGGGTGTCCTCAATGGTTTTCGGATCGCGCTGACCAGGCTCAATTAATCGAACAAACAGCAGTCGTTTGCTGTCCACCCAAAACTGCTTAGACTTCAAATCACCTTTGTCGGCTCCAACGACGTACACAGGCTCTCCCTCCCACATGTCCTGGCGCAGTTTCTTGAGATCGAAGCCCTCTCCTTTAACTTGGTCGATTGTGGTTTGCGCTCCCTGGCGATAGACGTCGAATCCTAGTACGAGGAGGATGTGCACCAATGGGCGCGTAGCCGAGATCTTCCCCTTCTGAAAGACCGTCAGGACGTTATCAGCGACAAGCATTCCGTTCCCGTCGCTGGGTGGTCCAATATCCACGCGCAGCTTTCCGGGTAGCAGGGCCGCTTCGTACCAGGTCTCAACTTTGCTGCTGCCGTCAGCATTAAGAGTCGTGCTCTTTTGTGTGAAGGTGAGAGTGTCGTACCAATTTCCTTGGTAACGATCGTGCATCGCACGCAAGAGTTCCGCGCCATCGCTAATCGTCTGCGCCGCCATCGCCGGCGGTGTCAGCGCGCAGGCAATTGCCAGGAAAAGGCTTACACAGAGCTTGGTTGAGAGTTTCATGCTAATTCCTGTTTTTCCTTCGGCTAAGCAGCCAGATCTATAGTTTTTAACAATTTGTTCGCGTCTCACGATCCTCACAACAACACTTCACTCACTCCCCTGCGTGCGCTGGCTGAAGCCGCCACCGTGGGATAGCCCATGTAAAACATGAAGGTGGGCTGCCAACTGCCGTCGCCCGTCACGGCGGCGAGCAAGGATGCAGTTCGAGGCGTTCTTTTCAAGGCTTTCTCATGGTCCATCATCTCCACCCCGCCGTTTGCCGGGCGTGCAGCCACTTTCTGCGTAGTGGCCAGCAGGTGTGCGCGCTGCCAGAGTCTGCCTGCACGCACCGTTTGTTCTCGATCATAGCGGTCCCGCACCGCAATCAATCCAAAAAGCCCCGCGCTCCTCATTACCTTGGCATAGTCCTCAATCGTGTTCGATTTATGAGGCTCGCCCACATAGGCACCGTCCTTTGACGCTTGCCATGCATCGATCGTGGTGCGCAGCCAAGGGGCAGTGCCGTTACGTACCTCCGGGTCGGCGAGCATGTCCGCGCTGCCGATGATGATGTCGATCAATGTCTTCCGATCTTTCTCGGCGGTGAATAGAAACAACCGTATGTCATTATCTTCCATCGCCAGTTTACCCAGGGTGCCGATGAATGCCGCTGGGAGTGATTGCTGGGCGAACGGTTCCCGGTTTGTGTGACGATGCGGGATGGCTTCATAGAGGTCACTAGTTACTCGCTTACCCGGAGAAAGCTCGATGCTCGCGGTCAGCTGGGGTCCGGTCTTCTCCTGAGTCGAATCGAGTCTGCCGGGAAGGAGAGTGATCTTACTCTTGTAGTCCTCCGCGGGGGCGGCCAATATCAAATTCTCCAGCGCACAACCCAGGCTGAAATACAATTCCCGCCGGTAAGGATCGAACGCGCCCAGGTTCCGCCGCAGATCAGCGTACATTTCAATCTTGGACGGGCTCACCCTAAACAGCCAGGGCTGGCTGTTGAAAGCATTCGAACTAAGAATGGCCGCATGCACCAGAGCCAGTGGTCCTTCCTTGGCGTTCCCTGCGAAGTTCCGCCACGGCTCGAATGCAGGTCCTTCCCTGAATTCTGGGGGGTCTTGACCGAAAGCGCGCCACACTTCGCCATTGGCGACCAGGATCGTCATCGCGGCTGTGCCGCGCAAAAACAATCTGCGTTTCATGATCTATTCCTATCAGCAAATCGGGGCACGTCTCAGCGAGATCCTCCGCGCAAAAGTCACTAAGGCCAGGAGATTCGCAGATTCAAAACGAGGAGGCCGCATAGTCATCATTTTTTGTCTGCTTGCGATCTGGTGCCGCAATCTAGCGCAGGTCAGAACAAAACGGAACGCAATTAGGATGAAGGGTTAATATGCAGGATGAACGGTAACCTTATTTAATTGACGAGAGCGACATAGGCCCCCCTCTCCGAGCGCCAAATCCATCAAAAAATTCTTGTGGAGATCACTCCCGTCTGGTATTTGTGTCACTCTGTTTTGAATGGCAATGTGCTCAGCAAACAACAACGTGAACTCAGGCCACAGACTCTACTGGATGTGCCAGCTAGGAGGATGGTCGGCGTTGGCATTGTTCCAGTTGTGGTTCGAACTGGCTGTCAACCCCGCACAGCCGGGAACGTGGAAAGGTATTGCGGGAGCGTTGCTGACTGCAGCAGACGGGTTTGTCGGAACCCACTTGCTTCTTGTCTGGATGCGACGACGTCGATGGCCGCAGAAACCATGGCCTCGCCTCGTTTTACATCTTGTGTTAGTCATTCTGGTCATGTCAGCGGTTCTCTCCACGATCGATTCATTTGGCCATCATCTGTGGGGACAGAGAGCCGAACATCACAATCACAATGCGATAAGTCTGCCACTCATGCTCGTAAACTGGGGCAACTGGACTATCGTCCTGGTCGCGTGGACGGGCTTGTACTTTGCGATTCATGAAGTGCGAGAGCGGCGGCGCAGGGAGGTTCATGACCTGAAGACTGAAATGGTCGCCCAGCAAGCGCAACTCCGCGGTCTGCGCGCTCAGCTGAACCCTCATTTCTTCTTCAATTGCCTGAACAGCTTGCGCGAATTGATCGAAGAAGATCCGGAACGCGCGCAGCTGATGGTGACCCAGCTTTCTCAGGTGCTGCGCTATTCATTGCAGTCCCATGGAGTCGAACTCGTGTCCTTCGCGGAAGAGATCAGGGCGGTAGAAGATTATCTTGCCCTGGAAGCAACCCGGTTTGAAGAAAGGCTGCGCATAACGTGGGATATTGCTCCCGAGGCACGTTGTGCTGTCATTCCTCCAATGATCCTGCAAACACTGGTCGAAAATGCGGTGAAGCACGGCATCGCTCGCCGGCCGCGCGGCGGTGAAATCACAATTCGCGCGCGAGTCAATGACGGAGCACTCGAGATGGGGGTCGTCAACAGTGGCAAGCTCTCAGAAGAGCGTTCGACGGCTGGAGTCGGACTGCGCAATGCCTCGGAGAGATTAAGCCTCCTCTATGGCTCACACGCCAGCCTGTTGCTGGAAAGCATATCCGAGGAGCGGGTGCGCGCTCTGGTAAGAGTACCCCTGCGACCGAGGGTTCTGGCATGAAGGCATTGCTGGTAGATGACGAGCGCCTCGCGCGTGCTGGTCTACGGCGAATGTTAGCGTTGCATCCCGACGTGAGTGTCGTAGGCGAAGCGGCAAACGCCGAAGAGGCGGTTGCCCAGTTACTCCAGCTTCGGCCCGACTTGTTGTTTCTGGATATTGAAATGCCCGGCACGACCGGCCTGGATTTACTTAGTCAACTGCAGGACGTTCCGCTGATCATCTTCACCACCGCGTATCCGCAGCATGCGGTTCGCGCATTTGAGGTGAGTGCACTGGATTATATGGTGAAACCGATCGCGAGCGAACGGCTGGCAAGCGCGCTCGGGAAAGCCCGCAAGGCCCTTACGGACAAGACGCTATCAGCTCGCCATAATCGGCACATCCTTCTTCGTGAAGGCGATCGCTGCTGGTTAGTTTCCGTAGACCGAATCCAGCTGCTGGAATCGGCGGGAAACTACACGCGAGTGTACTTTGAAGAAGGTCGAGAGAATCGTCCACTGATCTATCGATCCCTCAGCGCACTGCAAGCGCGGCTGGATCCGGCTGACTTCTTCCGGGTGAGCAGATCTCACATTGTCAATTTGCGCAAAATTGTGTCTCTCCAGCCGAAGTCAAAAAGCAATCTTGTGGCAACTCTTCCCGGAGGACTCGAAGTGACCATTTCGCGGCGGTGCTCTCGAAGTCTTCGGAAGGCCTTAGCCTTCTGATGCATTCGGAGCAACGGGAGGAGAGAAAAGTTCTTCAGGATAAGTGTATTTTCAACTTCTGCCATTTGGTCCGTATGATCCATCTGCCGACGCTGCCAGTTATCGACCCGCATCGCCTCCCGTTGAAGCCGCCAGCAGATACCACGCTGCGTGCGGCAACCACTGCTCGCCCCAGCGCCAATCATTGTCAGCCCCGGTAACCCGATACGGCAGCAGGTAATCGATGTCATCCTCGTCGCGGAACCCGCTGGTGATCCCGTTCGAGATTCCGCCCGGTGCGTTCGTGAATTCCCAGGAGTCGAAATACATGTAAGGGGGATTGTTGCGGCCGACGCCGTTCAGCATGGTCGAATCGAAAGGGTTCAATCCTAAGATCCAATTCAGCTGATCAGTGGCAAAGTCCTCCAGCTTCTTGCGGAAGGCAAAGTCTTGCGGGAACGCGAGTTCTGCGAGGCGGGCTGCAGTGGCCATCGAGGCCAGGCGCGCGTTCTCCCCCTGCCACCACGGAGCCGCGTCACTCTGGTGAGGAAAGAAGAAACTGGTGCGGCGTGATCCGGTTTTATCCTGCACGTACTCGCGACTATAGCCGAACGGGTTGTTTACCTCAGAAGTAATCGCAAGTTCGACGACCAGAGACCTTCTGACCGTCTCCAGCACTTGCTCTTTCACCGCAGGTTCGGCGATTTCGGAATAATAAAGCAAGCTCACGACAGGAAATCCGCCGTCGGAGGCATGGAAAAAAGGACGCTGACCGTCATCGGCCCGCCAGTAGTTGTCGTGCTTTCCTGCGCTGATTTGGCGTGCCATCAGACTCTTGGCCCGGCGATCGGCGGCCTGCTTGTATTGTGCATTGTGTGTGGCGCGGTAGAGTTCGGTTGCGGCTGCGAGTGCGCAGTAGTCGTCAACGATGTTTTCTTTGCCATCATTGATAAGTTTCAGATTGTTTTCCTGTAGGTAGTCGAAAGCATCTTCTGCCGCCTTCAGGTAATCCGAGCTGTGGAAGTCGCCCCATACCGGATATGTGCTGGCCATCGCCAGCGCCGCAATCGCAATCCCACCGCCCGAGCGATAACTGACTTCATACTCGAGGTCATTATCGGCAGACTCTACCATTCCCGCCGCCCCTTTTCCGGGAGCATTCTCGATCCCAAAGCGCTTCATTTCGCCGGCAATTCTGCGTTCCTCAGGAATCTGCTTGACGCTGCCAGTCGATACCGATCGATAAAAAGATCCCTTAGGAACTTTCATTCGCACCATATAGTCTGCCCCGAACATCGCTTCATCGAGCAGGCGCGGCTTGTAGCGGGCGAAGCCTTTCAGGCCGCGGCGATTCGCCTGTCCGTAGCTTTTCAGCAGGCTGTAGACAACCAGCGGAATCTGCTGGGGATTGAAGTAGGTTGAGAAAGACAGGTGCGAGAAATGTTTGCCGTAATCGCCGGTGGCGTCCCACCATCCGCCATGTGCGTCCACGGTGCCTTGTTTTTTGCCCTCAAATTTGAGGTGGCTGTCGGACTTGTCCATCTCGCCCGAACTGCGCGCGTTTTTGAAATAGTAGATAACGTCCGAGACGGTGCCACGCTCTAACAGGTCGCCTTGCACCAGGAACGGAAACGAGCGAAGGGCGCCATCGTTGACAGTGCATTCCAAGTAGTACTTGCCTTCGCTGGTAAATGAGTCGAAATTGAGAGTCCAGAAATACCAGTCTCTCCATTTCTGAACCGGACCGACAGCCTTAGGTTCGATGGAAAACGGGGCCTGGTCGGTGTCTGCATTTTTCAAAGCGCAGGCGGACACCTTGTCACTCGCCTTGCCGAGGATCACGGCATGCTTCGGGCCCTTGGCTTCGTATCCCAGATGATTGGTCAGGATTTTTTGTTCACCAGCGAAAGACTGACCGACGAGCGCGAGGGGAGAAATGATGAGGAAAAGTACTATGAGACAGGGTTTCACGATGAGCCTTTCTGTAATAGGCGGCCGCAGCTCAGGATTCTACTTTTAAACGTCTGCAGAGTTTCTTGTAATAGCCGCCGCGTTAAGAATGGACCGGGCCACAAATGAGAGGCTGCCGAACCTCAGCTAAGGCCGCAGCTTTTTGGGCAATGTGTTCGGCGCTGACCTCGAATTCCTGGATCAGTTCCCAGGGAGCTCCGGATTCACCGAATCGGTCGCGGACACCAATCGCTCCGGTGATCACGGGCGTCCCGTAAAGCTCTCGGGCTTCGGTGATGATTGCGCTCACCCGCCATGCCAGGGCTCCGATCTGATGTTCCTCAGCCGTGATGATCAGGCCTGTCTCTTTCGCGGCCCGAATCACAGC
>Ga0070732_10001247_pt1 | contig 14047 bp, 12 predicted proteins | sample Coa_R1_5_FD_66449 | JGI IMG/M metagenome (GOLD analysis project Ga0070732, IMG submission 66449) | Surface soil microbial communities from Centralia Pennsylvania, which are recovering from an underground coalmine fire - Coalmine... | ecosystem: Environmental > Terrestrial > Soil > Unclassified ...
GCTTGCGACGCGGATGCGGACGGGAGCTATCAGTTCGACAATCTGGTGAGCTTGATCGAGAAGGCGCGCACGGATTTCGGAGCGCGCATCGAAATTGATTATGGATCAACCCGACCTCTCGACGGCGGCCGGGAAAGCCAGCACAACTGTGTATCAGGGACGATTTACTACGATACACATGATCCGACAGATACTGGAACCCTGATCGTGATTAAGGCCGGGATGCCGCTGAGAGGAGCTGCGCCGTCGGGACCTTGTGATCGAAAGCTGCCGGATGACGTCTGGCGATACTGCGACCAGCATGCAACGTTCCCGCATGAAAGCACCGCAGATCAATGGTTTGATGAGTGGCAGTTCGAGAGCTATCGAGCGTTGGGCGAGTACATTGGATGCAACGCAGCCGATCGAATCAGGAAGGCGATCGACGACACACTGCAACTTTCAAAGCTCAGGTCCGCCCCGATCGCTGAGTCATCGGATGATCTGGCGGCAGTTAGCAGATAAATGCGTCAACCCTCATCCAGCACTGGGGCATCTACTGATCAGGTGGATGCTCTATGGCCAGCACAAAGCAAAGAAACGCGGCGCGCAGGAATATCAAGAAAGCGGCGGCTGCTGCCCGGAAGAAACGAACAATTGCCCATCTTCCCAAGTCCGTGCGGACTGCTTTAGGGAAACAGGGAGCGAAGGTAGCCAAGCAGAAACGCAAAGCCGCGTGACCAGGCGGCGGTGCGGCGCCAACGCTACGTACGGATCATGTTCTTCAGCTCTAAACGGTTCTTCGGGGCGAAGGCTGCCTGGTCTATATCGAAACACACGAAGACGTGTCTAAAGTTCCTGCGCCAGACTTCAACTCTCTTCACCCAGTTCCGCAAAATCTGATGGCTAGGGACTGATCGGTTAGGCGGACTCGCGGCGTTTCGTGACGCGAGGCAGCAGGATCAGGATCAATCCGTAGAAGAGAAGCGAGACTACCAGCGATGCGGCGTTGCCAAAACGCAGGTCCTCCACGAGGAGTTTGAGCGTTCCGAGCGCGACGGCCGCGTATGCGAGCCAGGCGAGTTCAATCCGCCTCTGGAGTGAACCGAGGAAGCCAAGAGTGAGCGCGACGGCACAGATCACCACCGTGCGAATCACGGAGAGGCTCGATGCGGCTAACTCGAAATGTCGGGAGGCAAGTCCGACAATCGCAGCGATCGCGAGGGACGCGCCGGTGAAGCCAACTAGAGCAGCCGGTGTCACCCACAGCAGTCGACGGCGGCCCTCATCCTGTTCAGTGGATGCCCCGAGCCCGTAACAGGAGGCGCCGGCAATAGCGACAATCCAGATTCGCCAGTCAGCAACTCCCGGAACATTCCCGGCTAAAGCGTCAGCGGCATAGGCCGGAAGAGTCGAGACGGCGGTCGCGGCGGCCAGATAGAAAGACGCGTGCATCCCGAGACTGAGCTTGCGGGTGCGCGTGTACACGAATGTCGCTGCGGCTGCGGCTGAACACAGAAACGGGATCTGCAGGTTCGCCGGAACGAGCAGGAAGTTTCCCGCCAGAAGCAGCGCCGCCGCCCACGTGGCGGAGACACGACGATTGCGCGCGTGGGCGTCGTCAGTGAATCGCGACAAGGCTCCCCAGTAGCAAACTACAGCCAGCAGCATTAAGGCAGCGCCAAGCGGACGCCCGATGGAACCGTGGGTTGCACGCAAAACCCCGTAGGACGCCAGCGCAAACGCAATCACCGCCTGGCCGATTTCGAAAATCGTGATGGGATGGCGCAATGCGAAGCTGCGAATTCCAATGCTGGCGCCGTAGATTGCCAGAAGCAGGAAGCACAGCGTCGCGATCGTGGCTCCTGCAGCGGGATGATAGCCCTCGGGGATTGTGTCCGCCGCCAGGATAAATACCAGCAGCCAGACGGCGAAATTCGCAGCCAACGCGGGAATGGCTCTAAGGGTCAGGCGGTGTCCCAGGCAGGCGGCAGCTTCGGTGACCAGCGCCACGGCCAGCAAGGCAGCCGTGAGCGGAACGAGTTCATGGGTTTCGATAATCAGTGCCAGCGCAGTGATCACGGATGATAGCGTCGCTATCCATGGAATCAGTTGCAGGTCACTTCGCCATGCCAGCGCGATGGTGAGCACAACGAATGCGACCGTTACGGCGGCCGCCATTGCAGGTGAAAGAACCTGGAATCGAACCGTCGATTCCCACAACAGAGGCGAGAGAATCAGCGCGGATGTGACGCCGTACGTGATGCTGGCAAAACGATTTGCAGCGTGGATGCGGACCGCCCAAACCATCCAGAAGCAGGCATACAGGATCGCGACGAAGAGCACCGGCAATTTCGGAGCCGAGCTCGATTCGGCAATCGCTCGCAACAGGTACGCGCCGGCGATTCCGAGAACTGCTTTGCCGAGGATCGGCACTACGCCCGACGGCGTTTCTAGGGGAGGGAATCCCCGCCAGGTGGCGGGAGGGCGCGGACGCTGCAGTCGGGTTTCTGATGAACCAGTTTCCAACGCAGTCGGGTTGCCGGCGGGGTAGGGATCCTTCGACTGCGAGAGTGCTTCACTTCGTGCATCATTCTCTCCGCTCAGGATGACAGGCCGTGTTTCCAGAGTGGCAACGCGGTGTTCGAGTTCGAGCAGGCGCTCAGCGATTTGTTCCAAGGCCAACGCGACGTTGTCGACAGCTTGCGGCATATGCAACTCCGCATGTGCCCGAAGGGGCTAGCTGGTTCCGTGAGCCGGAGCTGTACCGGAGGCGGAGATGACTCGCGCGTCCGGCCAGGGCGGCAGGAGTTTTACCAAGACCCAGAGAATGGCGAAGGGAAGAAGCATCAGCACGATGGCCGTCAACAAGCCTTCGCGCGTCGCGAAACTCATCTTGTACGTGGTGTATCCGAGGAAGCTCTTCGAGAAGAGCTGGCCGCCGATCACGACATTCCAGCGCATGGCGAAGATGCCCACGACGGTGAGACATCCGGCGAGGGCGTAGATTCTTTTGCGGACGCGTTCGGCCAGCTTCAGGACTTGGGTGAGCGCGAGCAGGGCGATCGGAGTCACTGTGCCCAGGAGAATCTGCACGATTACCTGTGACTTCCAGAGGCGGGTGTGCACCATGAAATCGAGGCTGCGGAAGGATTCGTCAGCCTCGTAGATGCGCTGGATGAGGTCGAGCATCTCCAGACTGAAGTCGATGATGAACGTGTACATCAAGTACTGTGCGATCTTGTCGAGGCAGCGGATGTCGAGAGGTTTTCCACGAAGGCGACTGGAGAGCATGTAGAGCAGCATGACGGCGGCGATGCCGGAGACCATGGCCGAGAAGATGAAGACGATGGGCATCAGCGGCGTGGACCACCAGGGGTTGGCTTTGATGGATCCGAAGATGAAGCCGACATATCCATGGAGGAGAAAAGCGGAAGGGATGCCGATGAGGGTAATGAAATAGCCGAGCCGATCGTCGATCCGCAAGGAGCGCTCGCTGATGTTGTCGGAGCCGAAGGTGAGAAAGCGATAGACCATGCGGACGATGCCGGTCGATGTTTTAGACTTGAGGACGATGTCGCGGCGGTAGTCGAGCCAGATTTCGAGGAGCAGGACTGCCATCAGGTACCAGAGATAGACGAAGCCAAACATCGCCATGGCCGAGGAGCGGTGCGGCGTCAGGTACATTTCGAGCGAGCGTTCGGGATGGCCGAGATGCAACTGCAGCGGAAGCGGCGCGACCAGCAGGAACGCCAATGCCGTCAGCAGGGCAAGGCGGTAGGTGGGCTTGACGGCCTCAACGCGGAAAACCCGCTCCAGCGACGCGAGGATGAAGGCGCCGGCGACCAGTCCCGTGATGAAGGGATAGAGAACGATGAGGACGCTCCATTGGAGCTCCACTTCGTTCGGGTACATGAAGCCTTCGACTTGAATCTGCAACGAGCCTCCTTCTGTCCTCTCGCGAACGCCAGGGCTAAAGCCCGACAAATTCTCAACCCCCTTAACGCGGCCCTGAAGGGCCGCTCTTCCACCGCCGTTAACCGCCTACTGCCTCACCGCACTGAACCGTCCATGCCGTTGTAGAAAACCTTTGCTCCCGTAGCCATGTGTGGCTTGAGGACCTGCACCGTGTGCGTGCGCAGGAACTCATGAATCGGATCTTTGGGGTTCTTGAGATCTGCGAGCTGGCGCGCGCCGGTCGGGCAGACTTCGCAGCAGGCCGTCGTCAATCCCTTGGTGATGCGGTGATAACAGAGCGAGCACTTCTCCGCCGTGTTGGTCTTCGGGTTGATGAAGCGGCAACCGTACGGGCATGCCTGCACACAGTAGCGGCATCCGAGGCAGTAGTTCTTGTCGACGAGTACGACACCGTCAGGGGTGACGAAAGTTGCGCCCACCGGGCAAACCTGGGTGCACGGAGAGTCGGTGCAGTGGTTGCACAGTTTGGGTACGAAGAAGTCCTTGCCGCCGCTGATCTCATTCGGTGGGAAGCCTTGCTTGCCGCCATTAGGGGACTCGACTTCGGGCCGTTCGATCTTATAGTCAGTGACGTGGTAGCGCTCGATCCAAGTGCGGAAGTAGCCATCGGGAACGTCGTTCTCTTCCGAGCACGCGCGCACACAACTTCCGCAACCGATGCACTTGGGAATGTCGATCAGCATGCCCCACCAGTGCTCGGTCATTTTGTAGTTCGGAGAAGCCTCGGGCGTTCCGGCCTGAACATACTTCCAGGCGACAGCCGCTGCGGGCAGCAAGACGAGGAGGCGGCGGCGAGTGATGTCCATTTATTTCTTGCCTCCTGCGGGTTTGGTGTTCGCAGCTGTGGTTTCTTTCTCGTCCTCGATCCTGGGCCGGTGCGGCTTGTGACAGGTGTTGCAGGCGAGACCTGCGGAGTGATCGGCAGAGATGACCTGGGGAAATCCCTTGGGCTTGGCGCTGTTGGCCTCGTGACAGCGGGCGCAGATGATGGCGGTGTCGGGCAGTTGTGGCTTCACCGAAGCCGGATCGTCAGCGTGTTTGCCTAGGGCTCCGTGGCAAGCCTCGCAGGGAACGTTGGCATGACGGCCCAGTTTCTTCTGGTCTACAACGTCGGTGTGGCAGGCTTCGCAGACGTCATGCCCGGCGAAAGCCGGTGTGCGGGCGGCGATTTCGCCGATGGCGGCGCCACGGTAATGGCCGAACTCCCCAAAGCTCTTGGGGACGACGGCGGCGCGCAGCAAGACGAATACCGCCAACAGGATAGCGATGACGACGGCAAGCCGGATGAGATGTTCGATGTCCTTGAACACGGTTGCTTTCCCTGCGCGGGGCGCTCCGAAACGCGAAAGGGCGCAGTGATCTTGGATACCGTGTATCGGTTCAGGGAACGATGAGCGGGATCACGGGAAGGTGTGATGGTGGTCACGCGGAGCGCCCGGGTGTATTGACTAGTTATCTGACTAGTCATATACTCGATATGAGGAAATAGAACCGTGAACTCATGGCAGCTGCAGAAGGCAAAAGCTCGCTTCAGTGAATTCCTTGATGCAGCGCTGAAGAAGGGGCCGCAAGTGGTTACGCGGCGAGGCAGGGAGGAAGCGGTGCTTGTGCCGATTGAAGAGTGGCGGCGGTTGCAGCGCGAGGCGCGGCCCAACATCAAGGAACTGCTGTTGGGCGATGGACCACGATTTGAGGACGTTGTGCCACCACGCGGGAGTTGGAAGAGCCGCCCGCCGGTCGACTACGGCGGTACGGAATTTGAGTAACCTTAATCTCCAGTGACTCGATATCTGCTCGACACGAATGTCGTCTCCGAACTGCGCAAAGCGAAACCCCACGGTGCGGTGGTGGCGTGGACGAAAACACTCCGGCCTGAGCAGATATTCCTATCGGCAGTGACTGTCGGAGAACTGCAGTCAGGCGTCGAATTGACGCGCAAGAACGACCCAGCCAAAGCACTCGAGATTGAGAACTGGCTCACAATGGTGGAATCGTCTTACGCGACACTGCCGATGGACTCTGCTTGTTTTCGGGAGTGGGCGCGGCTGATGGCAGGCAAGTCAGCAACATTGATCGAAGACGCGATGATAGCGGCCACGGCTCGAATTCACGGGCTGCAGGTGGCCACGCGCAATGAAAAAGATTTCCGGCAGTTCAAACTCTCAGCGTTCAACCCCTTTCAGTTTGAGTCGTGAGTGTTGTGTCAGGGAACGCCAACGCTGCGGGGAGGCCGGGTGTCCAGCATGCGAGGAAACCAGACAGCTGATGGCGGCTGTCCCCACATTAGCATTGCTATTTCAGCGTAACCAACTTCTCTATCAGGTCTGAGTAGTCCTTCTTCTCGATGCCGTGGACTTGCTTGTTATATTCGTCCACCTTGGAGGAATAGTTCATCGAGCAGAACTTGGGACCGCACATGGAGCAGAAGGCGGCTTCTTTGTAGAAGTCATCGGGAAGAGTTTCGTCGTGCATCGAGCGCGCGGTTTCGGGATCGAGCGAGAGGGCGAACTGCTTTTCCCAGTCGAATTTATATCGTGCATAGCTTAGGGCGTCGTCGCGGTCGCGGGCACCGGGGCGCTGGCGGGCGATGTCGGCGGCGTGAGCGGAAATCTTGTACGCGATGATGCCGTCTTTGACGTCTTTTTCGTTCGGCAGGCCGAGGTGCTCTTTAGGCGTGACGTAGCAAAGCATGGCCGCGCCATACCATCCGATCATGGCTGCGCCGATCGCTGACGTGATGTGGTCGTAGCCGGGAGCGATATCGGTGACCAGAGGCCCGAGCGTATAGAACGGGGCCTCGTAGCAGAGTTCGACTTCTTTGTCGACCTGCTCTTTGATCTTGTCCATGGAGACGTGGCCGGGGCCTTCGATCATGACCTGCACGTCTTCCTGCCAGGCCTTCTTCGTGAGCTCGCCTAGAGTCTTGAGTTCGGCGAACTGGGCTTCGTCACTGGCGTCGGCGACACAACCGGGACGGAGTCCGTCGCCTAGAGAAAAGCTGACGTCGTACTTCTTGAAGATCTTGACGATGTCGTCGAAGCGCTCGTAGAGGAAATTCTGCTTGTGGTTATAGGCCATCCACTGGGCGAGGATGGCGCCGCCTCGGCTGACGATGCCGGTGATGCGCTTGGAAATCAGAGGAAGATATTGGATGAGCACGCCGGCGTGGATGGTCATGTAGTCGACGCCCTGGGCCGCCTGCTCTTCGATCACTTCTAACATCACTTCAGCATTCAGATCTTCGACGCGCTTTACGCGGGCGATGGCTTCGTAGATCGGCACGGTGCCGATTGGGACGGGCGAATGGCGCAGAATGGCTTCGCGGATTTCGTGGATGTTGCCACCAGTGGAGAGGTCCATTACGGTGTCGGCGCCGTAGTGGACGGCAGTGTGGAGCTTCTTTAATTCTTCATTGATCTCAGAGGTCACGGCGGAGTTGCCGATGTTGGCGTTGATTTTGCATAGGCTGGCCACGCCGATCGCCATCGGCTCGAGTTCGGGATGGTTGATGTTGGCGGGGATAATCATGCGTCCGCGGGCTACTTCGTCGCGGACCAACTCAGGCGTCAGCTTCTCTTTGTGCGCGATGAAGGACATTTCTTCCGTGACTGCGCCCTGGCGCGCGTAGTGCATCTGGGAGAAGTTGCCGTCGCTGTTTTGCTGCTGGCGCTGTGCGAGCCACTCTGCGCGCGGTTTGGGGACGGTGTAGCCGTTGCCGTTGGAGCCATTCGTGGAAGTCATAGAAAACCCCAGCCCTCTGAAGAATCGATATTCGCCTCGATTATAGACGCGTGGACAGGGAACGCGGGGACGGTTTGCTTTCCTGGAAATGAAAAAAACGCATAACCATAAAGGACACGAAGGATCACGAAGGAATTAAGCGCCGGGTGTTGCTTTGTTCGATGGATCATCCATTCGGCGATGAGCAGGTTCGGCACCCAGCGTATCCGACGACTCCGAGGCAATGACCGAGTCGACTGTTTGCCGATTCCCTACGAGCAAGCTTAGAATTCATCCCGTTCGTCTTCCTCCAGGAGAATTCTGCTTATGCGTTTTTCCCGTCTTATCTCCGTCTTGATGCTGCTTTGCGCCGTCAGTTTCTCGCAATCCTCGTCCGCCGCCAAGCCTGCGCCCGGCTTCAGCATTGACACGATTGATAAGAGCGTCGATCCGTGCACGGATTTCTACGAGTACGCATGCGGAAATTGGCTGAAGACTGCGGAGATTCCTCCGGACCAGGCGCAGTGGGTGAGTTTTGTGGAATTGCATGAACGGAATATGGACATCGCTCGCGGGATTCTGGAGAAGGCGACTGCGGGCGGAGCCGGCCGGAACGCCATCGAGCAGAAGATCGGCGATTTTTATGGATCTTGCATGGACGAGAAAGCGGTGAATAGCAAGGGAATCGCGGAGCTCAAGCCGGAACTCAAGCGGATTGATGCGGTAAAGGACAAACAGGCGCTGATCGACGAGATCGCGCACATCCACATGATCGGGGCGAGTCCGCTGTTTGCGTTCTATTCGTCGCCGGACCTGCACAATGCCGACCAGGTAATTGCGTACATCGATCAGGGAGGGCTGACGGCGCCCGACCGGGATTATTACCTGAAGGATGATGAGAAGACGAAAGCGGTGCGGCAGCATTTTGTCGAGTACATGACGGAAGTGTTCAACCAGGCTTCGAAGGACGAAGGGAAATCTGAGACCGACGGAGGGCAGAAGGCCGACACGGTGCTGCGCATCGAGACCGCGCTGGCGAAGGCGGAGATGGATCGAACATCGCGGCGAGATCCGAAGAATCGCGATCACAAGATGTCGCGCGAGGAGGCGGTTTCGCTGGCCTCAAATTTTTACCTGGATCGCTACTTTCACGATGTGAACGCGCCGACATTCGCTCAGTTGAACGTGGGAAATCCGGAATTCTTCAAGCAGATCAATGCGGCGTTGGAGTCGGAATCGTTGGATTCGCTGAAAGTCTATGTGAAGTGGCACCTGCTCAATTCCTCGGCGCCCTGGCTCTCGCAGCCATACGTCGAAGCGAACTTCAAGATGCAGCAGGCGCTGACTGGGCAGAAGGAAATTCAGGCGCGCTGGAAGCGGTGCGTGAATCTTACCGATCGCGAGCTCGGCGAGGCGCTGGGCCAGAAATATGTGGAGGTTGCGTTTCCGCCGGAGAGTAAGGCGCGGATGCTGAAGATGGTGGATGCGCTGGAAAAATCGCTCGATCAGGATATCCAGAATTTGTCGTGGATGAGCGAGGAGACCAAGAAGCAGGCAAAGGTCAAGCTGGACGCGATCCGGAATAAGATCGGGTATCCGGAAAAGTGGCGTGACTACAGTTCGGTCGAGATCAAGGCCGGCGATCTGTTGGGGAATGTGCAGCGCGCCAACGAATTTGAAGCGAAGCGGCAGATCGCGAAGATCGAAAAGCCGCTCGACCGCAAGGAGTGGGGCATGACTCCGCCGACGGTGAACGCTTACTACAGCCCGCCGTTCAACGAGATCGTATTTCCGGCGGGGATTTTGCAGCCGCCGTTCTTTGATCCGAAGCTGGATGACGCGGTGAACTTCGGCGGAATAGGGCTGGTGATCGGGCATGAATTGACGCATGGGTTCGACGACCAAGGGCGGAAATATGATCCGCGGGGGAACTTGCACGATTGGTGGACGGAGCAGGATGGGAAGGAGTTCGAGAAACGAGCGAGTTGTGTGGCGGACGAGTATTCCAGCTTTGTGGCAGTGGATGACATCAAGCTGAATGGACGGCTTACTTTGGGCGAGAACACGGCGGACAACGGCGGAGCTCGCATTGCGCTCGCGGCGCTGGAGCACATGATCGCGGATGACAAGACCGGCAAGGAAGGGCAGAAGATCGATGGCTACACGCCGGAGCAACGATTCTTCCTTGGATTTGGCCGGGTGTGGTGCGAGAAGCGGCGTCCGGAGGTGGCGCGCATGCGGGTGTTGACCGATCCGCACTCGCCGGGGAAATATCGCGTGGACGGTGTGGTGCAGAACATGCCGGAGTTCCAGAAGGCATGGGGATGCAAGGCGGGGCAGCCGATGGTGGCAGAGAACGCTTGCCACGTTTGGTGAGGAGAAGCCTTTAGAGTGGGTGTCCAAAGCGCGTACGCTTCCAGTGACCGTTATGCTGACCCTGCGCGAAGGGGAAGGGGAAGCATCCCTGTCCCCAGCAGTGCATTTTGTGTAGGGATGCTTCGACTCCGAACGAGTTCGCTTCGCGAACTCGTTCTACGTTCAGCATGACAGATGGCTGAACGAGCAGAAATCCCCACTTCCGGCAAAACCGGCCGGAAATGGGGCACCCGGTTTCAGAGCGAATGGTAACTTGGCACGGCCAGCTTCGCACCAGTCTTGCATGCTTCGTCGAGGACGCGAATCACGTCTGCGAACGGGACTGCGTCGTTCGCTTCTACCTGCACGACTTGGTCGCGGCCGCGCACTAGAGTTTTCAGAGTGTCTTTTAAGTTTGACCACGCAACCGTTTTCCCATTCACCGTCAGTTGCGAAGTGTCTGCCTGCCTCGATATACGCACGTCGATTGTTCCGCTTTTCTGCGGGACAATTTCTACATTGATCCCTTGCGGGGACACCAGATCAGCGCGGCTGTGGGATTCCGGTTGCGAGGTCAGAAGGACTGCGCTTTCGAACTGCACGGAGCGGGCCGGGCCCAGCGCTGTTCTGAGTGAGGAGAATGTCGAGTGAGCGTCGGCTTTGATGTAGAGTCTGGCGTCGCGCTGACGCGGCGTGGCTTGCATCTTTTCGAACAGTTGCTCGGGCGTGACCGCTTGTGCTCCGAAGTAGAGACGGCCGTCTGCGGTGATCGCCACGATCCATGCGTCAGCGTTATCGGCAGTGGGGTACGAAACGGCGTTTCTGGTTTGTGCCATTTGTACGCTAACACCTTTTGTCAAAGCGGGAGCCTGCGCAGTCGCAGGATTTGTCGAACTTGCGATCAGCGCGAGCGCGCACACGAGTCTTGTGGACTTCATAGAACTCTCCTTTCAATATTTTCTGGCGAACGGATGCGTTAATTGCGCGGGGGCGAGACGCCCCCGCCAGAGCCCGGCAGGATGCCGGCGCTACCTATTGGCGTTACGGTTTGGCGCCGCCTAGCGAAGCGGTGCCCAGCATGCCGCCTAGGCCCATGGTTTCTACAACGGAGGATGGGACGATCACCATCGAGCCGCGCTCTTTGATGGCCTCGTACAGCATGTTCATGGCGCGCAGATGCAGGGCGGTCGGATCGTTCCGGTAGATTGCAGCCGCTTGTGCGAACTTGTCGGCAATTTCGGTTTCGGCCTGGCCGAGGATGTTGCGAGCCTGGCGCTCACGTTCGGCCTGCGCCTGGCGTGACATGGCATCTTCGAGAGCTTGCGGAATTTTCACGTCGCGGATTTCGACCGATTGCACGGTGATTCCCCACGGATTCGTCTTTTCGTCGAGAATGCGCTGCAGTTCGCGGCCGAGGATTTCGCGTTCGGTGATCATTTGAGCGAGTTCATGGCGTCCGATTGACTCCCGCAGCGCGGTTTGCGCGCTCAGGGTGATGGCTTGAACAAAATCCTCAACTTCGAGGATGGATTTCTCGGCGTTCCAGACCATCCAGAAGACGATGGCGTCCACATTCACGGGAACCGTGTCGCGGGTGAGCGCGGACTCGGCGGAGACGCTAGCGACGCGGACGCGCTGGTCGACGTAAGGACTGAGCGTCTCCACAATTGGGATGATGTGGCAGAAGCCGGGTCCGCGGAGGCCGACGTAGCGGCCGAGGCGCAGGACGGCGACTCTCTCCCACTGGCGCACAATTTTGATCGCGAATAGGAAATAGAGTCCGACCAAGGCTCCCGCGATAGCGTAGGCCTGCTGATGGGTCGCTTGCGCGATCGCGATTCCAGCCAACAGGCAGACGATGAACAGCAAAAGGGCCACTCCATTGACTTCGCTGATTCGAATTTTGGGCATAACTATCTCCTTTGTGCGGAACGCGGCAAAAACTCGCGCAGACGGTCGATCAATTCTTCCAGGGTGAATCCGGCGGCTCCGGCACGCGCCGCGAATTCTCCTGCCATTTGGCCGAGCTGACGTTCGCGCTCGACGGTCTTCTTCTCCGGTTTCTTATCACTGATGAAAGTCCCGGTGCCCTGATGGGTTTCGAGCAAGCCTCCAAGTTCCAGTTCGCGGTAGGCGCGCATCACGGTGTTGGGATTGATGGCGAGATCGACTGCGAGCTGGCGAACTGTGGGAAGTTGATCCCCGGCCGTCAAGGAGCCAGAGGCGATACCCGTGCGTACCTGATCGATGAGCTGGCGATAAACCGGGACGCCGGTATGAAGATCGAGAGCGAAGGCGAAGCGTCCGTTTTGAAGATTCTTTCCCACGCGCACTAATGTACTATAGAACTAGTACATTATGTCAAGTGCTTTTTTCGCCGCCAAATCAAACAGTTAAGGAGCGCGTAAGTTCGGCGCCCTTCTTTTCGGCCGCGTTGAAGTCGTGACGGTGTTACGGCGAAATGACTTTCATTTGACTCGGCGGTGACGCTGTCAGTGGCGAGATTGAGTACTCTCGGACCATTGCAATCGCCTAATGCGAAGCGAGCAAGTGGTGAATTGTCGAATCGATTTCGACGAAGTAAGGAACCTGTAAAGAGAATGTAAAAAGATTTGACTCGGCCCGACTTTTTTGTCGCAGGACAAGGTCTGAATCTCAGCGAGTGCTAAGTTGTGACCCGACGATCGCGAATTTGTGCAGAGCCCCACGCGATGAACGGGATGCCCGCGACGGCATCCAGGGACCCAGGTACAGACGGAAATATTTTGATGCGCCCGGATCAGTATGTCTTTCCGGGCCAAGGGAAAGGTGTACGCGCAAAATCACGCGTGGGTATGCCGTAGGACTCGTTCGCCCGGGGGACGAGAAGAAACTCGCGTGGAGGATTCGCGTCGTAGGAGGCTCAAGATGCAAAGATTTCTGACATACGTGCTGGCGATGGGGTGTGTTGGAACTAGCGCGATGCTGGTGCAGCGAGATACGACCATACGGCAGAAACAGAGTGTGGATGAGCGACTCACCAATGATGCTGCCTATCGAGATGGACTGTATCTAGGCAAACTGGCGCACGCCGCGAAGCGGCAGGCGCGTCCGCCGATTGGAAGGTGGTCTACGGAAAAAGACCGAGCTTCGTTCACCGCCGGCTACCGAGAGGGATTCGGCGAGGAGCCCTTGCGGCAGTAATTCATTAAAACCGTTCCGGAACCCAGGTGAATCCGGAAGCAAGCACAATCAACGTTCTCAAAAATGTATTTCCCCCCTGCAGCAGATTCTCCAATTTGAGGTGAAGTTCTATGAAGGTTAAGAAGATCTTGTCGTTCGCGGCGATTGCAGTGGCGATTTGTATCTCCGTTCCACATCGAGTCAAGGCGGGTGGCGCTGCGCCGACGACGACGTCGGGCGTCCGGGGCATAGTTCATTTTGAAGGAAAAGTTCCGGTGGCGAAGCCGATCAGCATGGCGGCCGATCCGGTCTGCGCCAAGCAGCATCCCACCCCGTTGATGGCGCAGGACATCATGGCTGACTCCAAAGGCAATCTGCAGAACGTGGTTGTCTTCGTGTCGGAGGGGCTGGGGGATCAGAAGTTCGATCCGCCAAGCGAGCCGGCGGTGGTGGAGCAGAAGGGCTGCATGTATCAGCCGCACGTGATGGCAGTGCGGGCGAATCAAAAGCTGGAATTGGTGAACGACGATCCAACTTCGCACAACATTCATCCGGTGCCGGCCAACAATCGTGAGTGGAACAAGGCGGAGCCTCCCGGGACGAAGATGGAAGATTCGTTTGCGCGGGAGGAGATTGCAATTCCGGTGAAGTGCAATGTGCACCCGTGGATGCGCGGATACATCGCGGTGTTCAAACATCCGTTCTTCGCGGTGACGGGGAAGGATGGCAGCTTCGATCTGAGCAATCTGCCGCCGGGAACCTACACGATCAAAGCGTGGCACGAGAAGCTGGGGACATCGACCCAGACGGTGACGATCGGGGCGAACGAGACGAAGGAAATCAGCTTCGTGTT
>Ga0070732_10001248_pt1 | contig 14041 bp, 15 predicted proteins | sample Coa_R1_5_FD_66449 | JGI IMG/M metagenome (GOLD analysis project Ga0070732, IMG submission 66449) | Surface soil microbial communities from Centralia Pennsylvania, which are recovering from an underground coalmine fire - Coalmine... | ecosystem: Environmental > Terrestrial > Soil > Unclassified ...
TTGCCGATCATGCCGGGCGTGCTGATTGTAGAAGCGATCGCGCAGGCGGGCGGCGCGTTGCTGCTGACCGAAGTCGAAGATCGCACCGACAAGATCATGGTCTTTACCGGCATTGATCGCGCGCGCTTCCGCCGTCCAGTGAGCCCCGGCGACCAGCTGCGTCTGGAGGTAGAAGTGAAGGGCTGGCGCTCGGTGCCCGGGATGACGGCTGCGAAGATGCAAGGCTACGCCTATGTTGGCGAAAAACGTGTCGCCGAGGCGGGCGTGTCGTGCCAGCTGATTGACAGCGCGCGTGGCCGAGGATCGACCGAAAACGGGGGCAACGGGGAATCCGAGTAGGAGTTTCTTCTTAACCAGTCCGCCAGTAATTTCATGAATCAATCCGGGAACGTACATCCGACGGCAATCATTGATCCGCGAGCGAAGGTTCCTGCTTCATGCAGAATTGGCGCCTACTGCACCGTGGGCGCGGACGTCGAGTTAGGCGAGAACTGCAGCCTGCATTCGCATGTCGCGATCGAGGGGCCAACCAAGATCGGCGCCGACAATGCTTTCTTTCCCTTTTGCGCCATTGGCATGGCGCCGCAGGATGTTACCTACAAAGGCGAGCCCACCCGGCTGGAAATTGGCGATTACAACGAGATTCGCGAATGCGTCACGATCAATCGCGGCACACTGAAGGGCGGCGGGCTCACGAAAGTGGGCAACCATCTGCTGATCATGGCATATACGCACATCGGGCACGATTGCATCATTGAGGATCACGCCATGCTGGTGAATGGGGCGACGCTGGGCGGACACGTGACGGTCGAGGAATGGGCCGTGGTCGGGGCGCTGTGCCCGGTGCATCAATTTGTGCGCATTGGAGCGCATTCCTACATCGGCGGAGGCACGACCATTACTCAGAATGTGTTGCCGTTTTCCATGACCTCGGCAGCGCGCGACACGCACGCGTACGGCATGAATAAAGTTGGGCTCGAACGGCGCGGATTTTCGAAGGAACGCATTGCCAAGATTCATCATGCGTACAAGATTCTGCTGGCTTCGAAGATGAACACGTCTCAGGCGCTGGAGAAGTTGCGGTCCGAGGCTGATCGCGGCGAGGATGTGGAGATGCTGATCCGGTTTATCGAGGCCTCGGAGCGCGGGATTATCAAGTGATTTGTTCGTTCGCTCTTGTTGAGTGTCTCTTTCGGAGAGCTTGCGCCACGTGACCATCCTTCCCCAAAAAGATGCGAGGACGGCGAAACAAGCCAAGATTTTGGCAGGATTGTTGCTCATCCTTGTGTTCGCAATTTTCAGCCCGGGCCTTAGGTTGGGCGTGACCGCATCGACGGCTCGTTCAGTGCGATTGGGAACTGCGGAACTCACCGTTCCGGGCGGATGGGTGTTCTCAGGAACTTCTCCAAGAATTACCGTGACCAAGCCTTGCATAACAATATTGTGCGCCACGCCTCGCGCCGGATTCGTTGTTGAAGTGAGTAAACTGTCCGCCAAATCGGACGAGGTGTGGGCAAACGCCGCGAAGAAAGCGCTTCATAACATTTTTTCTGCGGAGGTCGCACTTCGGGCGTTCCAGGAAATTTCGGGTCCCTTGCAATGCGCCGAAACGGATTCGCTCACAGCGGACGGGAAGTTAATGGCGGCTTGCTTAGACTCGAATTTGCGACTGACTTCGACGTTCCGCGGAGAAGCTTCCCTGAGGCCCGTCTTCTATCAGATTTTGGCAGGCGCGCACAGGGTGGAGTGAGCGAATGCTAGACTGACTCCGCGTCAGCCTGTTGACGCCCCACTGGATGCCTCCCCAAAACGAAAAACTCGGGCTTATCGCTGGGAATGGCAAGTTTCCCTTTCTCGTGCTCGATGCGGCGCGGGCGCAGGGGTACGAAGTTGTCGTGGCTGCAATTGAGGAAGAGGCTCTTCCGGAGATCGAATCGCGCGGGGCCATCGTTCACTGGCTTTCGCTCGGCGATCTCTCGCGGCTGATCGAAACATTCCAGCAGGCAGGCGTGCGGCGTGCGGTGATGGCGGGACAGGTGAAGCATAAGCAGATTTTTTCCAGCATCCGCCCGGACTGGCGCCTGGCCAAGCTGCTGCTTTCGCTGACCACGCGTAACACAGATTCATTGCTGGGTGCGGTGGCAAAGGTTCTGGGCGACGAAGGCATCACGCTCGAAAAATCCACCTGGCTCCTCGAGCCGTTACTGGTGAAGCCGGGCGTACTCACGAAGCGTCAGCCTACTGAGCAGGAGCGCAAGAACATCGACTACGGGCAAGCCGTGGCCCGGCAACTGGCGCAGCACGATATCGGGCAGACGGTGGTGATCGCCGAATCCGCCTGCGTCGCGGTCGAGGCCATGGAAGGCACCGACGCCACGATCGAGCGCGCGGGACAGATCATGCGCTCGCTGCACGGCGACGCTTCCACCCTGAGCCGAGCTTTGACCGTGGTCAAGATCGCGAAGCCGAATCAGGATATGCGCTTCGACGTTCCCGTGATCGGAGTGAAGACCATTGAAGTGATGCAGGCGGCCGGGGCCACCTGCCTGGCGCTGGACACGGGGAAGTGCTTGCTGCTGGATGGGGAGAGAGTTCTCGAGGCGGCAGACGCTGCAGGAGTGGCGGTTGTCGCCGAGTAAGGAGCACCGCTTGCCGAACAAGAAGAAAACCACCAAATCCTCTCAGGGCGCGCGCATCGCCGACCAACTTCAGCGTGCTTTTTACGGGGCGGCGTGGCATGGTCCAGCGTTGATGGAACTGCTCGAGGACGTGAATGCGGCCACTGCGGCTGCCAAGCCGCTGCCCGACATTCACAGCATATGGGAGCTGTTGCTGCACATTGCCGCCTGGGATGGAGCTGGATTAAAGAGGCTGAGCGGCCATAAGTGTCAACTAAAAGCCGAGAAAAACTTTCCGCCCGTGCCGGCCCCGACCGAGGCCGCCTGGCGCGAGGCCGTTGGGGCGGCGAAACACACGCATGAGGAGCTGGTGCGATCCGTCGCTGGCCTGTCGGAAAAGCGCTTGCGAGAAATTGTTCCAGGGAAGCGGTACGACTTTTACCACATGTTCCACGGGATCGCGCAGCATGAGCTTTATCACGCTGGACAGATTGCGATTCTGAAAAAGGCAGGTTCGAGCGGAGCGGCGCGATCTAGTCTGAAAGTCTGAAACACCTTCCTTGGCTCCGCGGGCGAGGCGCCCGCGCCACACTCTCTAGGCTGGCTGCGCCTGCATCTCGGCTACCGCCGCGTCCAGATGCGCCAGCGTCTCTCCGACCGTCAGCGAATACATCTCCCGCCCCACGCCCTCGCCGGATTCCAGGGCCGTCTTCAAATAGTGCCCGGCAATCTCCACCGCCAGGGAGTCAGTTATGAACTTCCCGCTCCGCTTCTTATATTCCCCCCAAGCCGGATGCGGCAGGGCTACCCAGACCTTGCGCCCGTCGACCAAAAACTTGAGATCGACTGCGTCCGCATGCCTCGTCGCAATGGCGACAATCATCGCTTGATACGCGCAATGTACTTGCTTTTTGCTCCAACGGTCCGTAGCGGTAAAGTTCTCAAACATATATCAAAAACTATAACGAACAATCCGCGGGATGGGCAAACCCACCCGCAAACCAGAGACGTCTTTTATGATGGTGAGGTGCCCGCCAAGTCCGCAAATAAACGTAAGCTCACCATTCTTCGCCCCGCGCACCTCAACAATCTTCCGTGGCTGGTGAACGGATTCTCCACTCGACTTGGGGGTTTCTCCCGCGCTTACGGACAAGGAGACCTCAATCTTGGCTATACCAAGGATGACTCGCGCGCTGCCGTAGAGCGCAACCGCGCCGCCTTCCTGCAACAACTCGGCGCTATCCGGAATGTCCGCCACCGTCCCGGAAAGCTTGCGTCATCTGCGTGGCCGCTGATTACTCTCCGCCAGGTTCATTCCGATGTCATCCACTGCGTCAGCGCGGTTCCGAACGAGCAACTCACCGGAGACGGGCTGATCACCGCTATTCCCGGGCTCCTGCTGGCGATCCAGACCGCCGACTGCTTGCCCGTGATCATCGTCGACACCAAACGGCGCGCCGTCGGCGTCTTTCACGCGGGATGGCGTGGAACCGTGAAGAGGATCGTCGAGAAAGGCGTTGGCGAGATGTTCCTGCGCTTCGGCAGCCGCCCGCGCGATCTCAAGGCAGCCATCGGTCCGGGAATCCAGGGCTGCTGCTATCAAGTGGGCGAGGAAGTCCGCGCGAAATTCGAATCGCAGTTCTCTTATGCCGCCAGCCTCTTTCGTGAAGTAAAGGAGTCCGATCCCGTGCGCGAAAAATATCCGCTGTTGTTTCTGACCGCCCGCGCCCCCGGCCATGGCGAATTGCCCCCGAAAATCTTCCTCGATCTGGTCGAAGCGAATCGCCGTCAACTGCTCGCCGCGGGTGTGCCTAGAAAAAATATCGACAGCTCTCCTCTGTGCACGAATTGCAACCCTGATCTGCTCTTTTCGTACCGGGCTGAAAAAGGAAAGACTGGACGGATGATGGGTGTGGCCGGAATTCGGCCATAGCCGCAAGTCTTGCGCGACGAAGCTGCTATGTCGTTGGCTGCTGCGCCACCATCTTCCCCGCATCGTTCCGGATCACGCAGGCCCAAGGTATCTTCGGATCATGCGTAAACACTGTCAGCCATCTCTCCCGTATCGCGCGCTCGTAATACTGCTTCTTGCTTTCGACCGTCTGCAGCGGATAGAGATCGAATCCCATGCCCCAGGTGATATCAATGTGCGCAGTCGTAGGAATGAGATCCGAAATGTAGCAAGCCGTTCTTGGTCTCTCGGTGTCCGCTGGCGTTTGAGCAAGAGGTTTAGGGTGCCCTCTTTCTCCCCGGTTTTGGGAGAAAGCTCGCCCTGAGCCTGTCGAAGGGTGGGGGTGTTGCCCTGCGCCCCCCACAATCACTCCCAACATATGCGCCGTGTGTCCGGGGAAGGTTTGCACAGAGATCCCGGGCGCGATCTCCTCACCGCCTTTGAGCAGAGTCATCTGCCCGCTCTCGACCAGCGGATCATAATTCTCCGGGAGATAGCTGATCGCATCGCGCTCACTCGGCCGCCGCGCATACTGCCACTCGCCCTCCGGCGCATAATACTTCGCACGCGGAAATGTCGGCACCACTTTGCCGTTCCGGTCGCGCACCGTGTTCCACCCGCAATGATCGAAATGCAGATGCGTGTTAATGACGATGTCCACATCTTCCGGCGCGATTCCGCCCGCGGCCAGGTTCTCCACCAACTTCGCCGGTTGCCCGTAGAACTTGATCATCCGATCTGAAAGTTTGTTCCCCATGCCCGTTTCGACGAGCACAGTCTGCGAGCCCGTGCGGATAAGCAGCGAATTCAGCCCGGCGGTTACGTAATTGCGCTCGTCCGCCTCCACCCTGCGCGACCACATCACCTTGGGAATGACGCCGAAAAACGCGCCGCCATCCAGAGGATACGTCCCATCCGAAAAGATGCTGATTTCAAAATCGCCAAGCGTCATTTGGTGCATACGTTCAGTGTGCCATATAGGCGGACGCTGAGATAATGCATGGATCCTTCGCGGCAGAGACGCCGCTCAGGACGACAACTTTCCGGCATGCAGCGACCAGTTGGCGTGGCGATATTCGCGGGTCTGTTTGCGATGGCTGCGATTTATCTTTGGACGATCGCCGTCGTCAGGCTGCTCGCGCCCGGCGCAATCTCGCTCATGGCTGGAAGCCAGTTCATGTATGGGCTGGAACTGGCCGGACCCTACATGGCGCTGCTGGTCGGAACGGGTTACGCGCTGGTCGCGTGGGGACTGATTCGCCTGCACAACTGGGCGCGCTGGGCCGCGATGCTGGTCCTGACGATCGGAATTGCATCCTTGGTGCCGGCGATTTCCTCCGCGGAATTGGGCTGGCGGATGCTTTGGTTCGGACTCCAAATCGCTTTGCGGGCCGCGGCTGCCTGGTATCTGGCTCAGGCGCCGGCGGTGGTCGACGCATTCGCCCGAAAATCGTGATGTCTGGAAAATCCCGCTTCGCTCGACACAGTTAGCTCTCCTCGTGCAATTCCCGTATCCAGATATTGCGATAGCGCACCGGATCCCCGTGGTCCTGCAGCGACAACGGCAGTTTCTCAGGATGTGGCTTATACGGAGGCCGCTCGCCATGGGCTGTCGGTCCGGTGAGTTCGACGTTATCCTGCACCAGCACTCCGTTGTGCAGAACGGTGACGCGCGCGGGACGAATCAACTTGTCGCCGGAAAAACGCGGTCCATGAAAAATGATGTCATAAGCCTGCCACTGTCCCGGAGGCCGCGACGCGTTCGCCAGCGGCGGATACTGCCCGTAGACCGCTGCCGCCTGCCCATCGGCATAAGTTTTGTTCTCGTACGAGTCCAGGACCTGAATCTCATACAGCCCCATCAGGAACACTCCGCTGTTGCCGCGCTCCTGGCTGTCCCCGTGAGGCGGTGAGGGCTCGGCGAATTCGACATGCACTTGGCAATCGCCGAAAGAATCGCGTGTTGAAATGTTTCCCGTCTTGGCGACGACTTCCATGTAGCCGTTTTCGACCTTCCATTTGGTCGGCTTGCCGTCCTTGTCGACCCAGCGCGACGCGTCTTTGCCCTCGAAGAGAACCACAGCGTCCGACGGTGGGCGTCCGGGAGCATCTTGCGTGCTCGCCGTACCCGGATCGACGATCGGCGCTACCGGACGATTGGGATCGTGAATTTTCCATTTCATTGGAGCTTGGGCGCTAGAGAACTGGCCCGAGAATATGATCATCGATACGATAAAAGCTGCATGGTTCATTTCGGCGCCTCTCGCAATATCATCATAGGCCCAGGTGCGCTTCGCAATTTTACTTCTAGCTCTACCTGTTCAATAATTCGCCACAATGAAACGCCCTTGGCTGGTGACGGCGATCGCCTGCTACTTCCTTATCGCGAGCATTTATTTTTGCGCCATCGGCACCTTGTTGTTAATTCTGCCCCGGGCCGTCACTACCTTGAGGCATGCTCCGTTCGTCTATGGCATCAGGCTGGGTGGCCCTTATTTGGCGCTGTTCGTAGGAGTCGGTTGGGCCGTCGTTGCTTGGGAACTGCTTCGCCTGCGAAAATGGGCCCGCACTGTAGCGATACTGCTTTTGGGCGTTGGAGTTCTTTGGGCGGTGCCGATGATGATGTTTACCGGCATCCACGGCTGGCGGTTACTCGTGGCTCTTCTTGAGATATCGCTGAGGGCCGCTGCTGTCTGGTATCTGTTGACTCCGGCAGCCATCGAGACGTTCGTGAAAGACAGGGCTAGCCAGCTCGGTCGAGCTTCGCTCTGACCCGACACCTGGACGGCTGTCCGCCGCTCTATCCCTTACCGCTTCGTCTTCGCTGGCTCTTTCTCTCCCACACGCTTGCTGACGGAGAAAATCATCTTTCCGGCTTTCTTGTCGGCATCGACCACGACGTGGTCTCCGTGCAGGACTTCGCCGTCGAGAATCTTCAACGCCAGCGGATCCTGGATCAACTTCTGGATCGCCCGCTTCAGCGGACGCGCCCCGAAGTTCGGATCATAGCCTTGTGCGAACAACAAATCCTTGGCGGCATCCGTCAGCTCGAGCGAAATCTTGCGGTCGGCCAACAGGCGGCGAACGTCTTCCAGGCGTAGTTCGATGATCTTGACCAGTTGCTCTTTGCCGAGCGGGCGGAAGACGATGATGTCGTCGACCCGGTTGAGGAACTCAGGCCTGAAGTGCGTGTGCAGCAGGTTGATTACTTGCTGCGAGGCTGTTTCGAAATCCCGGTCGGACGTCAGGCTTTCGGCCTGCAGCAGCGTCGAACCGATGTTCGACGTCATGATGATGATCGTGTTCTTGAAATCGACCACCCGGCCTTTGCCGTCGGTCAGCCGGCCATCGTCCATAATCTGCAACAAAACGTTGAAGACGTCGGGATGCCCTTTCTCGATCTCATCAAACAGCACAACCGAATACGGGCGGCGCCGGACTTGTTCTGTTAGCTGTCCACCTTCTTCGTAGCCGACGTAGCCCGGAGGCGCACCAATCAGGCGCGCCACCGAATGCTTCTCCATGTATTCGGACATATCGATGCGCAACAAAGCGCGCTCGTCGTCAAACAAAAATTCGGCCAAGGCACGCGCCAATTCGGTCTTGCCGACTCCAGTCGGCCCCAGGAAGATGAACGAACCAATCGGGCGTTTCGGATCGCTCAAGCCCGCTCGGGAACGGCGAATCGCGTTGGCGACGCGCTCCAGCGCCGGATCCTGTCCGATAACCCGCTGCCGCAGCCGATCTTCCATGGTCACCAGCTTCTTGACTTCGCCTTCCAGCATCTTGGAGACAGGAATGCCAGTCCACTTGGAGACGATCCGCGCGACGTCCTCTTCATCCACTTCTTCTTTGAGCATGCGCGTGCCGCCCTGCGATTCCATTTGTTTGGAGAGCCGGGCGAGTTCCTCTTCGGCCTGGCGAATCAGCCCGTAACGGATTTCCGCCACGCGCTGCAGATTGCCTTTGCGCTCTTCCGCTTGTTCCTCGATCTTCAGCTTGTCGATCTGCTCTTTGACCGCGCGGATTCGTGCGATGAGATCTTTCTCTTTTTTCCAGTTCGCCTTGAGGACGTTCGAACGCTCGCGGATTTCCGCCAATTCCTTTTCAATGACGGCAAGACGCTCCCTGGAATTCGGATCCTCTTCCTTCTTCAGGGCCTGTTTTTCGATTTCCAGCTGCGTGGCGCGGCGTTCGAGTTGATCGATATCCGTCGGCAACGAATCGATCTGGATGCGCAGCGATGCCGCCGCCTCGTCGATCAGGTCGATCGCTTTGTCGGGCAGGAAGCGGTCGGAAATGTAGCGGTGCGATAAGGTAGCCGCGGCAACGATCGCCGAATCCTTGATGCGCACGCCATGATGCACTTCGTATTTCTCTTTGAGGCCGCGCAGAATCGCAATCGTATCTTCGACGTTCGGCTCGCCCACAAAAACAATCTGGAAGCGTCGCTCCAGAGCCGCATCTTTTTCAATGTACTTGCGGTATTCGTTGAGCGTCGTGGCGCCAATCGCGCGCAGCTCTCCCCGCGCCAGCGCGGGCTTCAGCATGTTGGAAGCATCGATGGCGCCCTCCGCCGCTCCGGCTCCCACCAGCGTATGAAGCTCGTCGATGAATAGGATGATCTGCCCTTGCGAGTCTTCGATCTCTTTCAGAACCGCTTTCAGCCTGTCTTCGAATTCGCCGCGATATTTTGCTCCGGCCAGCATCGATCCCAGGTCGAGCGCGACCACGCGCTTGTTTTTCAGAACTTCCGGAACGTCACCCGAGACGATTCTTTGTGCCAGCCCTTCCACGATGGCGGTCTTTCCGACACCAGGCTCGCCGATCAGCACGGGATTGTTCTTGGTGCGGCGCGACAGCACCTGCACGACCCGGCGGATTTCTTCATCGCGTCCAATGACGGGATCAAGCTTGCCGCGGCGGGCCTGTTCCGTGAGGTCGCGGGCATAGCGCTCCAGCGCCTGGTACTTGGCTTCGGGATTCTGGTCGGTGACTTTCTGCGATCCGCGCACCACGGTCAGCGCTTTGAGAATCGCATCGTAGGTTGCTCCGTGTCGGGCCAGGATCTGCTGGGCGGCGTCCCGCTTAAGGTGCGTGATGGCAAGCAGCAGGTGCTCGGTGGAGACGTACTCGTCTTTGAAATTCGAGGCTTCTTTGAAGGCCTGGTCCAGCAGCTTGTTGGCTTCGTTCGACAGATTGGATTGCGCGGCCTCGCCCGATACCTTGGGCAGCTTTTCCAGCGCTACGTAAACTTCACTCAGCACGGCCTGCGGTCCAATGCCGATTTTTTCCAGTACCGGCGGGACGATGCCTTCCTTATCTTCCAGCAAAGCAGCCAGCAGATGAAGAGGCAGCAACTCAGGATTGCCATGCTCAGAAGCGAGCTGGCTCGCGCGCTGCACCGCTTCCTGCGCTTTCACAGTAAATTTGTCCCAACGGATCGCCATAAAGACCTCGGTTTAGCAATTTTGCAATTTCCTAATTATGTAATTTGAGAACCCCTCGACCGCCTCGGTTTCAAATTACTCAATTACCAGATTGCACAATTAAAAAATAAACGGGAGGCGGTCACCTCTGCCGCCTCCCGTCCTCAGGGGCTAAAGCCCGCATCTATTTTTGCCTCAGCGCGGCCCTGAAAGAGCCGCGCTTCCACGTTGCTTCAGGGGCGGCGCCACCTCCGACGAGCAAAGCCGCCTGCCCGGGTGTTTACGCGGCCTTGCTGGGTCCCTTGCCTTCGAGGGTCTTTTCGGAGCCGACGTTGACCTTGATCTGCTTCGGCTTCGCTTCGGCCTTCTTCGGCAGAGTGATCTTCAACACGCCCTTCTCGTAGTTCGCCGAGACATTCTCGGAGTCCACGGTCGAGGGCAGAGTGAAGGTGCGGGTGAAGCTGCCATATTGACGCTCCACGCGGCGATAGTTCTCTTCCTTCTCTTCTTTCTCGATCTTGCGCTCGCCGTGCACGGTCAGCGTGTTGCTCTCGACGCGGACGTCAATGTCCTTCTCGTCGATTCCGGGCACTTCGATCTTCAGCGTGACTTTGTGCTCGTCTTCATAGACGTCAACCGGGGGTGCGAAGGTGCTTGTAGTGAGGGATTCATCCCGCCCGGCATCGTTGTAGGACTCGCGGAACAGACGGTTCATGCGGTCCTGCAGCGTGGCGAATTCACGGAACGGTTCCCAACGGGTTAATACGGTCATGGCTAAATCCTCCTTCAGATATCGGTTTGCTTCAGAATTTATTTGGATTTGGAGACCGGCCTCAGGCATCGCCTCAAGCTCTGGTCACTTCATTAGACGCTTCATTAGCACAGAAGAAGCATAAAAGTTGAGTGTGTTATTGTCAAGCATTGTATTCCATGCTTTTTCATTAGCTTACATGCGCTATCACGCACTTTAGGTACCCAGTTTCAGCTACGTTGATCAGGATCGGGTGGTCCTTGGCCTGGCCGCGAACCTCAATCAGCCGGAGCGTGCGGTGGGAGTCGATCGCAGCGCTTCCCAGCATTTCAAGGAAGCTGGATTGATCGACGTGGTAGGAGCAGGAGCATGAGACCAGGATTCCTCCGGGCCGCAGCATCTTCAGCGCGCGCAGGTTCAATTCCTTGTAGCCGCGGAGCGCCGAGTCGAGATCCCGTTTGGTCTTGGCAAACGCAGGCGGGTCGAGAACGACCGTGTCATAGTGTCTGCCGCTGGCGGCATAGTCTTTGAGCAGATCGAAGGCATTGCCCTCGATCCACTCGATCTCTTTTCCGCCTAAAAGCTTCTGGTTAAGCGCGGCGTTCTGCTCGGCCACTTCCAAAGCCGGCCGGGAACTATCGACGCCGGTGATCTGGGAACAGCGCGGGGCCAGATGCAGCGCAAATCCTCCCTGATAACAGAAGACGTCGAGCGCCTCCCCGTGAGCATATTGCGCGGCGGCGTCGTAATTTTCACGTTGATCCAGGAAGGCTCCGGTCTTCTGCCCTTCGAGGGCATCGAAATGAAACTGGACCGAATTCATGGTGAATGTGGTTGCGGTCTTTTCCCCGGTCAGGAGACCGGAGGCACGAGGCGGAAGAGTTTCCAGTTCGCGAACGCGCGGGTCGACCCGCTCCACCATCGAAGCAGGGTCCAATTGCTTGGTCAGTTGAGAGATGACAGTTTCCCGTACAGGGTTGGCATCCATCGCCTGCGTCAGGATTTGCAGCGAAAGAATGTCATTGTAGCGGTCAACGATCAGCCCGGGCAGGGAGTCGGCTTCACTGAAAACGAGGCGGTAAGCATCGGTGTCCCGGACGAACTCTTTGCGGTAGGCGATGGCGTCATCGATACGCCGGCGAAGTAATGCCTGAAAATCCCGGACCGGCTCGCTGGAAATCATGCGAATGGCGATTTGCGAGGAACTCGAGTAGAGAGCGGTCCCCAGGGCCTTGCCGCGTTGATCCGTCACTCTGACTAGTGAGCCCGGGGCTATGCCGTCGGCCGAGAGAATATCCGAACGGTAGACCCAGACGTGTCCATTCTTCAGGCGACCGGCGCCGCGGGGCGATAGTTTGACCGTAGCGGTCTCTGCCTGGGTTGCGGTCGGGGCCATGAGCATATGTTACTTCCTGGGGGTCAGTCAGCCGCAGGAAACCGCGCGCATTTCCCGAAAAGAGCTACGGCGTTTTAGCGGGAGCCTGATGCCATTCCACGTGCACTCTCGCGGGAGCGGTTCCGTGACACTGCCAGCCGTTTACGCCAAAGTAAAGATGGCTGGGCCCAATGATGGGCAGGTCGGCATCAGGAGATGCGAGGATCGGGTTTGACTCCAGGTGAAGCTTGAGCAGTAAGGCTCCGGCAGGAGCCGAAGGCAGCGGCAAATGTTCCTTCTCGCTGGGCGACGGACCCTCACAGGCGATGACCGGTCCGGTGACATGGATCCGATCCCCGCGATTCAGGTCGATACCAGTATCGGTCCAGAACCGGTTGGCCTGGATCGTGAACGAATAGTCCTGGGGCAACGGCTTCTGGGAAGGCGCCTTCGCGTTCTGGGGGAAGACTAAACCGCTAACCGAAACAGCAAAGACCGTGACTAGCTGAAGGGCAAGAGCGGGTCTCATTGAGCTTCTCCGGTCGGCTAGCGGGCGGGACATTTTCCCGTCAGATGCGCTTCACGGACCCAGCGGCCAGCCGCTGTCCCGCATAATCAAAATCGCCGATAGGATCGGCTTATCGAGCAGCCTGTTCGGGGGCGACCGTTGCTGGCGGCTCGGGTGCAGCCGAGGCGCGGGTCTTCATTTCATAGCGGGCGGCTTCGAGGTCAGCGTGTAGCGAGTCGAGGACGACCATCGGGGCTTCCGTTCCCCAGGCGTCCAGCTCTTCTTCGTTCCAGTTGCCGTTCAGCCGGATCGCCCCGGTAATGTCTTCAGGAAATGCATGCCGGTAGTCGCCTTCGCGGCTGAGAATGTCGCCGATCAGCCGTCCGGTGTGGACTTCGTAGACGCGCCGGCTGGCCTGGCCTCCGGCGTTGCTCAGGCAGACATAAACCTCTCCAGCATCGCCATATTCCGCCCGGTAGTACCAGGCTTGCGGGGCGTCAATCTTGGGATGGTGGCGACGCGGACGGTGGAGACTGGGCTTTTGCTCGGCCAGTTCGTCAGCCGGGTTGAAATAGAGAATGCGCTGGCAGGAATCACACACGACCGTCTCTTTGCCCGAGCGAACGTCATTGTAAGTTTGCGGCCGCAGCATCACCTGGCAGGCCATGCACTTATGATCTCGGACTTCCGAGATCCCACTGCCGCGGAACTTTGACACCCGCTCGTAGTGCCGCAGGAGATCATCGCCAATGCCCTTGCGCAGTTCATCGCGCTTGGCGCGCCATTCGGTCAGCTGTTTCTGGTCTTCTTCCGTGCGCTGGCGGGCTTGTTCCTTCTCTTTTTCGATTTCGGCAGTCTGAACTTTGAGTTCCGCCTGCGCCCCCTTGACCTCTTTGTCGCGTGCATCGGCGTTGACCATCAGCTCGAGGATCTTGTCTTCGGTCGCCGCGATCTCTTTCTCGGCAAACTGGATCTCGTGCAGCAGCGCCTTGTACTGCTCATTGGTCTTTACGTCGAGGGACTGGTCGCGATACTTGGAGATCTTGCCGCGCAGGTCGCTGATGCCAGTCTCGTACTTGCGCTTGGAGGCCTCGTCGGCTTTGATGGCAGTTTGAGCTTTTTCCAGCTGAGCTTTCGTGCCGGCGAGTTTCTGTTCGATGGCGGCGACGCGCTTGGGGAGTTCGGCGATCTCGTCCTGCAGACGGCGGATTGCCTTGTCCGCTTCTTGCAGGCGCAACAGATTTTCGATTTCAGGAAGCATCAGGCATCATCTGCTTCGATTTTAGCACGCGAAGTACCTTAAACCTTGCTGAGTCTTCACGCTCTGGCATGCTCCCTGCGGCTGGTGTCTGCGGCAGGTGTACACTCATTGGTTTGTCCGCTCATCCGCTGTTCCATGCATGAGGTCT
>Ga0070732_10001250_pt1 | contig 14031 bp, 14 predicted proteins | sample Coa_R1_5_FD_66449 | JGI IMG/M metagenome (GOLD analysis project Ga0070732, IMG submission 66449) | Surface soil microbial communities from Centralia Pennsylvania, which are recovering from an underground coalmine fire - Coalmine... | ecosystem: Environmental > Terrestrial > Soil > Unclassified ...
GATTCAACTGCCGCACCGAAGCCGGTCGGTTGATTACTTCGGTTGTTCTCGCAACAGGTGCGTCGTGTCCGCGACCAGCTTGGTCACGGCGTCAGCTTCCGTCGCGTCGTAATAACCACGGATTTCACCGTGTCGATCGACCAAAATCATTCGCGTGCTGTGCACTGGAATGCCTTTCGCATCGCTGCCATCCGAAACTGCGAGTTTGAATCCGTTGCGTGACAAATTGTAAATAGTCGACTGCGCGCCGGTCAGGAAATCCCATCGCCCCGGCTCCGCCTGCAATCTCTCCGCGTAGGTGCGCAAAACTTCCGGAGTGTCTTTGGCCGGATCGACCGTGAAAGAAACCAGATGCACGTCGGTTTTCTTGAGCGGCTCCTGCAATTCGCTCATTCGGCTGCTGATCATCGGACACGGTCCCGGACAGGTTGAATAAACGAAATCGGCGATCCAAATTTTACCGCGCAAATCTGCCGAACCAAAGTTTTTGCCATCTTGATTGATCAATTGAAACTCGGGAACCGATCCATAAGAAGAAACGCTTCGCTGACGTAACAAGTTCACTTCCGCCTGCCGTAACCAGATCAACAGCCCGAGCGTGACAATTGGAATCGCGATGAGCGTCACTTTCCAGAGCGTGCTCGCCTTTGATGATTGCCGTCCCAAGGTCGCGCTCGTTCCGTTCATGCTTTGCTCAATACCAGCGCCCCAAGTAACAGCGGCAAATAGATTATCGAGGTAAGGAAAAGTCGCCGCGCATCGGAGCGCGAGCGGGTTTTCAGAAATCGCATGGCCGCAGCCACAAATAGCGCGCCCAAAATCAGTTCCGCAATCAAGTAAAAGACCGTGGCGATTCCGAGATAAGCCGGCAATCCCGCGATGATCAAAAGAATCATGCAAAAGAAGACACTTTGGCTGGCGCTGCGTTCACCGGTGCGGTCATCGCTTGAAATCATTCGAAATCCGGCCCGCGCGTAGTCGTCACGATACATCCAGGCAATCGCGAAAAAATGCGGAAGCTGCCAGAAAAAGAGAATCGCGAACAACATCCAGGCGCCGGCGTTCAACGTTCCGCGGGCGGCGGCCCAACCAATCATCGGTGGCAGGGCTCCGGGTACGGCGCCAAGCACCGTATTGAACGTGCTAACCAGTTTCAACGGCGTGTAGGCGAAAATGTAAACAATGATCGTTATTGCGGCCAAAGCCGCACTCAACGCGTTGCAAACAAAAGCCAAATAAGTCACGCCCAGGATGGACAGTGTGTTTCCAATGACAAGGGCCTCCATTGGTCGCATCCGCCCGCCCGGAATCGGCCGGGATTGCGTGCGATGCATTAAGGCGTCGAGTCGGTATTCCCACCATTGATTCAATGCGGCAGCGCCGGCCGCCGCGGCGGCCGTTCCCAAGACCGCCTGGACCAACAGGGTCCAATTGGTGGGACCTTCCCCGCCGAGATAGAATCCGACGGCGGTAGTCAACAAAACCAGCAACGTCAAACGAGCTTTCACAAGCTCCATCAGATCGCGAACCAATCCGGAGCGAGGCTTTTCAACCTCGTTCGAACCCGATTCAATCGTCGCCGTTTTCATATCGTTTGATTCTGCAAGAGCCGCGAACAAATCGCCCACCCGGCCACACCACACGATAACATGATTGCGCCCACTGCGACATGCGTCGTGGCCACGTCAGCCGCTTTGTTGCTCCAAATTGTCCACGCCCCGAGCGTGAACTGAATGAAAAAGAGAATCGCCCATGCGATCGCCAGGCGCCGCAGTCCGAAAAAACCGCCGGCATCACGCAGAACCCGCGCACAAAACACAATGACGCAGATGCCGATCACGACAGCGCCAAAGCGATGCACCATTTGGAGCCAGATTTGAAAAGCGTCGACATCTGAGAGGGCACGGGCGTCGCGCCAGGTATTGATTTTTGCCAGAGCGTCCGCACTTGTATCGGGAATCCAGGCCCCGTTAGCGGTAGGAAAATCGAGAATGGCAAGGTCCTTGTGTTGATGACGCATGGTCGCGCCGAGCGCGAGTTGCACATAAATCACAATCGTTGTCGCGATTGCGATCCTTCTGATCTTGAAAAGCTTTTCCGAAACCTGACTGGTTAAACCAGTCAAGTTTAACGAGCCCGCGCGCCAGGAGTGCGTTGTCATGATCGCGATGAGAACGAGCAAACCGAGAAAAGCCTGAGCAAGGCAGGCGTGAAAGATTCCGATTTGATCTTTCAACATCGTGACTCGCAGACCGCCGAGAATCCCTTGGAGAATAACGGCGCCCACCGCAACGAATCCAAGCGTCTTAACAGTTTGACGGTCCTCGGCGCGCCAAAGCCAAATTGCGAGAATGACGGTCAGGAATCCGACGGTGGACGCGATAAGACGATGGGTGTGTTCAAAAAGAACTCCGCCGATCCATTTCGAGACAGGAAACAGGAACATGTTGTAGCCAAATGTGGTCGGCCAATCGGGCACTGCCAGACCAACGCCTTTGCTGGTGACCATTCCACCGCTGCAAATCAACAGCAGGGTCGCGAACGCAGTAAACCAGGCGAAGCGATTCAGCCAAATTCTCGACTTTTCTGAAGACATCTTTAAATCGCGGATAACGCGGATTCGCGGATAAAACTAACGCTCACCTGCCGTTTACTGCTTCCCCTCTTTCAGAGAGAGAGTCAGGCAAGTTTTCTTTGAAATTCTACTGGCCGCCCGGCTTTTGTTCGGGCTCGGCGGGTTTTTGTTCCGGTTTGCCGGGGGGATTAGTGTTCTTCGGCGCGCCGGGAGGAGGAATTGTGCCCGGAGTTGGACCTGCGCCCGGCGGTGGCTGCTGCGTCGCAGGCGGCGTAGGCGGCGCGCTCTGGGTCCCAGCTAATTCGGCGCGCTCCTTGAGCCACGCCTGATAATCGGCCGGCGAATCGACCACTAGCGTTCCTTTCATTCCATAATGGCCCAGCCCACAAAGTTGGCCGCAGACAACTTCATAAGTGCCGGTTTTAATTGGCTTAAACCACATCGGGATTAACGAACCGGGAATGGCGTCTGCCGCGATGCGCATGTGCGGAATGTCGAAATTGTGGATCACATCTTTCGACGACAGCTCGATGATCACCGGACGATTTACCGGGACGTGCAACTCGCCCAATACCACGATGTCGTCTTTACCGGACGGATCGTTAGGATCGATGCCCAGCGGATTTGAATTGGTGACCAGATCAATCTCGCGCCGTCCAAACTGGCCGTCCGGCCCCGGCATATGAAACGTCCAGTTAAATTGTTGTCCAACCACGTGGACGAGGACTGCATCGCCGGTGGGCGGAAACTCATTTACCCGCTTGGCCCACAACGGGATTGCAAAGCCGATCAGCAAAACCGCTTCGATCAATACGCATGAAAATTCCAAATGGGTGGAAATCGCACTCGTCACTCCCGTATGGTCCGCCTTCGGATGGCGGCTTTTGTGGAAACGAATCAGGACGAAAATGAAAAAGACCGACCAACCAACAAACAACGCGCCCATGAACCAATGCGCGAATTCCAGAATGTGATCGATCTGGTAGCCATGCTCGGACGCGTTCGGCGGCTGTCCGAGAAATTCGTTAATGAGCGCGAGATTAATCATTGTCGTCCAAATCTTCGATGAGCTGCTCATGCGGCGGAGTTGGCATCCGGCCGTGCCGCCAAATTTTGAAACTGAATGCTCCGATTCCGCCGAGCACCGACATGACCGCGCCAAATAGAAACCAGATCGCAACCGCCATGTGCTGGGTCGATTTCCCATCTTTGGCGCCGTAACAAAATGGACACGCGCTCGCCTGTTGAACGGCCAGCACGATGAGAAGGCCCAAAGTCGCGAACAACTTTTTCATGTGATGATGCGCAGCCGCTTCATTTTCCGATAAAACCAGACGCCATAAATCACCAGCGCCAGCGCGCAGGCAAACGACGCAATTGCCCCGGCCAGATAAACCGGCGCGCCTTCAACGAGATTCACCCACACGCACCATCCGCCCACACCGAGCGCCAGAAGCGTCGAGAAAATCACGAAAACAATATGGAAAGCTTTGAGTGACATTTAACGCGTAATCGGGTCGTACCAAGCCAGATAAGTGAGCCAGAAAAGACCGAGGACAAAAAAGCCGGTAAAAATCAACACTCGATAAATCAGCCGCTTTTCCGCGGCCAGGTGCATAAAGATCAGCGCCACCAGGCTGACTTTGAAGGCAGCGACTATCAAGGCGACCGCGATGTTTAACTTTCCGCTAGTTGCCGGCGAAATATGGATGTGAAAAAGCCAGGCAAAGAACCCGCCGAAATCGACGTAGGATAACGCGACGGTAAGAAGTGTAAAAAAGAGCAGTATCGCTCCGACAATCAAATATCGCGACACGTGCTGATGCACGCCGTGAGCGTATTCCTCGTGTTCTGCTGGATCCTGAGCAATATCGGGCGGGTTATTCATCGTTAAAGCAAATAGAAAAGCGGGAAGACGAAAATCCAGATCAGATCTACAAAGTGCCAGAACAATCCGGCGACTTCGACCCGGTTGGCAAGATGTTCCGGGTTGCGCTGGTAAACTTTTTTGCTGACCGGCAACCACATATAGAGAAACACCAGAACGCCGCCGAGGACGTGCGCGCCGTGCAATCCGGTGATCGTGAAGTAACTGGCGAAATACGCGCTGTGCCACGGGCCGAAGGAATCCATTCGTTCGACATCGGCCTTTTCGATCTTCGCAACTTTATCAGTGGCCGGCAGCGGAATGAAATGGGGCCGATCGTTCGACGGATTGTCCGGATCAGCGTTTACCGGATCCAAAGCGATTTCGTATTCCTTAACGTTCGGGTCGGTCAGGGCCTCGTGATTTTCCAGGTGACCGGTGATTTCGATCCGCGGTTCGAGACCTTTTTCGTCCCGACGATGATTTCCGAGATATTGCTCGTACTTTTCGCGGGCTGCTGGCTTAATAAAAACGCCGTAGTGCGAAAACTTCTGTGGCCACTCGAAATAAAGTTTTACGAACAAGAAAATGATCCCGCACGAAATCGTCGCGAGCATGTACCACCAATAGGCGTTATAGCGCCGCATTTTGAGCGCGGCCCAGGCCAGCACAACGGTCACCGACGACAAAATCAGAACGGCGGTATTCATCGTTCCAATGGGCACGTTGAGCAGGCCATGCGGCCATTCGCCTGGCTGGGCGTCGAGCCGGAGGAAAACGTAGGCGGAGAACAATCCGCCAAAGAGCATTACCTCAGAGGCCAGAAACAGCCAGATACCGATCTTCGCGTTCCACAGACCGGTATCCGGTCGAGTGGAGATTGTGTAAGGGATTTCCATTCGTTAATGCACCAGCGCCGGTTCGGACGTTTTCCGTGATCGTTCTGAGGGGTCGACCGGTTCGTTTTGCATGGTGAAGTCTTTATCGCGGCCGGGCAGACTGTATTCATAAGGCCCGCGATAGGCGACCGGAGTGGTCACAAAATTTCCGTGCGGCGGCCGATTCGGCGCCGTCCATTCGAGAGTGGTGGCTTCCCACGGATTGTCGTTCACTTTCTTGCCGTGTTTGATGCTCCAGAAGAAATTGATGATGAATGGAATCTGGGCCAGTCCCATGATCCACGCGGCCCAGGAGATCGGTGTGTTCCACTGAAAGCCGCTCAGTCCCCAAATGTGTTCGCCGGCCAGCGTCCAACCCTGGCCGCCATCGTACCAGCGACGATGCATGCCGAGCATGCCTTGTAAAAACATCGGCAGAAAAATTACGTTCATGCAAATCAGGGACGGCCAGAAATGGACCTTGCCCCAGAATTCGCTCATCATTCGGCCGGTCGCTTTCGGGTACCAATAATAAATGCCGGCAAACAAGCCGAAGATCGTTCCAGGCGCGACGATGTAGTGGAAATGCGCGATCACATAGTAGGTATCGTGCAAATAAAGATCGGCTGAATTAAACGCCAGTGGGATGCCGGTAAGTCCGCCAATGCCGAACATTGGCAGGAACGCCGTGACCCAGAGCATCGGAACGTTGAAGCGAATCGATCCTCCCCAGAGCGAAATGAAGAACGCGCTCAAGATGATCACCGACGGAATCGAGATCAGGAGGGTCGTAGTTTGGAAAAACGCGCTCACGGTCGAACCCATTCCGGTCAACCACATGTGGTGCGCCCAGACGATGAACGAGAGAAACCCGATCACGAGCACGGAAAAAACGAGCGATTTGTAACCCCAAAGCGGTTTGCGCGAATTGTTGGCCAGAATTTCGCCGACGATTCCGAAAGCAGGCAGAATTAAAACGTAAACTTCCGGGTGGCCCAGAAACCAAAACAAATGCTGCCACAACAGCGGACTTCCGCCGCCGCTGATATGAAGCGGAGCGCCATTAACGATCATGCCCGCGGGCAAGAAAAAGCTGGTCGCCGCCGTGCGATCCATCAACTGCATGATGATTGCCGCCTCGAGCGGAGGAAACGCGAGCAAAAGCAGAAAGGCGGTTACGAATTGGGCCCAGACAAAGAACGGAAGGCGCATCCAGGTCAGGCCCTTGGCGCGCAACTGAATAATCGTGGTGATGAAATTGACCGCCCCGAGCAGCGACGACGTAATCAAGAAGATAAAGCCGATCAACCAGAGCGATTGGCCGTTAAAGATTAGGTTAAAGCCCGGGCCTTTATCGGAAATGTCCGATAGCGGCGTATAAGACGTCCATCCTCCCTTGGCTGCGCCACCGGGAACAAAAAAGCTGATCAACATGATCGCGCCACCGACCGCGAACGCCCAGAAACTTGCCGCGTTCACTTTTGGAAAAGTCATGTCCGGCGCCCCGATTTGAAGGGGCACGACGAAATTGCCGAACGCGGCGAACGCCAGTGGAACGACGCCGAGGAAGATCATGATCGTTCCGTGCATGGCGCCCAGCGAATTATAAAATTCGGGCGTCATTTTGCCGTCCGGCATGCTGTTGGCCCCAAAAATGAGAGGCAAAAATTTGCCGATCAGCGGCAGGGGCTGGCCGGGATAGGCCAGTTGCCAGCGCATCATCATCATGAGCGTAAAGCCGAGGAACAAGAAGACCAGGCCGCAAAGACCATATTGAATGCCGATGACTTTGTGGTCGGTGGAGAAAATGTATTTTCGCCAAAAACCGAGCTCGTGATGCTCGTGTTCGTGCCCTGCTTCGTGATGATGTTCGGCGTGCGTTTCGCCCGTCGCGCCGAAGCCGTGCGAAGGCGGAAGAGAAGTGGAATCGTCCATTTTCGGGAAAAGTTACCCGTTCAATATTGAGAGGGAAAGCCTCATTGCAAAGTCCGAAATTGATCGGTTGGCAGCCTTTTTTCGGCCGTAATTCGCTGAATTTTTATACCAGATACCCAAATTTCAGCAAGGAATCCCGCCCCACCTCTTCCAGCCTGGCAATCAGCGGCGCCGGATAACTTCGCCAGCGCTGCAGGGTCGCAGGCGGCGAAATCTCGGCCCGGGCAATCGGCTCCGGATCCACCCGCGCACCCAGAAAATTCATGACGTGCGCCGTAGTCTCGACCGGACGGGCGCAAAGATCTTCGAACCGGATGAGCAGATAATTGTCGCGCAAATCACTTTCGCCGAATTTTGCCGCACGAAGATTTACCCGGGCCCATAACAACATCGCGCGCTCAGGAGTCGAACGAAACAGCCGTTCGCGCCAGGTGAGGATCGCGCCCGCGTGTTTTCGAAGTTGATTTTGATTGGCCGAAAGGACCATGTCACACCCGTCCCGCAAAACGTGAATGAATTTGAGATTTGGAAGTTGGCGGTGCAAAAACGGCAGCAAATAAATGCTCCGCGGCGCTTTCCACCCCCAGCGGGTTTCGGTCCGCAGATTCGCAGGATGATGGCGCTCGAGCGCGGCCTGAAATTCTCGTTCCATCTGTCCGGCTTGCGTTTTCGGCAGCGATTCGCCGCGAAGTTCCGCCGCGACAAACGGATTAATCCATCTCTCGTGGAACGAATAAAACTCCAACGCGTCCTCCGCCGAATTCAAGTTGCGGCCCAAATCGTAACCGGCATGGCGCGCGAGTCGCGCGATCACCCGTGTTCCCGAACCACCCGTTGCGCCGATCACCAAAGGTCCAGACATCGTTACGGCTCCAAAATCAGCGTTCGCTGCGCAAGTTCCACGATTTCGACAGGCGCGATTGCGAAATTTCCGGTATGGCGCTGCCCGCCTTGTCATAATGCGAGGTGTCGTTGAACAGCGTCAATCGCGCGCGAGTCGCGTCCCGAAAATCAACAATGTTCAACGCGGCCGGCTTCTGATCGAGGTTATCGCGGTAACGGCGCGGGTCGAATCCGAGAAGAGAACTCAACAACAGACGAATCGTCGCCTTGTGAGAAACCAGGAGGAAATTTTCGCCGCAATCGCAATGGTGTCGCACCAAATCAATCAGGACCGGCAATGCTCTGGCTGTAACGGCCAAACCGCTTTCGCCGCCCTGCGGTGCGAATGTGTATGGATCCTTTTCCCATTCCGCAGCTTCTTCGGGAAATTTCTGTTCCACCTCGCGGCTCGTCATTTGCTCCCACCGGCCGTGATTTATTTCTCGAAGACCGTCCCGAATCTGAATGTTGAGATTGTGCGGGGCCGCGAGAATTTTCGCAGTTTCGACCGTCCGTCCCAACGGCGAGGCATAAACCGCCGTGATTCTTTCGTGACTCAACCGTTCGGCTAACCGCCGGGTTTGTTCGCGGCCTTCATCAGAAAGTTCTACATCAGTCGCGCCGGCAAAGCGATCTTCCGCGCTCGCCACCGTCGCGCCATGCCGCACCATAAAGACTCGGGTGACGGATATCATTGTTGGCCGTCCATCGCGTAAATCCGGCGAAAAGGCAACGCTCACACCGGCGATGCCGATTGTGGGAAAGAAAACCGAATGTCAGCGCTCGATTTCGGGCAGAGTTGGAGTGGCCGCGTAAAAAACAATCGGGATCACAACTGCCGCAATAGCCGCCGCAATCGTCAAAAGATTCATGATCCAGCGAATGGCCGGAGCGCTGACATTAAGGGTGAGTCCCGTAATAACGAGAGGAATCAGGACCAGTAGGGCTCCGGCTTCGCAGGTCAAGAAGCGGCGGAACTTCATTTGTTTGCGACGCTTTGCCGCAAGCTCGTAACCATTGTCCGCGAACATTTCGAAAAGTTCAGTCTGCGACTTCGGAGCTACGGGCGGAGAGGGTTTTGGAGCCGGTGGTTTCGGCTTCGGCTGAACCGGCCTTGCTTGATTCGCAGGAACGGCGGGCGGACGCGGCGGAGGAGGCTGAACCGGTTTTTGCAAAACCGGAGCAGGCTGAGCGGCACGAGGCGCGGGCGCCGCTTGTGGCGGAGCAGGACGAGGGACCGCCGCCAGGCGTGGCTGAACCGGACGGGGCGCCGGCATAGACTGTGGCGGCGGAGCGGGCTTCGGCGCCGTCATTGGAATTACGTTCTGCGCCGGACCAGGCGACGGCGGCGGTTGATGCGCGCCATTGCCGTTGCCGTTCGCACCATTGCGATTCGGATCCAGCGGAGCGGCTCGATTGTTCCACCGCACTTTTGGTTTCAAGGTCGGTGGCAAAGCAATTTTTCGAACTGGCGCTTCCTGGACCTTGGGCGGAGGCGCATGAGCGCGGCGAAGCGCCGGATTGGGTGCTGGTGTTGGCGCAGGCCGGGCCGGAGGAGGCGGCGGCGCTTTAGCTTCCGGTACTTTGGGTTCCCACGATTCTGAATTGATCTCCGGCTCGACGACGGGCTTATTCATTACGCGCGGCAGCAGTGCCTGAACACGGCGCAGCACGGGATTCGGTTCACGAGGACGCGGTGGCGGTGCTTTGACTTGCGGCTCTTCCGGCTCCCAAATTTCCGACGCGACTTCCGGCTCCGGATTCGGCGCCGTTGCGATCACAGGATCCGGTTCCCACGCTTCGGCAACGACCTCCTGCTCCGCGACAGGCTCGGCAAAAACTTCGAGCTCAGGTTCCGGCTCGGGATCGGGCAACGCAACGATTGCGGGTTTCTTGACCGCTTTTTCCGGTTCAGGCTTCTGTTTTGGCTTACGCGAGGGCGTGACTGTGCTCGTGAAATGATCCGGAAAACTATACGATTCACTCGGGATCAGAGACATAACGGCCAGCGGGTGGGAGTTAATCTTTAGCGATTCCCTTTTTACGAGTCAACCTAAACATCTAGAAAACGTGAGATTGGACCATTCAGGGTTAAGGTTTTGGCGTGGGAAATAATCCTACACCGCGCGCCATCATCCACCTCGACATGGATTGCTTTTACGCGGCGATCGAAGTCCGCGACCGTCCGGAATTGAGGGGCAAACCGGTCGGAGTTGGAGGCGCGCGCGACCGGCGTGGTGTTCTGACGACATGCAATTATGAAGCGCGCGCATTCGGAGTGCGTTCGGCAATGCCGACCTTCATGGCCCTCCAACGCTGCCCGCAGTTGATCGTGTTGCCGACGCGGTTCGATGTTTACCGGCGGGAGGCCGCGATCGTTCGTGAAATCCTGCATCGTTTCACCTCTTTAGTGGAACCGCTCTCACTTGATGAAGCCTATCTCGATGTCACTTCGTATCCCGCTGCTCCAGGACCGCTCGCTCAAACGATTCGCGATCTGATCTTTCAAAAGACGCAGTTAACTGCGTCCGCCGGAATTGGACCAAACAAACTGATCGCTAAAATCGCGAGCACGATGCGCAAGCCCAACGGCCAATTGGAAGTCGCCGCAGCCGAAGTTCCCGAGTTCATGACGAATCTTCCCGTCCGCGAAATCTGGGGAATCGGTGAGAAAACTGAAAAGCGATTGCAGGAACTTGGCGCCCGGACCTGTGGCGAGCTTCAGCGATTCACCCGCCCTGAGCTGGTCGAACTCTTCGGCAAATTTGGCAGCGAACTGTTCGATCTTTCCCGCGGAATTGATGACAGGCCGGTGGAACCCGACCGCCCGAGGAAATCGCTCAGCACCGAGGAAACTTTCGTGAACGATCTCGAAACGCTGGAGCAATGTGAAGAACGTCTCGGCGAATTGTTCGAAGAGTTGATGGCCGACCTCGCCCAGAAAGAAACCGAACGGCGCGTTTCCAAGATCTTCGTGAAATTAAAATTCGCGGACTTCGCGCGGACAACAGCGGAGCGGGCCGGACTTGAACCAACTCTTCCGGCGTTCCAGTCGTTGTTAGGGGAAGCCTTCGCCCGAACCGGCAAGAAAGTGCGCCTCATCGGGATTGGAGTTCGCTTTTCGGAAAGTGAACGTGAAGAACTACAGATGCCCCTCTTTTCGGACTGAGCGTCTAGCCGTGGAAGATCCGGGTTAGAACAAGAGCCGCGATTCCGACGCCCACGGCAACCGCGATCCCCCACTCTTTCTTCGTCAGAAGCTGGTCGCGATTCTCGGCATTGGGAATGGTGACTTCGCCGTTGTTTTCGATCACGTCCATCGCGTCATCGCAAAGTTTTCGGATGTCCGCCGGCATTTGGTTTTCGCTGGTGAATGACTGGCCGTTCACCACGAATCTTTTGCTTACCACCGTTCCTTGGTGGAGTGCTTTTTCGTAAGCCTGACGAACATCGGGCGGCAAATCAGCCGGACTGGAATATTCCTGGCCGTTAAACCGGATCTTGCTTTTCAGCGTGACGCTCACTGCTGGCCGAATGATAGCATTTCACCTGCCAGCCTCTCTCAGGCGCCGTTTGTTGTGTTAAATTGCCGGCCTGGTGATCAGTAAAAATGCCAAACAACGTTTTCGAGCGACTGGCTGCGATATCCATTTCGACAATCTGAGCCGGCAGCTTTACGCGACCGACGCGTCGATTTATCAAATCGAGCCGCTCGGAGTTGCCTTCCCCGCCAGCGCCCAGGAGGCGAGCGCGATAATTCAGGCGGCCGCGGACGAAAATATTTCGGTCACACCTCGCGGAGCCGGCACGAGTTTGGTAGGCAACGCGATTGGCGACGGGTTGATCGTGGATTTTTCGCGACACAATCGAAAAATCGACAGCCTGAACCTTGAAAAGCGTTCAGTTCGCGTCGGGGCCGGCGTTGTCCTCGACCAGTTGAACGCTTTTCTCAAACCGCACGGCTTTTGTTTCGGCCCCGACGTGGCAACCAGTTCGCGCGCGACGATCGGCGGCATGATCGCCAACAATTCGTCGGGTGCGCGCGTGCCGGTTTACGGAACGACCGCCGATCACGTTCTCTCGACCGAAATCGTTTTGGCCGATGGACGAATTATGACTATCGGTCCGGAGAACGAATCGTTGGCCGATGAACGGGCCAGGATCGACAGGCTGGTGCGCGCACACGCCGCCGAGATGGCCGAGCGTTGGCCCCCAGGCTTGCTGAAGCGGTGGCCGGGTTACGGCATCGAACGATTTTCTCGCCGGCCAAACAATTTGAATGAAATTCTCGCCGGAAGCGAAGGCACCCTGGCCGCAATTTTTTCAGCCGAACTAAAAATTTCGCCGATCCCGCGCGAGAAAGGCCTTGGCCTGATTTTTTTCGATTCCGTGATGGACGCGATGCAGGCAACGGTGGAATTGCTCGATCTCAAACCTGCAGCAATCGAGCACATCGACCGTCCCCTGTTGGATCAAACCAAAGATCAGCGGCATTTCCAGGCCGCGCGGGATTTGATGGAACTCGATTCCAAACCGTGCGAAGCGATCCTGCTGGTCGAATTCTACGACGACGTCGACGAACGGCTGGCGATGCTCGAATCGCGAAGGCTCGGATTGCGAGTCAAGATTTGCCGCGACCAAAATGAAATGGACCTCGTCTGGTCGGTTCGCAAAGCAGGCTTGTCGCTGGTGACCGGGTGCATCGGTCCCAAAAAACCGGTCGCCTTCATCGAAGACGCCGCGGTCCGTCCCGCCCAATTACCTGATTACGTGCGCGGGTTGCAATCGATCATGAAATCGCTTGGCCTCGAAGCGAGCTATTACGGCCACGCTGCCAGCGGGCTGCTTCATGTTCGGCCCGCGCTCGATCTTCATACCGCAGAGGATCTGAAAAAATTCCGGCTGGTGGCCGACCAAACGTCCGCGCTCGTTCGCCAATTCAAAGGTTCGCTGTCCGCCGAACACGGAGTCGGCATCGCGCGAACCGAGTACATGCGCGACCAACTCGGGGACGCGCTTCTGAACGTCATGCGGGAGATCAAGCAGACCTTCGATCCAAAAAACATTTTCAATCCGGGAAAGATTTTCGGGTTCGCCTACCGGATCGACAACCATCTCCGGAATAATTTCACGCGACCAATCGAGCTGCCGTTCGAGCCGCGACTCGCCTACGCGTTTAAAGATCGATCGTTCATTGGCAACCTCGAGCAGTGCAACGGTTGCGGCGGCTGCCGCAAAGACACGCCGATCATGTGTCCCACATTCATCGCCACCGCCGACGAAGTCATGTCGACTCGCGGCCGCGCCAACATCATCCGGCGCTCGCTGGAGTTGAAAGCCAACGGCCACGATCCGCTAAAATCCGCGGAACTGGATGCGGCGCTCAGCAATTGTTTGTCCTGCAAGGGTTGCACACCAGAGTGTCCATCGAACGTCAATCTCGCCCTGTTGAAGGCGGAAATGCTGCACGCGCGCTGGAAACGCGATGGCTTGCCATTGCGAGAACGTTTTTTCAGCAAGGTCGACTTGTTAGGCCGGCTCGGGTCCGCCGCGCCATGGCTCGCCAACGCAATGGCCAATTTTGGACCCGTTCGCGCGTTACTGGAGAAAACGCTCGGGATTTCGGCAAAACGATCGCTACCGCATTACGCGCGAGAACGATTTGATAAGTGGTTCAAACATTGTAGCGGCGGTCTACGACCGCCGGACGGCGCTCATAGAGCGCCGCTACAGAAAAGAGGCAAAGTGATTCTTTGGGACGACACGTTCGTTCGTTATCACGAACCCAACATCGGAATCGCAGCCGTCAAAGTCCTCCAAGCTCTCGGTTTTGAAGTCGAATTGTTGGCAAATCGGAAATGCTGCGGCCGCCCGGCCTTCAGTCAGGGAAATCT
>Ga0070732_10001252_pt1 | contig 14010 bp, 9 predicted proteins | sample Coa_R1_5_FD_66449 | JGI IMG/M metagenome (GOLD analysis project Ga0070732, IMG submission 66449) | Surface soil microbial communities from Centralia Pennsylvania, which are recovering from an underground coalmine fire - Coalmine... | ecosystem: Environmental > Terrestrial > Soil > Unclassified ...
TAGATAATGATCTGCGCTTCAACTACAGCCGCACGAACGCATCGAGTGCTGCAGCCATCGACAACTTTGGCGGAGCGGCGCCACTCCCGTCGCTGGGCTTTCCCAGCCCATATACGGCTAGCAATTCACTGCTACTCCTCTGCATTCTCTCCCTCGAAAGCAGTTGTCTGGAAGACGGGATCAACGTTAGCAATGCCCAAAGACAAGTGAATCTGGTTGATACCGTTTCGATTCACAAGGGCACGCACAACCTGAAGTTTGGGGCTGACTATCGACGTCTTTCCCCGACCTATGCGCCTCTGCTTTATGAGCAACTCGATTTCTTCAGCGACGTGCCCTCCACCGAAAAAGGAAGTCTCAGTTTCAGCCTCATTGTGCCCAACGTGGGGGCAACCTTCTTGTTCCACAACATAAGTGCCTTTGGGCAAGACACATGGCACGTTGTTCCACGACTGACCGTCACGTACGGGTTACGCTGGGACACTGATCTCGCTCCCACAACCACTTCGGGGCCATCCATTCCGGCCGCGATTGGTTTCAGCCTTGTAAACTTCTCCAACTTGGGTCTGGCCCCGCCAGGCACCGCGGCGTTCAGGAACACGTACGGAAACTTTGCTCCTCGCCTCGGTCTGGCCTATCAGTTTTCTGAAAAGCGAGATTGGGGAACGGTGCTTCGGGGTGGATTCGGGCTCTTCTACGATCTGGCAACTTCTGAAACAGCTACCCTCCTGCTCAGAGGTGGATATCCATTTAACGCTCAGGGCCTTCCTTCGTTCGGAGGCACATTTCCGCTGACAGGTTCGGCGGCTGCGCCGCCTCCAATCGAGCCGCCAAATGCGGCAAATCAGGGATCTTTTGGTGCATTTGATCCGCATTTTAAGTTGCCGTATACGTTTCAGTGGAATGTCGCTATGGAGCAGGGTTTGGGAGCGCAACAAACCCTCTCCGCGTCTTATGTCGGAGCGGCCGGCAGGCGTCTGATCCAAACGACGGAGATCATTTCCCCCAATCCCAACATCGGCCGTGCCGATCTGCTCGCAAACACGGCCACGTCGGACTACGACGCCCTCCAAATGCAATTTCAGCGGCGACTGCGCGACGGTCTCCAATTGCTGGGCTCGTACACGTGGTCTCACTCGATCGATACTGGTTCTGCTGGTTCTTTAGGCAACGGTTCGAATGAAGTTGCATCCGCGGCGAATCCCAAGGGCAATCGTGGTTCGTCGGACTTTGACGTGCGCCATGCCTTCTCGATCGGAGCGACCTACGCTATTCCTACTCCAAAGTTATCCGGGTTGGCACGGGCCATTGCAGGCGGATGGTCTCTGCAGAACATCATTCAGGCTCGCTCTGCCACCCCTATTGAAATCCTGGACAACAATTTTAGTCGGTTGTCGAACGGTTCCACCCCGGACGTGAGACCGGACGTGTATTCGGGGATCCCTCTGTATCTGTATGGGCGACAGTATCCCGGTGGAAAAGCAATTAACAATACTCCGGGTGCTCTCGCTGGCGGATGTCCAGATGGTTCCGTGAGCGTCGGACCGTTTTGTCCTCCTCCCGTTGACGCCAACGGCTTTCCGCTCCGCGAAGGCGATCTCGGGCGTAACGCCCTGCGGGCTTTTCCCTTGTTTCAATGGGACTTCGCTGTGCATCGCGACTTTCACATCCGCGACTCCCTAGCTCTGCAGTTCCGCGCTGAGATGTTCAATGTCCTCAATCACCCAAATTTTGCTCCGCCAGTGGGAGACATCAGTTCGCCTCAGTTCGGTCTCTCAACTCAGACCTTGGGCCAATATCTCAGTGGAGGCACTCTGGGCGCCGGAGGCTTCAGTCCTCTCTATCAAATCGGAGGGCCGCGCTCTATGCAGTTTGCCTTAAGACTGAACTTTTGATCATTGCCGTGATCGACGGGCAGACACGAGTTCTCAATTTCTACCTAGGAAACCACCACAAACGAATTCCGTACACGGCTGAAACGGCGGAAAGTCGAAATCTGGAGAGGATCCTTTCACGCGTTGGCTAGTCGGAGGATTTGAGCAGGTATGAGCAGCGCCCACAATTGGCCAGTCCGTGAGGTGACAAGGATTGGTCGGAGACTGGCGATGGTCGCAATGTCGCTCCTGGCGTCAACCGCCACTGCAGCCCAACCGCCGTCGACTCCATTAGCCGGCGCGGACACACAATCCAGCAAAGGGCAGAAGCCATTCACCGTAAAAGACTCCATTGAGATGGTTCATTTCGTTGAGCCTTGGGAAAATGCGGGTCGCCCACATCCCCAATTTTCGCCAGAGGGTGACAAGTTCTTCATCGTCACGGAAAAGGGAAACCTAAAAACCAATCTCAGGGAATACACACTGATTGTATATACAGTGAAGGCGCTCGACAGACCCGTTCGGGTGGCCACGTTCCGCTCGTCTTCCAATCGAAAAGGAATCGCACAACCGAGATGGGTGACGAATGACAGCGTCTCGCTCATTGGCGAGAATCCTCGAGAACTACCTCAGGCTTACGTCGTGAACTGCCGCACGCGGACGGTTCGGAAGTTGACGTCAGCTAGCTCGGGAATCGTCGCGTTTGATCTCACTAGAGATTTGAAGACGATCATATATTCGGCCCGTTGGGATGGCGATCGCAGGCAAATCGAATATAAGGACGCTCACGGATTCGCTATCGGCACAGAAGACGTGTTCGATCTCAGTTCAGGAGAATGGAAGCGACCGGGTAATCAGTTTCAGACCTACGTGGTCGATAGGTCAGCCGGCAAAACTCGGGTCATAAAGGGCGGCCCTTTTGTTTCCCTCGAAGGGCGACTCAGGGTTTGGCTGTCTCCGGACGGCAAATATGCCATTACCGAGCGGCCACCATTCCCGGTACCGGAAAGCTGGGAATCCTATGAAGACCCAAAGCTTCACACAGCAGTGCACAGCATCAGAAATTCCATGCGCTCAAAGTTGCAGATGAGCTTTCTTGGACAGGCAATGCTCGTCTCGACCCAGACGGGTGACATTGAGCCGCTTGTCGATGCTCCGCTGACCGTCTCATTTCCCATGAGCGTAGTTTGGTCTCACGACAGCCGGTCGGTGATTGTCGCCGGAACTTTCTTACCTTTGGATGGAACTCGATCCGGAGAATCCGCAGGGCGAAGAACCATGTCGATGATTGCTGAGTTCGACATTCCGGAGAGATCATTTCGCCCAATTATTGGCATCCCTGGCGGCCAGATGTGGTCTATAGGGCGTGGGAGTAAAGCCGGAACGTTCTTGGTTCATGCCCAAGCCCCGGAAGATGAGAGCCAAGTATTACCTGACCGGCTCTATCGCCGCGAACTAGATAAGTGGGTTTCCGACGTCGAGCCAAAATCATCTGGCAAGTGGCACCATGACATCGCGATTACGCAAGCTCTCGACCAGTGGCCACGATTGGTGGAAGTGGATCCCGTGACGCACAAAGAGAGCGTCATCTACGATCCTAACCCTCAGCTTCGGTTTCGCCGCCTGGGGCGGGTGGAAACCATCCGCTGGACGGGAAAATTAAAAGAGACCTGGATCGGAGGTCTGGTCTATCCGCCTGACTACGTCCCGACGCATCGCTACCCTTTAGTGATCCAGACTCACGATTTTGATCCCGGTATTTTTCTGTTGGATGGCCCGTTCACGACCGCGATGGCAGCCCAGGAGCTCGCAAATAAGGGCATCGTGGTCCTGCAGATCGGGGAGGGGCCACTCCACGATCAAACTACCTCGAAACCTGAAGAGGGCCCTTACAATTTGTCGGGGTTTGAAAGCGCAGTGGATCACCTGGATCATCTAGGCATCATCGATCGCAGTCGGGTAGGTTTAGTCGGATTCAGCCGAACCGCGTACCACGTCAAATACGCGCTGACGCACTCGCACTACCATTTCGCGGCAGCAACCGCCGCCGAAGGAATCGATTTCGGCTACTGGCAATACATCGGCGTGTACGCAATGCATCCGCTTGCACAAGGAGAATTTGCCAGTATGTATGGCGGAGCGCCCTGGCGAGCCGGATGGCGGCGCTGGTTCGAGGACTCGGTCAGCTTCAACTTCGACAAGATCCAGACTCCTTTGCGTTTGGAAGCCAATGACAACCCAAGCGGCATTATCGAAGAATGGGAGACTTTCGCCGCGCTTCGCCTTTTGAACAAACCGGTTGAGCTTATCTTTGTGCCACATGGAGATCATCCTCTGGTCAAGCCATGGGAGAGGATGACGTCACAGGAGGGAAATGTCGACTGGTTCACATTTTGGCTTAACGACGAAGAGGATTCAAATCTCCAAAAAACCGATCAGTACACGCGCTGGCGAGAGCTGAGAAGACTCCGGGACGAGAATGAGCATAAGTCCCGCCAGGAACAAGATTCCAGCCTACCCTGAAGTGTCAGCGCCTACGCTTGCGATCAGCAATGAACTAAAACGCCCGGGCACCCGTAATCCAGGTGCCCCGGGCATTATTTACTCGTCGGCTTGGTAGGCCGGGTCTGTTGGATAGATTCCGTCGTGGACGGGATCCAACGTTTTGTTGCCCTGTTGGTCTTCGATCGCAGTGATGGCTGCGTCGACCAGAACGACTTCCGGTTTCTCGTACCGCATAACGTCGTTACCTCCTTTCTTGAGTTTTTTTCATCTGAGTTCGTCACTGACTGGGTTTGGCAGAGGCTACTCAGAATCGGTCGGCATGTGACGGCATATTGACGTCCACGCCAAAAATGGAGGAGCCCGACTCGGGACGTGACCGACCCCGAGGCTGGTTACTCATCCGCTTGATAAGCGGGGTCCGTCGGCCTGCTGCTATCGGTTGTCGGGTCGAAGGTTTTGCTCATCGGTCCAGACTCCTGGATAGCCGCTATCGCAGAGTGCGAAACGATTTCCGGCTTTTCGTATTTCATGACTCTCACCTCCTTTCTCTTGTGGTTTTTTAGTGTGAGCTCACAGAAGCTACGTGATGCCTTGGAATTTCCGGAGCTGCATTGGAAATACAAACGCTAACGTGATGCTGTTCTACATTCTTCAACCAGAGTTCCAGAAAGAGCGTGCGCATCAATCGCACTAGCGGAGCCTCTGCATTGTTCTGGGCATCGTGCAAACACTCGGCGTAGCTTTGCCGGTCTACGATTCCGAGCCGAGCGCTACCCAAATCCTGAATGACACTGGTCAGGCTCGCCCATTCCGAGGTGATGGCAACCCTCGGACCGCGCGCAACAAAGGCCTTCCTTCTGCGGGCGAGGATCTCATCGGGAACGATGCCGGCCAGAGCACGTCGCATCAGGTAGCGCCGATGCCCGGGACGCACGATCTGCTGTCTGGGAATGGCGTAGATGAACTCAAGAAGATCGCGGTCAAGGTACGGATATCGCTTTTCGTACGCGGGAGCGGAAGAGATCGCGTCGCACGCCCTCTGTCTGCGTAAGGTGTCGAGAGCGCGCAGGTTTGCCTGAAAACTTGGCAACGGTCCGAAAACCACCAGTCTCTTTGGATAACCCTCAAGGGCTTTCCTGTTCCGCTCCACAAAATCTCGGTTTAGCCATGGTGCTGGTTTCATTGACTCGGGTACAGCGGTTATCCCGATTGGAAAGAAATCCCGAAGGCTCTCCCAAAGGAGGCGGAACCACGGCCTCCTCTGGCTCAACGCCCACGCCGTTAGTCGCCGCATCAGTTCGAGATAACGGCCGGTCACGACTAGGTCCTGAAGTTCTGGTATTCCCGTCGGTACTCCGCCGGCGATCTCGTCGCCGCCCAAGCCGGAAAGGACCACCCTTATGCCCTCTGTTTGTAGGATCGATCCGAGCTTTCCGCCCGCTTCGTTATGCCATCCAACGGTGTAGCCCGGTGTCGCCTGGAGGCGCTCACACTCTGCATTCACTTCAAAGATCTTTAGCGAATCAAGGTTGATGTGATGTCCGCGGCGACCGCGGATCTGTTCGACCCTGCTGAAGAAAGGCTGTTCGTTCCAGTTGGGTTCGCCGTTGCTGTAGAACGAGACCGTATCGAGTCGTGGAGAACTCGCGCCTGCGATGATCCTGTCGGCTAGGCACACAAGAGAAGACGAGTCCATTCCGCCGCTCAACTCGGCGAGAATGGCCCCGTTACAGCGAAGTCTGCGCTGCACAGCTACGCGTAACAGCGAGCGAAAATGTTCTTCATATTGCGACTCGTCGGAATAAAAAATGCGTTTTGAGGCATCGAAGTCCCAATATTTTCGAATTTCGCATCTTCCCGGTCCGAGCCGAACAAATGAAGAAGGGGGCACGCCGTGGATGCCGGTGTAGGGACTAAGGTGCGCTGCGGGATAGAAGGAAAGCCAGCCTGCGATGTACTCTTCGTTGAGTTTGAAGGTCCCTCCACCGACCATCAGCAGCGGATCCAGAACGGTGCTCCACAGAATGCAGCTATCGCTCATTAAATAGTAGAGTTGTCGAACTCCAACAAAATCCCGGGCCAGGAGGAGCGATTGCGTAGCACTCTCCCAGATAGCCACTGCCCAGTCCCCAATGATTCTTCCGAAGCAGGCGGTGCCCCAGCGTTGATAGGCAGAGGCGAAGACTTCAACATCGGTCGAGTCGATGGTGAGCAAATCTCCTAAATCGCGGATGAGATCGTCACGATTGTCCAATCGGCCATCCCAGGTAATGACCGAGCCTGACGGTAGGACAAGGGGCTGAGCTTCCCGTAGGGATTCGTTCGTTGTGTGTAAAGCGCAATACAGAAGGGCGACGTGTTTCTTTACATAGCAGCCTCCATTGTCCGGGCCGTAGGAAGAGATCGTGGACTTGACCATCTCCAACTGAGGGAGGTCGATCGGACTGCCGTCGACATTCCATCTTCCAAACTGCACGCTCATTGATTCCCCCCGGCTGCTTTCGCAAAACGCCGATCTAGCAACGATCCAAGATTCTGTAGACCTCTGGCATGTACGGCTTGTCATTCACGACCCGACCACCGACCTCGACCCACGCATGGGCCTTGAATGGCTTTTGCTGAGCGCCTATGACGAGCTGCGCCTTCACGCCATGTCCTTTCAGAAGGTATGCTGTCGCCGCGGACCGTTGTAGGCACAGCACCTCCTTCCGATACCAGATGCACGCCATATCCACGGCTGCGCAGATGCGCCCCACGATTTCCGGTGCCGGTGTCTGATCGCGTAGCGGACACCGCCGGACGCGCTCGTAAAGCGCCCCGAAGTTGCCTCTGGTGAGGTAGGCATCGAAGAAAAGCAGAGCGACGTAGGCCTTCAGAACCATCAACAGCATTGGCGGTCTCCGCGCAGTTCAGGTAGCTGCAATTGGCTACAAAAAAAAGCCAGGCGATCTGTGAGCGCTTCGATTCGAGTGCTTAGCGGGAGCACGGCAGAGTGGCCGCGGTGGGTGCTGTAATCAAGAATGATGGGGTGCCCCGATGAACTGGCCTCCTGGAGTCGCGCGGTCATTTTGCGCGCATGCAGAGGATTGCAGTTCTGATCAGCGTCGCCTGATACCAGCATCACTGCCGGAAACGGAACACCCTGCTTAACAAGCTGATATGGGGAGTACTTGCTGAGAGCTAAGAAGTCGTCGCGGTCGTCCGCAGTGCCAAACTCCCGGCTCCACAGCAATGCGCTATCGAAGAGGTGATATCGAAGCATATCGAGCAGCGGCGCAATACATATTGCAGCTCGGAATATCTCAGGCTTGCGAACGAGTGCGGCTCCGACAAGAAGACCGGAGTTCGAGCCTCCGAAGATTCCCAGTTTGTTCTGTGCTGTGTGCTTACTAGCGATGAGCCAGTCGGCGGCGTTGAGGAAATCATCGATGGCCCTTAGTCGATTATGTGCCCTGGCCGCCTCATGCCAGGAAGCTCCCATTTCCAGCCCACCCCGAATATTGGGCAACGCAAAAAGGCATCCGCGCTCCATCAAGAACGTAACAAAGACGCTGAATTGCGGTGTCATTGATTTGCCGAAACCGCCATAGGCCGTCATGACGGTCGGGTTTCCTTCTCTCTCCAGGACCTCGTGTCGGCCCACTAAGAACAGCGGAATCGCCGTCCCATCGTTTGAACTGAAATGCACTTGCAGGTGTCCGAAGTTCGAGGAGTCAAATGGAACGCGCCTCTTGGCTAGAGGCGTTAACTGATTGTCCGTGCTGGAATAGCAGCTGATGGCGATCGGCTTGAGGAAGGACTCCGTTTCGAGAAGGATCTCGTCCTCGCCCGAGCCGTCTCTTACAAAGCGGACTGTTTCATCCTTACAAACTGGTATTTCTCCGATCCGTCGTCCAGATAGATCGAAACTGTGAATTTGATACGAAGTGCCGCGCGCGTAGCAGATGAAGATTCGATTTCCTGAAATGAGCCAATCGTGGATGACCATCTCGCATTCAGCCACAATCTCGCTCCACTCAGGTTTGGCACTTTCATCAAGTCGTATCTCAACGACCCGGCGGTTCGGCGCATCGCGGTTTGTCACCGCGAGAATCCGGTTGCCCACTAATTGCGGGGCGAGCATGTAGTCGATTCCGAGGACGATGGGTTTCGGTGCACTCTCATCCTTGATTTGTTTCAGATAGAAGTCGCTGATCTTGTTCTGCAGAAACCGATATACCGCCAGCAGGATTAGCCCGCCGTCAGAAGAAAGCGTCAAGCGAACGTTTCTGCCCCCATCGACACGGAAAAACTCGCGATCCTCCTCAACGGCTGTTCCGAGGAAATGTCGACGCGCAGCCTGATATGCTGGCTCCTTCGACGCTAGTGGTTCATGAACGTAGAAGAAGGAGTTGCTATCGGGTGCAAAAGCGAAGCCGCGGAGATAGCCTCGGGAAAGTCGATCTGGGAGGGATTCCTTCGCTTCGACGTTGAATATCTCAAATTCTCCCGTTCTCTCTCCTCCTTGCTTAACCTCGTAAAGCAGCAATCTCCCGTCTGCTGACACCTGGAGGGGCTTTACGGATACGTATTTGCCCGCGCCCCATTCGGTGGGATCAATTAGAAGCCGATCCTCTCCTCTTAGACCTTCGCGTGAGAAGATGCAGGGCTGTTCGCAGCCCGGAGATCGCTTTCGGAAGAAATAGTGGTTGCCGGCTCTGAGAATGGAATCGTATGTTTCAACGTCGACCAGTTCGCGGAGGCGCTCGCGAATGCGGTCACGATCAGAGATTGAATCCAGGCTGGACCGCGCATAACGAGTTTGTGCGGCGAGCCATTCACGCGTGCGTGGTGAGCCCTGGTCTTCAAGCCATCGATAAGGGTCGGTTACCGATATGCCGTGAAGAATCTCTGTGACCGGTTCGACCGGAGTATGCGGTGGAGGCTCCATCAGCTTAGGCATGACGTGCTCCTTTCGCAGAGTTGATTCGCCTCCCGATCCATCCTGCGCACTAGTGACCTCAAGTAGCCCGCGATCTTCGGATCACGGAAGCGCTCAGGTCGACGCCAAGCATCGGGTCCAGCACCGTAGGCAAATGCGGCGACGAGGGGCGCAAGCGCCATGGCTTCCATCAACAAGTTCCTGGACGCCATTTCCATCCAGGGACCGAGATAGGCGGCTGTCAAAGTTTTCTCAGCCACCAGATCATGGCCTGCTAAACGGCGGAAGTGTTCCAGTAGATATTCGAAGCTATAGAAGGGATGTCCTACGTAGGCTTCGGCCCAATCGAGAAACACGCACCTATCCTGGGCGCTGAGGATGATGTTTCCTGGGTTGAGGTCGAGATGGCCCAGAGTATCGGGAATCTCGAGTTGCTTAAGCGTTGAGACCGCCTCGCGAATCCGCTCGCCAAGAAGCGCTAGGCCCTCGGCCGACATGACAGGTGGCGGGATCTTGGTTTGCTCCCGCATTAGACGCGCAATGACTGCGAGGAACGGAGAAACTGTCCGATTGAGGGTTACCGGGCTAAGATCGTGAGCTCCGGACTCGAGCAGTGGCTTACAGCGGTCGATGGACGCGATCTGTAGTTTTGCGAGTGCTGCCGCAGCATTTGTCCAGAGAGACAAGTCCGCGGTTTCAGCCAGATTTGTACCCTCCGCTTCGAAGGTGAGCCAGCCCTTCCAATCGGGGCGTGCGGCGACGAACTCTGGAGCGTAGCTTGGAAAAGTCTTTACAAATTCGAGCGTGATTGGAAACTCGCGCTCGTTCGGCTGTCCTACAGCCTTGAACCATAAGGCTGGACCATTTGTCTCGAACCGAATCAGGCTGAATGTCGGGCTGGCATTCAGCTGGCGAAAGTCTCCGGTCAAGTAGAGTCGCCTCGCCGCTGTAGATTGCGAGATCCACCCGCACAGTTCCTCGAACCAATTCAACCTGACAAATGGGCCTGATTCCGCAGTGGAAATCGACGGCCTACATTTTGTGGCGCACTCGCGGAGTGCGCGACAGTCGTCAGGATCGGTGAATACGCCATCCGACAGATCGGTTACAGTCATCCACTGGAGAAGCGAGAAGGCCGCATCGCAGGTGCGCAAGTGCCTGGCGGCAACATACCGCGATTTGCCAGCGTCGCTGGACGACTCCAGTTCGAACAGGCAAACGACTACCTCTCCCCAGCTCCGCTTCATTTCAGCTGTGACGTTCTCTGCGAGGCGTTCCCACCGTGGGATCGTCACCTCGGGAAGCTGAACGCCTGCATGTGAGCGCGTCAGAAGGATCTCGGCGCCGTCGGCTCCGAAGACGAGAACGCGGAAAGTTGAATGATCACCTCGTTCGCTCATTGGGACTCCAACTCAGAACCTTATGGTAGGTAGCGCGGCATCCACGAGTTTGTGGACCTTCAACTCTTCCAGGAATTCCGCGACGTCCTTCTTGACTGTTTCGATATCGGTGCCAAATTCTCGGCTGATCGCATCAGTAATCTGTTCTTCAGAAGAACCAGACTCGAGTAGCTCCAGAATTCTGGATCCGACGAGGTTGAGGTTGAACATCTGTCCTTGCCGGATATCGAGGACGATTGCGCCATCCTGGCCATGTGTACTGCGCACGGAATCGGAAACCTTGGGCATCGGCTGGACCTTAGCCAGGCGAGAGCTGGCGAACGTGATGTATTTCGCACACTGTGCCATCGCTTCCATTCTCCATGCCAGTGAAAAGCAAAATTGTTCTGAAATGAATCAAGCCGGAAAGAAGGTCGCAGGAAATTAAGGAATTGTTTGTGCCGCTCCGAAATCCCGATGCCCGATGCTTGTGCAGTTTTTCACCAATTCTGATGGCAGACACAGGTTCCCGATCAACTGCGCGGCGGGCCTGGCTTGAAAACGTACAACTTCTTCGGAATCGGGTGTTTTAGTTAGCTGCGGCAGGTATCTGGGGCGAGGACGTAGGTTCTGCTCCCGTTGGGGATGAGAGCACGTGTTTCTCGTCGCTCACAATTTCGCCAAACGCCATCAAGAGTCTTCGCTCGAAGAAGGACAAGGTGGACTGCCTGTGAGAGACAATTACGATCGTTGATTCGCTGAGAAATGAAAGGACACCTCGCAGGATCGCCTCTTCGGAGAACGGATCAAGGCAAGATGTTGCTTCGTCCAGGATCAGGATCTGCGGCCGTTGCAGGAGCGCCCTTGCCATGGCCAGGCGTTGGCGCTCGCCTCCGGACAGTTGGCAACCTCCCGGACCGATCTTCTGCTCGATGCCTTCGGGGAGACTGCGAATGAGATCGTACAATCCTGCCGTTTCCGCTGCGTCTTGGAATTCCTCATTGGATACGATCGGGCTTACAAAGCGGAGGTTGGAGGCGATAGTACCGTCAAACAGCGCCGGTTCCCTCGGCACATAGCAGACATGGCTTCGCAAGCTATCGAGTCGAATGTTCCGAACATCTTCGCCGCCAATTCGCACCGACCCCGAGTCCACGTCGTAGATGCGGGCGATGAGTTTCGCCAGCGTACTTTTGCCAGCACCATTCTCTCCGGCGATGGCTAATTTCTCGCCGGCAGCTATATGAAGGGAAGGAATGCGAAGCATTCGTTTTTGCCTTTCGTACCCGAACTCAACTCCGGAGAACTCGATCGCAGTGGTGGTGGACAGCATCGGGCGAGCTCCGGGCGAATCGATCACCGTAGGCCGCAGACTTAGCATGGACTGAATCACCCGGATCCCGGCGAAGGTTTTCTGCGCTCTGGAATACAATTCGGCTGCCCCGCTGAGGGGATCGAACAATTGGGTCACGAAACTGTAAAACGCGACAAGGCTTCCGATGCTAAGCGTTCCGGCAACGACTCTCCAGCCACCGTATCCGACCACCGCGGACATAGCGACCACAACGGCGAGTGACGTGTAGAGGGTGAACCCAACGCTGGTTCGAAAGAGTTTTTGCTGCGATCGAACGGACCGAGCGATAAGGCAGAACGCCCGTCGTTCTTGTCGCTTCTGTTGCCCTAGGAGCTGAATGGCAGTGGCGGCGGCCAAGTGCTCCTCGAGGAAATTGCTCCATAAAATCCGATCTTTCTGGGCCATATCGGAATCCGTCGCAAGCTTCCTTCGAAAGTGCTGCCGAGTTATCAGAAATACCGGAATAAACGGAACAACGAGGAACGTGAGCCGAGGACTTAGGACGAGCATCGTGGCCAGGGTGAAGCCGGTTGTCAGGAGTGTGCGGAGAATGGCTGGGAACAGGTCCGAGCCAAAATACGCGATCTCTTCGACAGGTTCCCTTAGCGGATACACAACCGTACCTATCGGAGTCTTGTCATAGTAATCCGCGGAGAGCGAATCCAAATGTCGCAGCAGCTCCATTCGCAGGCTGAGAGACATCCGTAGGGCGGCATTCAGCATCAGGTAGCTTCCCAGAGTTGTACACGCCGTTTTGCCCTGTGAGCCGGTAAAGATCAGCAGCATCGCCAGAAGCAGCAGTCCCGCGTGACGGCCTGGAATGATCCGGTCGATCAGCCATTTGAGGACAAGAGGAGTAAGCAGGCCAAGCAAGCTTCCGGCTGTGATGGAGAGAAAACTGCCTAGGTGTAAATGCAGAAAGGGACGAATCCGCTGGGAAAGCCAGCGCAGCTCAGTCGGCACCCAGGATGGACTGCGGCCCTCGTTCATTGGCTGGATTGGACGGCGGATGGTCCACTGATCGCGAGGCTAGCCGAATGTAACAGGATTCGTCCACAACAAGCGTGGCCTGTCCGGAAATCCGCCAATTCCGTCGCGTATTCGGGCGAACTCGGCCTTTCGTGACATTGTTGTTAGTTGGGATCTGTGCAGAAATCTCTATGCGCGTCTTGCCCGTGTGGACAGACGCAGAAAATAAGTGTGAGACTCACAGCCTTCGTATGACGGCACAGACTTGGCCAATGACCTCAGCATCGCGGTGATTGCGGAATTCTTCTCTCAGGTTCAAGTGTTTTAGATCCGGATATGTGAGTAACGCGCCATTTTCGATTCCACAGGGGCCGACCAGATAATCTCCGTTGCGTTTGATCACCAAATAAAATAACTGCTCCCACAGTGGCCGCGACCGTGAATCAATGGGCAGCTTCCTGTGCCGGTCCACGCTGACCAGTAACGCATTCGCCAGGTATGGATGGAGCGGGTCCCTGATTCCTCCGACCCAGAAAATCGTGCGTAACGAAGCAGACGCTAGACCGGACAGATCATTGATTGCATGCCGCAGAAAAAGCGGAACCTCTTCCATCTCCCGCATCAACTCGCCCAGGAATCCGGTATGCTCAGGTCTCTGCATATTGGGGTTGTGATCATCCCGGTTTCGCCCTGGAATGAATCGGTCCGGGATGGGGTTCTTCCCCGCGTTTTCGTCGGGAATGCCGAGCATGCGAAGAAGACTGTGAACTGGGATAGCGTACGAGAGGCACAACGATACCGACTTTTGAAAATGTTTTGGAATCGTGTCTCCTGCCTCGTAATCCGACAGTGAGCTTGCTGAAATGAAATATCTGTCGTCATTGAGCAGGTTAGCCAGCTTTCGGCTCAGATCGGATGCTTCCCGCAGTGACAGGCCTGCCTTGGCTCGCGCTGAACGAAGGAAGTGGCTTAGTTTCGGAACACCACTGGTTAATGGTTCCGGCTTCC
>Ga0070732_10001253_pt1 | contig 14004 bp, 12 predicted proteins | sample Coa_R1_5_FD_66449 | JGI IMG/M metagenome (GOLD analysis project Ga0070732, IMG submission 66449) | Surface soil microbial communities from Centralia Pennsylvania, which are recovering from an underground coalmine fire - Coalmine... | ecosystem: Environmental > Terrestrial > Soil > Unclassified ...
AATCATTACACTGCAACCACACGGCTAATGCCGCCCGACTATGGCGCCGGTTCTAGCTTGGCGCTGAGTTTACCTGCCCTGAGCGAGCAGGGGGGCGGTGGGGTTGGGATTATGGGTATGGCCAGTCGGTTGCTAGGCATCAACACATCTGGAGACCTTTTGATCGGTGTTCTTCAAAGCGAAAACGTTGAAGACCGGGTGATCAAGAAATTGGATCTGATGCATGTCTATTCCGATAAGTACATTGAGGATGCAAGGAAACATCTGGAGAGCCACACCTCTTTGTACACCGACCCGAAGAACGGCATCATCAGTATTTCGGTGAGCGACAAAAAACCTTCAAGAGCAGCCCAAATTGCAAATGAATACGTTACCCAATTGAACCAGGCCTTAGCCGAAGTCAACACTTCCTCTGCACATCGTGAGCGCCTGTTCCTGGAGCAACGCTTGCAAGAAATTAAGGAGCAGTCGGAATCTGACGCAAAAGAATTTGCGCTTTTTGCCAGCCAGAATGGAGCTGTTGACATACCGGACCAGGCGAAGTCCATGGTGGCCGCCGGGGCCGAACTGCAATCACAGTTGATCGTGGCCCAGTCTGAACTGAAGGGTCTTGAACAAATCTATTCCGCCAATAACGGTAGAGTGCGAGCGGTAAAGGCCCGGGTGGACGAGCTTCAGAATCAGGTAAATAAGTTCGGTGGAAAGAATGTAAATCCGACTACCGACACGTCGCTCAGCCAGGATCAGCTCTATCCTTCGGTGCGGCAGCTACCACTCTTGGGAGTGAAGTACCTCGATTTGTATCGGCGGAGTAAGGTCGACGATGCAGTCTTTGAGCTGCTTACCAAAGAGTACGAAATCGCCAAGATTCAGGAAGCAAAAGAAATTCCGACCGCGCAGGTGCTCGACACGGCTTTGGTACCGGGAAAAAAGTCTTCGCCCCATCGCGTTCTTATGACACTGTGGGGGATGGTTGGGGGAATAGTGCTTTCTTGCGCGTATCTCATAATCTCCATGTTGTGGGGGCAGACAGACGACAACGATCCGAGGAAGATGCTGGCCCGAAATATGTTTCTAACGGCGAAGAGACGTATCGGCAGAGTACCGCTGGTGGGCAAGCTAACTGCAGGCGCAAGTAAAGCTCGCTGGCATGATACTGGCGAAAACGGGATTTCTGCATAACTTCTTGGTTGTTTGATCGATTCGAACACGAAACAAAATTTTCGCATGAATCTAAAGGAGCGAGCGCTGAGAGGTGGGATGTTTCTGGCGGGGCGCCAGATCGCCGGAATAATTCTTCGATTGATCGCTGTTTTTGTCGTTACTCGAATTATTGGCCCGTATCAATACGGACTCTCGGCAGCTTGCCTAGGGATTTTCTTCTATGTTCAGAGTTTCGGCACATGGGGGATTGATGTTTATCTGCTTCGCAAGCCAGAGGAGCTAACTCAAGAGGAATTGGATCAGGGTTTCACGCTGCTGCTCGTCGTAGGCCTAGTGTTCGGGTGTGCCATGCTGATCTTCCGCGGGGCTCTCGCGCAAGCGACAGGGATGCCAGAAATCAAAACGATGTATGGCGTACTTGCGGCGACCGTTCCTTTCTCGCTCGTTTATTTGCCCGCGATGGTGCGACTCGATCGGGCCCTCGACTTCAAACGTGTGTCCATCAACGAACTGGTAAGCCAAACCCTTCAATACGCCATCGCGTTGCCGCTGGCGTTTGCTGGGTTGGGTGCTTGGTCCCTGGTGATTGGTTTCGTGTTTTCCAACGTCGCTCTTTGCGTGCTGACTTACCAGTCGGTTGAGTGGCGGCCACGTTTGTACTGGAATTCTTTGCTCGCTCGTCAAATGCTCGGTTATGGCCTCGGTTACTCGAGCTCAATCTGGGTTTGGCAGCTCAGATCGTTAGTGAACCCGGTGCTGGTCGGGAGACTCGCGGGCGCAGAAGCCGTTGGTTACGTCGGTTTGGCTATCCGAATCTGTGAAGTACTTTCATTTGTCCGAAGTGCGGCCTGGCGAATCGCTATGGCAGCTTTGGCGAAACTTAATCTCGACCCCGAGCGTTTACGGCGAAGCATTACTGAAGGCATGCGTTTGCAAACGCTCGCCGTGGGAGTGCCACTGGCGGGGTTCGCGATTGTTGCTCCTTACGTAATGCCCGTCGCCTTTGGAATTCGATGGAGTCCGGCGCTGAGGGTCTATCCTTTTATCGCCGTCGGCTATCTTGTAAGTTCAGTGTTTAACTTACATTCCTCAGTGCTTTACCTGCTTCGGCGAAACTGGAGCGTAACAGCATTCCACAGCGTGCATGTTATAGTTTTCGCCGGCACCGCAGCTGTCCTCGTTCCACGATTGGGCATCTTGGGATACGGCTACGCAGAAATCGCCACGCTGGGCAGCTATCTGCTTTTGCACTACTTCATCCAGCAGCAAATCGGCAGCCCCTCTTACGGAATCGGCGCAATCTGGTGCGGCACTGCCACTTGCGTTTTGATACTTAGCGCGCTTGGTGCGCCGGCACTGTACTTCGCGCCTGCCGTGTTACTAATTCCCCTCGTTTTCCCGCACGAACGCAACAGCTTGCACGGCTATGCTCAAATCCTATTCTCTAGGACGAGCGCATGAGTTTTCCAGGTCCGCTGGTCAGCGCCGTAGTCGTGAACTATAACTATGGTCGGTTTTTGCGAAATGCCATCGATAGCGCTCTGAATCAGACTTACTCGAATGTCGAAGTAATCGTCGTAGACGATGGCTCAACCGATGGTTCCCGACAAATCGTAGCCGCCTACGGTTCACGCATCATTCCAGTATTTAAGAAAAATGGCGGGCAAGCCTCGGCTTTCAATGCTGGGTTTGACAAATCGAAGGGCGATGTTATCTGCTTTCTAGATTCTGATGATGTCTGGCTTCCAACCAAGATAGAGGCAGTCGTTGCAAAGAGCCGGGAAAAAGAAGACGCCGTCCTCATCCATCATGCCTACCAGCGAGTGGATCAGAACTTACTACCCTTCGGCAAGATCCTGCCACTCAGCTTTCTTGAAGGGAACGTCGCGGAAGAAGTTTTGCGCTCTGGAGGGTGCTGGCCCTTCCCACCGCCAGCAGCTATGGCATTTCGCAGATCGTTTCTTGCGTCCTGCATGCCAATTCCAGAAGCCCTCTTCCGTAGCCGTGCCGAGTCTTGCCTTGCCTATTGCGCGCCGCTATGGGGTCCCGTCGCAGCCATTGATGAGCCGCTCTGCTTGTATCGGAGACATGAGGGAAGTGACAGTGTAAAGCTGCTGCATCGAACACGACTCGCCAGCGTGGAAACTTACCGACTGAATGTTGAGGGCGCGAATCTCATGCTCGCCCGTACGGGGCGAAAGGAGCGTTTTTGTCTTCATAACCATACCTCATATCTTTGGGCAAAATACTTCGCCCATGAGGCGGATCGTCCTTCGTGGCTAAAGCTCTGTTGGAACCTAGTACACGCGCCAGCCGAGCCCTCTTGGTTTCTTCGCGTCAAGATGGTCGTCAAATTCTGGGTTCAGTCGCTCGGAATGCGGGAATTTTCGTAGTTCGTGGGCAATGATCAATAAAGAACTTCGGACGATCTGATTCGCTAACGCTGCTGATCGCTTCATGATGCCTGCAGATAGTTTCTCCCGGATCGTTGTCGAGCCCGGCAATGCCGAAAAGGCATTTCTCGTCCTTGTTCTGCTTCTGTCGCTCGGGGCCTTTCAGAACCTGCTTGTAACGGGACGTATTGAGACGCAAAACATGGGCATGGTAGGCATGCAGGTTCTCTGGTCGTTTGTCTACCTCGTGGTGATGGCGCTCTATGGACGATCGTGCACTAATCCTTTCCGAAGAGTCTTTTCACTTTCACCGATCATCGCGGTACTGTTGCTGGCGGTTACGTCCGCCTTATGGTCCCAGGACTCGCAGCTCACGATTCGCCGCTCCATCGCTCTGGGATTGACCGTTGTCCTCGGGTCCTATTTTGCCTCCCGGTTCAGCGCGAAGGAACAACTTCGGCTTCTAGCGTGGGCTTTTAGTATTTGTATTCTATTTAGTTTTCTTTTTGAATTGATGGGTGCTAATCCGAGTCAGGGCGGCGGACCTGGTTGGTACGGTGTCTTTTATCTGAAGACACAGCTCGGAGCCAATATGGCGCTCAGCAGTTTGGTTTTTCTATTTTGGAGGAAAGTTGAACCGGAACACAAGCATCTCGCTACCGTCGGCTTACTTGCGTCGCTCACGCTGGTTTTCCTTTCGCGCGATGTAACGTCAATCCTTGCAGCCCTGTCTCTCCTTTTCCTAACACCGTGTCTACCATGGATGCTCCGAAGAAGCACCAGATGGGCAATAGTTGCGGTAACTACATTTCTTTGCTTCGGCACCGTACTTTTGTTTTACGTCGGAGGGCACCTGCAGCGAGCTACTGGGTTGCTCGGAAAAGATCCGATGCTTACGGGGCGGGTGCCTCTTTGGATCCTTTCAACGGCAATGGCACTGCAACATCCGTGGTTCGGCTACGGTTTCGAGGCGTTCTGGATTCCGGGCACGATGTACGTGCGCAGAATGTGGCAGATCCTTGCTTGGATGCCCCCTCACGCCCACAACGGGGCTCTCGAACTTTGGTTGGAACTCGGCTTAGTGGGAGTCGGTCTTTTTTTTCTCGGTTTCGGATATTATTTGTTGCGAGCTGTTAAATTCTTGCGTTCACATTCCGGCCCGGTTGCGGCATGGCCCCTAGTCTTTCTTTTGCTCTTATTTATTACAAACCTCACAGAAACGCATTTCCTGGTAGCTAACAATCTGTTCTTTGTTCTGTATGTCTCGATCGCAGCGACTCTGGTGCAGCAGTCTCGCAAGTCATCTGAACAGATAGGCACGCCTAATTAACGCTTATGTCTGATCGAAATCTCAGCTCGAAGCCGATCGTTCTCATCTATACGGAACCCTTATTGGCCAGGTCGATGACATTTATCCGCACGCAGGCTGAGGCGCTGACTTCGTTTTGTCCTTACTACATCAGTCCGTATCTAGAGAGTAACGGGTTACCGCTTCCCGCCGACCGAGTTCTCGTTATGCGGCGCGGGGCAGGCCCATGGGCCCGCGCCTCGGCGATCCCATTCAAGCTTAGTGGTCGAGCTCCGCTTTATGTGCGAAAGCTGAGATCGTTGCGTCCGGCGTTGCTGCATGCGCACTTTGGACCGACCGCTCTACGGGCTCTTCCTCTGGCTCGTGCTCTGAATATACCCATGATTGTCACGTTCCAGGGCTACGACGCCACGGTGTACGACGAATACGCCCGCGTTTCCAAGCACTATTCCCACCGGCTTTACATTCGCAGAAGAAAGGTACTCGAATCGGGTTCGGCTTTATTGATTGCGGTCTCGAACTTCATTCGCAGCGAGTTGATCAGGCAGGGGTTCTCGCCCGAAAAAATTCTTACTCATTACGTGGGCGTGGACACCGAATTGTTTTGCCCAGATCCTGCTATTCCACGGGGACCGATCGTCCTTTTTACTGGCAGGCTTGCGGAGAAGAAGGGCTGCGAATATCTGATTCGTGCGATGGCGAAAGTTCAACTGGCACTTTCGGAGAACGAACTCGTCATCATAGGCGACGGGCCGCTCCGCGGCGATCTGGAAAGGCTCGCCGCTGGTTGTCTGCGCCGCTACCGTTTCCTGGGTTTTCAGCCCCCGGAAGTTGTCAAGCAATGGATGAATAAAGCTCGGATCTTCGGCGCTCCAAGTCTTCGAGCGCGATCCGGCGACGCGGAAGGATATCCCAATGCCTTTGCGGAAGCGCAGTCCATGGGACTTCCGGTGGTAAGTTTCAATGCCGATGGAGTGAGAGAGGCAGTGTCTCATGGCAACACGGGATTCCTTGCGCCGGAACGGGATTCTGATGGTCTTGCCCACTATTTGCAACTTCTCCTAACTAACCCGGAGCTGTGCTCCCGCATGAGTGCTGCTGCCCGCCAATACGTTTGTCTGGATTTCAACCTCGCAAAGCAGACCAGCGTACTTGAGGACATTTATCGGCGAGTCTTGCAGAAGAATACACAGTCGTATTCAGCCATTCACACAGAGCAGGAGGAGCGTGAGCGCGTCGGCAGCCTGGACCTCTAGAGGGGACAACAAGCTCATCTACGAGTTCCTTCCGCAGGATACGTCCCGGCAGGGAAATCCGGTGTGGGAGGCGCGTCGAGTGCTGGAGGCGGCCCGGACTGACCAACGGATCGCCACGCTCCTGGATTTAGGTTGCGGCGCCGGGACGAGCTACGACCTGTTTTCAAATGGCGCCGGTCGGCTGCGATGGATAGGCTTGGACATCACAGATTCGCAAGAAATTACGGAGCGGCCGCAAAGAAAATTGCCTTTCTGCTTTTTCGACGGAGTTCAAATACCCCTCGCGGATAACTCCGTGGATATCGCCTATTCGCGACAGGTTTTTGAACATGTTCGACATCCCGAACGCCTGCTGGCCGAAGTCTACCGCGTCCTGAAACCGCAAGGCTGCTTTGTGGGCTCGACGTCGCACCTTGAGCCCTTTCACTCGAGGAGCTACTGGAATTACACGCCGTACGGATTTTGCGTACTCCTGCGGGAAACCGGCTTTCGATCCGTTCAGGTTCGGCCGGGGATTGATTCTGTGACTCTAATCGGCCGACGGTTCTTGAGCTATCTCAGGCTGGCCAGCCTGTTGGACCGCTTTTTTTATATGGAATCTCCAACAAATATGTTTATGGAAATCGTGTTACGCCTCATCAGACAGCCGGTCAGCAGAAGAAATGCGATTAAACTGCTGTTTGCGGGGCAGTTTTGCTTCGTAGCAGTCAAATAAATAACTCATTATGCCCATCTCGCAAGCGGCAGCCGCCCATTATGAAGAAACCTACTCCCATCACGTAGCATTCGGGGTGGAGTGGCGGAAAATAGGAGCACGCGGCAAGGCGGCCAACATATCCTCTATTTGTCAGCCATTCCCGCATCGCTCCCTTCTCGAAATTGGATGTGGCGACGGCGCCATCATACGCGAACTGGAAAGCTTTGCAGAGAATGTCGCGGGTCTTGAAATCTCGCATGCCGCGGTAAACCAATGCGTCCAGGCCGGCTTGAATGTTGCCTTGTTCGATGGCAGCAGGATCCCTTATGCAGACAAATCCGTCGACCTTGCAATTCTCAGTCACGTCGTTGAACACCTCGAAAACCCTCGGGAAGTCCTTTACGAAGCCGCCCGCATAGCCCGACATGTTTTCGTGGAGGTTCCGCTGGAAGACAATCGCGGCCTGAAGATGGATTTTGTTCCGAACGAGATCGGCCACATCAACTTTTACTCGATGAAAACCATCCGACAGCTTCTGCAAACCTGTGGCCTCGAAATCAAAGCTCAAAAGCTTTCACATTCCAGCCTCGCTGGCTATAGATATCGCCTTGGGCCGAAAGCCTATGCGGCGTGGGCCATAAAGTCTGCCGCTCTTATGTTTCCTCGCCTTGCGACGAAAATGTGGACATATAACTGCTCGCTACTCGCGGGTTCTTCCCGAACTAGCAGCAACTTTGGTGCAGTATAGCTACTCCCGGTCATTGGTGTTCTTGATCACAGGGTGCAGATGAGATTGGATCTTCATTCGCCGCTGCACAAATACCTTCGTGCGTATCCGCAGTGGCATTTTAGTCCGCCGCGGGTACGGACAGTTCGTCGGCTCGAAAGGTTTGGGTCCGACTACGGCGGGTACTTCCTTGATCCGAGCCTCATACCTGTTGAACCCGTAATTTATTCGTTGGGAGTGGGGGAAGATGTTTCATTCGATCTCGGTCTTATAAGACGTTTTCGATGTACCGTACACGCGTTCGATCCGACTCCTAAAGTGAAATCGTGGATCGAGTCGCAATCATTACCGCCGGGGTTTACATTTCATCCCGTCGGCATCGCTGATTTTGATGGAGTTACCGATTTCTACCTACCGCCTCGACCGGATTTCATTTCTCACTCCCTTGTTCGAGCTCGGCAATATAGCGACCGCTCCATTCGCGTTCCAGTCGCAAGGCTATCCACGATCATGCGCAACAACGGACATGCGCAGATAGACGTTCTGAAGATGGACATAGAAGGAGCAGAATATTCCGTTCTTGCTGAGCTGGTAAAAGATCGAATACCAGTGACGCAAATCGTGGCTGAATTTCATCACCGCCTTTCGGGCGTTGGTGCCCGCAAAACCAGAGAGATTCTCGCTTTAATGGATGAGTACGGTATGAAGATTTGTTATGTCTGTCCTAGGCTTGAGGTCATGACTTTGGTCCGCGAAGCCGAAACTCACCGATGAAGCAAGTTCTAATTATCGAAGCACAAATCAAGCAGTACCGAGTGCCGTTCTATGAGCGGCTGCATGCGGCCCTGTCCGATGCAGGCATTCAGTTGCGGGTCGCATATAGTGATCCCTCTCCGGTGGAAGCAACCAAGAAAGACACTAGTGATTTACCGAATGAGTACGGGCTGAAAGTCAAAGGATATTGGTTTGTTCCAGAGAGGCTCGTATATCAAGCCGTGTTTCGAGAACTGTTGCGCGCGGATTTGACGATTGTGGATCAGGGCAACAGGTTTATGTGGAACCACATCTTGTTGCCTCTGTCCCGAGCTGGTCTGATGCGAGTTGCATTCTGGGGCCTCGGAGAAAACCGACAGACAGGGCAACTACGGTTGTCTGCGTGGTACCGCCGTAAGACGCTCAACTGGGTTTCCTGGTGGTTTGCGTACACAAGCGGCACGGCAAGATACCTGGTCCAGAATGGAGTACCTGCATCGAAAATCACAGCGGTCCAGAATGCGGTAGACACAAGTGAAATTCGAAACTACGTGGAATCGATGTCAGTCCAGGAGAGAGTCTCAGCACGAAACCGCCTTGGAATACCGGCATCGGCTCCAGTAGGGATTTTCTGCGGCATGTTGGACAAGGTGAAGAGCGTACCTTTTCTAATTTCCGCTGCAAAGTTGATTCGAGAGCAATTGCCCGAATTTCATCTGCTGGTGGTGGGGGGAGGACCAGAGCAAGCATCAATCCAATCCTCGGTTCAAGACACTCCCTGGATACACTTGATGGGGCCTCGATTCGGAAGTGAGAAGTCTGAGCTCATTGCAATTTCAGATCTCTTCTTAATGCCGGGTCGGGTCGGCTTGGTCATCTTAGATGCGTTCGCGGGCGGCTTGCCGTTGTTGAGTACTCGACTCAGCATTCATGGACCCGAAATGGAGTATCTGGAAGAGGGAGTTAACGGTCAATTGTCAGTGCCGGATGTTTCGGCGTTCGCTACGATGGCAACTTCGGTTTTTTCCGATCACGACAAGCTTGATCGCTTGCGCGTGGGAGCTCGAATCGCAGGCGCACAATACACCATCGAGAACATGGCAGCAAATTTCTGCAGCGGAATTCAGGAATGCCTCGGCGGACCCGCTGCATTGGGCGTCCGCAGCCCTGCATGAGGAACGCACTTACCGGACTCATTTCATAAGTGCCGAACTGCATCAACATGGCTGCTCAAAGACCCTTCTTTGTCACTACCAGCTGGGACGATGGTACTGTACAGGATCTTAGACTCGCAGACTTACTTTCGAAATACAGTGTGCCAGCAACATTTTATGTTGCAAAATGTCACCCATACGGAAGCTTGCAAGAGAGCCAGATTAAGGAGCTAGCGCAATCGTTTGAGCTAGGAGCACACACCCTTAATCACGTCGCTCTTAATTCGGTATCAGACGCCCTGGCGGACAATGAAATCGCGAACTCGAAAATATGGATCGAGCAGCTTTCAGGCCGGCGATGCCAGGTGTTCTGTTTTCCTCAGGGTAACTTTTCAAGCCGCCACGTGCATATGGTGAGAAAAGCTGGATTTTATGGAGCACGCACGGTTGAGTTGATGTCGAGCACCACTGCGTCGTTGGTCTCCGGCGTTGCCATAATGCCAACCACGATTCAGGCATTCCCTCATAAACGGTCTGCATATCTGAGGAATATATTGCGTCGCCACAGCGTATCGAACTTAGTCACTTATTTGCACAGCCAGGGAAAAGATTGGACAACCACGGCGGCCTCTTTACTAACGTTGATTTCGTCACATGGGGGCCTATTCCATCTTTGGGGGCATGCGTGGGAAATCGATCAATTTGACCTCTGGCGCGATCTCGAGCAGGTGCTTCAAACCCTTGAGCAGTACAAGAGCGTGGCGACATTTGTTTATAATTCGGAAGTATGCGCAGGAGTTCTGGGCTGAAAATTCTTCTTTTGCACAACTTTTACCGAGAGCCGGGCGGCGAGGACGGTGTTGTAATGCAAGAGAAGGCGCTCCTTGAGGCCAGAGGACACAGCGTAGACTTGTTCTCAGTCAGCAACAACTCCTTTTCTGGCTTACTCAATACGGTCTCAGTTGCGTGCGGAACTGTTTACTCGCGCAAATCGCGAAGGCTAGTGCAACAGAAAATTGCGAGCTTTCGGCCGGACGTGGTCCACGTCCATAACTTTTTTCCGCAGCTGTCGCCTTCGGTCTACTACGCCTGCCAGGCGTCCCATGTGCCGGTTATCCAGACGCTGCATAACTTTCGCTTGATTTGCCCCAACGCACTTCTGTTCAGGGAAGGCAAGCCGTGTGAGGACTGTGTTGGCCGATCATTTGCCTGGCCAGGAGTTATGCACGCTTGTTACCGCGGCAGCCGTGCGGGAACGACAGTATTGGCGTCCATGCTTACAGCTCATCGCCTGTGGGGTACATGGAGAAAACGTGTCGACGCTTATATTGCGCTCTCGGACTTCGCTCAAAATAAGCTCATTGCCGGAGGAGTGCCTGCCAGCCGCTTGTTTGTCAAGCCAAACTGTCTTTTACCGGATCCAGGTGTACGCAGGGAGTCTGCAGACTTCGCTTTGTTTGTCGGTCGCCTCTCACCCGAAAAAGGTATTAAAACACTGCTTGCAGCCTGGAGTCGTCTTCAAGGTAGAAATCTGAAGATTGTCGGGGATGGTCCGCTGCGGAATGCAGTGGAGAAGGAGCATGCGAATATTGAATTTGTAGGCCGCCGATCAAGTGAAGCTGTATTGGAGCTGATCGGAGCTGCTGCATTTCTCATTCTACCCTCTGAGTGCTACGAAAATTTCCCACGCGTAATTGTGGAAGCATTTGCGAAAGGAGTCCCGGTCTTGGGTTCCCGTCTCGGTTCACCTGAAGAACTTATCGCCGATGGCCGCACCGGCCTGCTGTTTCGTCCGGGTGACGCCGAGGATCTGTCCATCAAGGCGGAATGGTTGTTTACCCACCCACATGAGCTGAAGGGCATGTCACAAGCTGCGCGGAAGGAATTTGAATTCAAATATACCGCCGATCGAAATTATGAGCGGCTCATAGAAATCTACCACTCTGCAATGGAAGTCTCACACCAAAGGTCAGCACAGTCAAACGTGCGTTCTAGAACTATTAACTAAGGCTATGCCCGCTCTTCCTCAGTTTTCACTGTCATTTTCAGGAAACGCGGTAATATTTGTCTAAACCGGAAGAGTTGAATTGCAACACAGGAGGGTCGGTAACGGGAGCGGGAGCAGCAGGCTACATTGATGAGGTCACAAATGGCTGACGCAATCCCTCAGTTGGAGACGGCAGTTTTGAGGCAACCGCTAATCAGCACACCCGTGTCCCCTGCGCCGTCGCCGGGAATCAGTGCGTTTCGTGTTCTGCGTACAACTATTCACGCAGTGCAGATCGGGGACGTTATAGACCTATTCGAGCAATGGATTTTAAACCGGGAACGTAGTCGCTTTGTTGCTCTCTGTAATGTTCATATGGTGATGGAAGCCTACAAAGACACGTACTTCCGCAGCGCCCTTACATCCGCCGATTTAGTCGCGCCTGATGGAGCGCCCCTTATCTGGGCAGGCCGAAGGCATGGCTTTCAATTGCGTCGGCGAGTATACGGGCCAGATCTTTTCCTTGAGTTCTGTCAAACCACGGCCGCGAAAGGCTACCGACATTTTCTGTTCGGTGGACATTCGGGCGTTCCGGAAACCGTTGCGACTCGACTCACACAATGCTACCCTGGAATCCAGATAGCAGGAACGTGTTCTCCACCATTTCGGAAACAGTCACAAGCAGAGCACAGCGAAATGATCGACCAGATCAACAGGTCCAATGCTGATGTCCTTTGGGTCGCCCTCGGATGTCCGAAACAAGAACTCTGGATTTACGAGAACCGTGACCTCCTTAATGTGCCAATTATCATCGGAGTGGGGCAGGTGTTCGATATTTATGCAGGTCGAGTACGACAAGCTCCTCGTTGGGCGCGAGATAACGGCTTAGAGTGGGCGTTTCGTCTGATCAGCAATCCTCGTCGATTATGGCGCCGATATGTCATCTACAACCCGCAATTTCTATACAACGTTGCACTAGATCGATTGGGTTTGCTGAAGGAAAATTGATTATGGACACTCCGATCAAGAGCTATCAACTGTTGTGTCAATTCCGTCATCCTTAGTAATCTGGCACGCTACACACTAATGTTTCCGCCACAGTCCCCTAGCCTTACCCACTCATCCACTCCTGTAATGCTGAAGTGAGTATCAACCACTAAGGGTTTAAGACACATTTACCTATGAAGACAGCCTTGATCACAGGAATTAACGGCCAGGACGGATCTTTTCTCGCTGAGTTGCTACTGTCGAAGGGCTACGAAGTGCACGGTGTGGTTCGGAGGGCATCCACATTCAACACTGATCGTCTAGATGCCATCTATGCCGATCCCCACGAGCGCGAAGCTCGAATGTATTTGCATTACGGCGATTTGAGTGATGGAACCGGCCTCCGGCGAATTCTTGAGAGAGTTAAGCCGGACGAAATATATAACTTGGCTGCACAGTCTCACGTGCGTGTCAGCTTCGATCAATCGGAATATACGGCTGACGTGGTAGCTACCGGCACTCTGCGCTTACTGGATGCTGTCAGAGATTCGGTCAAACACGCACCCAACTCCGTCCGAATTTATCAGGCGGGATCTTCAGAGATGTTCGGTGCTGCACCGCCACCGCAAAATGAGTTGACACCCTTCCATCCACGCAGCCCGTACGGGGTCAGCAAATTGGCTGCACATTGGTATGGCGTCAACTATCGTGAAGCTTATGGATTATTTATCTCGAACGGAATTCTCTTCAATCATGAGTCTCACCGGCGCGGTGAGACGTTTGTAACTCGCAAAATTACCCGGGCGCTTACACGAATCGCGTATGGACTTCAGGAGAAGCTTTTTCTTGGAAACTTGGATGCCCGGCGCGATTGGGGTTATGCCGGGGATTATGTTGAGGCGATGTGGATGATGCTGCAAAGGCCTAAACCGGGTGATTACGTTATCGCAACCGGGCAGTCGCATTCGATTCGTGATTTCCTGGATCTCGCGGGCCGGCTTTGCGGAGTGGACTGGCGTAGCCGGGTACAACCGGATCCGCGCTATCTAAGGCCCAGCGAAGTGGATCACTTGCTCGGGGATGCCCGCAAGGCCCGCGCGGAACTCGGTTGGACGCCCAAGATGTCCTTTGAACAGCTCGTTAAGCTAATGGTAGATAGCGATATGGAACTTGCGCGTCAAGAACTGACGTTAGCGAAGGCGGGCCATCGCGTGATTCTTCGGGGCAGCGCACATGCTTAGTGGCAGCAAGGTATTCGTAGCAGGGCATAGTGGTTTAGTGGGGTCTGCTATCGTCCGGGCGCTACAACGGCTCGGTTATGGCAACCTGTTACTGCGAACACATGAACAGCTTGATCTCACGAATCAGGGCGCGGTGAATAGTTTTTTCGCGCAAGAGCGGCCGGAGTACGTGTTTATGGCTGCGGCGCGAGTTGGAGGCATTCTCGCCAATTATACGTACCCTGCCGAGTTCATTCGTGACAACTTGTCAATTGAAGTGAATGTAATTGATGCAGCCTATCGGCATGGCGTAAGAAAACTCCAGTTCCTCGGGTCCTCCTGCATATACCCGAAGTG
>Ga0070732_10001254_pt1 | contig 14001 bp, 11 predicted proteins | sample Coa_R1_5_FD_66449 | JGI IMG/M metagenome (GOLD analysis project Ga0070732, IMG submission 66449) | Surface soil microbial communities from Centralia Pennsylvania, which are recovering from an underground coalmine fire - Coalmine... | ecosystem: Environmental > Terrestrial > Soil > Unclassified ...
CTCACCGACGACATGCTGGTTGGTAAGAAGGTACCCATCTTTGGTGACCGAAAAGCAGGACCCGGTGCCACCCGGAAGTAACATGTGCTTTTTGTTTTCCGCATCGTGAAAATATAGTCCGGACATTTCGGCGCGCGTGCCGTCTTTGCGAACGTATTCGCCCCCCGTTACGACCAGGCCGACGACATCTTGTAACGCCGAGTCGATTTCGCCGGGATCCGTCCGAGGCGAAAACTCTACAATCCCGAGCGTGGTCAAATTGGCCAATTTGTCATCGACGGCTTGGGGCCGGTAGTAGCGGATGTATGCCACCACACCCACGGCCCCCAAAAGCATAAAGATCATAACGCAAACGCCGCCAACGATGAGCCAGACCCAGGGGAAGGATTTCTTTGGCGGCGGCGCAGGAGGCGGATCGGGGGTATCGTTTGCGACAGGCGCAGGCCAGTTTGTCGATGCGCCGGGCGTGGGCGGTGCGCCAAACTTGGAGGGGAACAGGTTCTCGATGGATCCTGCGGCTTGCCAGGAACGGTTGTCGGCGGACACTTCGTGAAAGGCCTGTAGTTGCCGGCTGTCGCGAAGTTGGAGCATCTTGTCCCAGCTAAACGGGCCGAGCGTTCGGCCCCGCATGCGAATGTACCATTGAGCCATGTTGTTCGCCTCGGTAGGTACGCACGGGCCTTCGATTCATGGGAACGACGCATCGGAATGCTGTCCAGGGTGCGTAATCGAAACATTAAGAAAGCCGCTGTGAAGTTTCAAGGATGCAACTACTAGCGGTGCTTCTCAGAAGTGTTTGCCGACCGGTTCTGCACCCCTTCAATCACCTGAGCGCGCGTGAGCAACACGTAATGCGGGCCGGGACCGGTCAGATCGTCCATGTAGAGCGGCGTCGAACAATAAGGTTTCAGGCTCTTCCAGAATTGGAATTCAACCCCGTCGGCATCGTCCATGGGCAAAAGGAAATACTGCGTGCCATAGGCCAAGACACGTTGAAGCCGGACGTTATACTCCGCTTCTTCGCGTGGCAGATAAAAGCTGTCTTCCAGCAGTTCGCCAGGATAGTAGAAGCCGCGCGTGTCGGTGTAAACTCGTGCTCGCCCGTCCAGACGCCAGTTCAAATAGGAGCCTTCGTTCGAGCCGGTGAAAATCTTCCACGGGGGCGACGATGGCAGCGGATCGCCCTGGATCCAATCAACGGTTGCCCGGGGCGTTTCTTCGTATTGCCGATTTGGAAGTAGGTGGGGGGGAACGACCAGTGCAAGTAGCAACAAGACCGTCATGGATAGGACGGGCCATTGCCATTGCGGCCGAAACAAGGCGCCGCTGCCCACGCTCTTCATCTGGCGGTCGAGTTGGACAAGAACAGGGAAGAATGGCCCACGCTGCCGACTTTGCACTGTTTCGCGCAGCCATCGCCCGAGCTGGGGCACGATGAGGGCCATCGAGACAAGCAGCCAATCTCCGATGGCTCGGACCGCGGTGACGGCGAGGCCCAGCAGGCATATGTACAGAGCCCACTCCCAAGCGCGGAAATGCCAATAGCGCCGCAACATAAGCGCCGTGAAGATGATTGCCAGCACTACAACCATCCAGGCAAGGGCCGTTTGCATTCCACGATTATGCCAAAGGAATTGCCACGTTGGCATGATTTCGACGAACATGCGTTGGATCGGGTGCCGCAATTCCGGAGAAAAGGGATAAAGGAAGCGATTGATTGGTGCGGGGCAAATCATCGAGGCAGCAAGCGCGATCATGCCCCACAACGTGAGGTTTTCAATGGTCGTTCCCGGTTTTCGCGGTACTCGTTCGTCGGCATCTTTCCAGCCACACCAGTAGCGTGCCAATTCCAAGATAATTGCCCCGCCAATCAGGAATTGGCCCATGATCACGGCCGGATGGAGGTTCCCCCACAGGAGCGTGGTGACCGGTAGTTTCCAATCTAGCGGCCGGCGGCCTCGACTTTGATCGTAAAGCCAACCCGACACCAGTTGCAAGCAAATGGTCGTGCACACCAATGGGCGCAAGCGCTCGAACCAGAAGAGAGTGAAACCAGCCAGCAAGAGGAAGCAGCCGGCAGAATAATCAGGCACGCCACGCTGGCGAAGTTGCCGGGCCAGAATCAGCAAAGGGGCTATGTAGAGGCAAACGCGTACGAATTTCAGCCCGCCGTCACCGGCGCCTTTCCAGACGAGCGCCAGCAGCACTTCATACAGCCATTCATGGTCCGGTAATTCTTTGCCGGCGATGGTGTAACTGAATGTGTCGGGCTGGCCAATCTGACCAGTCGCCAGGATGCGTTGCCCCGTGCGCACTTGCCAGCAATAATCGAGGTCGCCGGGCGGCCGAAAAAACATGGCGGCCATAAGCCCGAGCCAGACCAGCGAGCTGATGTTCGGTAAGGGGATTCTCATGCGGCGGGCGATAAGGTTCATGCGCAAATATAGCTGAAATTGCAGCGGGCGTGGCTCTTGTCCGCCAAGTTGCCGATTTGGCCTGGATCCGAGGTCCCAGCACGCGGATTAATGGGTTTCCCACTTTTTCAAGAAGTTACGTAATCGCTCACGGCATGGCGGAATTTTGTGGCCTAAACTCCAATTAATGGTAAACTGGGGATCATTCTCTTCTCGGTGCGAATGGGAATATCCAGGCTGTTAGCGCATCGACTGCCATTTACCATTGTCTCCAAGCCGCGGATTCAGAATGAATGACGGGGCGGAACAATCTCTGGGCTGCGATTCCGCTACCGGAGCAGCGCCGTCGCCTCCGAACGAATCTCTGTCTCAACCGGCCTCGACTCTTGAGACGCCCGACGACTGGGCGCCGACTCTGCGTTTGCATACCAGTTGGAGTGCCGATTCTGGAACGTTACCTTCGCAACGATCGAGCGAGCCAAGTCCGCAAGTCCAGAATCCGGGATGGGCCCCTCCCGAGCAGATCGGCCCTTATCAAATCTTGCAAGTGTTGGCTCGTGGCGGCATGGGTGTCGTCTACAAGGCGTTCGACACGCGACTCAAGCGCCTGGTGGCCTTGAAGATGGTTTTGTGCGGTCAGCATGCCGATCCGGCAGCCTATGCGCGTTTCCGCAGCGAAGCCGAAGCCATTGCTCGCTTGCAGCATTCGAATATCGTGCAGATTTACGAGGTCGGCGAGCATGATGGGCTTCCGTACTTCGCGCTGGAGTACGTGGAGGGCCCCAGTCTCTTCCAAGTTCTGAGCAACGGCGCTTTGCCTGCTCGAACAGCTGCCGAGCTAACCCTCGCGCTGGCCCGAGCGATCGAATTTGCCCACGAACGCGGCATTATTCACCGTGATTTAAAACCAGGAAACATTCTTCTTTCAGGAGTCAAGGGTCAGGAGCCAGGGGTCAGTAACCGGGAAGATACGAAACTGACTGCTGACTCCTGTCTCCTGATTCCTCATCTCACTCCCAAGATCACCGATTTCGGCCTGGCCAAGCTGCGTGGCCGCAATGACACGCACACCCGGCCCGGCGAGGTCATCGGCACTCCTAATTACATGGCGCCGGAGCAAGCGGAAGGCGACCCGGCCGGCGTGGGGCCAGTGGCGGACGTGTATGCACTAGGAGCGGTTCTGTACGAAATGTTGACTGGACAGCCGCCTTTCGAGGGGACAACGCCGCTGGAAACGCTGATGTGGGTGCGGCTGCGCGAACCCACTCCACCGACTCATTTCAACCGCAATTTACCACGGGATCTCGAAACGATCTGTTTGAAATGTTTGCGGAAGGAACGGAATCGGCGCTATACCAGCGCCGCCGCTTTGGCGGAAGACCTCGATCGCTTCCTTACCGGCCAGCCCATTCTCGCCCGACCCGTCGGGCTGATGGAACGTCTCTGGAAATGGGCCCGCCGCCATCCGGCTCTTGGCGTCTTGGCTTTGTTGTTCTTCTCCTTCGCGTTGGTTGCTAATGTTGCAGTCTTTCTGCAATGGCGCAAGGCCGAAGAAGCACGCGAGCAAACGCAAAGACAGTTCAATCAACTGCTTTTGGCCCGCGAGCATGCGTCGCAGACCAGCGCGGAACTTCATCGCACGATTTACGAATTGCGGCTTTCCAGTGCCGAGCGCGAATGGCTCACGGAGGATGCCGTTCGCGCCCGGGCGAAGCTCAATGAATGCCCGGCCGACGCACGCAACTGGGAATGGAACTATCTGCGCCGCAAATTCGAAGGCAGCGCCTTAACTATTCCTGTCCGGCCAGGGGAGCCATTGTCGTTAACGTTCTTGCCAGATCAGGGCCAGCTGTTGACTATTGGTCATAACGGCGGAATGCGGTTTTGCGACTCCTGCACGGCTCAGGTACTGGAAACGAAGGCCCTTCAGCGCCCAAACGGAATGGACATGGCCGAGCGGTTCCAGCAAGCCGCATTCAGTTCCGATCAATCTCGCGTGGCCCTGGCATTTGCCGGAACGTTGCCTGGCACGGCCGCTCCGGTTCCCCATCTTGGCGTCTGGGACACGAAGAGCGGCGACCTGGTGCGCAGCTGGCCGTGCGCGCCGATCCACTTTTCCCTTCGGCCGGACGGCAAGGAGATCGTGTGGACCTCAGGTTTATGGAAGGGACGGGAAGGTCGATTCGATTGGTATGGTGGCGAAGTACGGATTTTGAATTTGGAGTCGGGGGAATCGCGGCAATTGCTGGAAGCGAATGATCACAGCATTGTTGGCTGTTGTTACAGTCCGGATGGTGCCACCCTGGCCTTGACCGGCCGACAACTGCCCCTGGTCATCTGCGACGCCGATACCGGAAGAGAACGCATTCGCGTTACCGAAAGTGACCAGTACTTCCACAGAATTTGTTTCGATCCAAGCGGCAATCAAATCCTCCTTTTTGGCGGCAACGACGTTGTTGCTTATTCAATCCATGGGCAAAAGCGCGGCGTGCTCAAGGGACACCGGGCCCTGATACTCCAGGCCGCCTTTAGCCACAACGGCCGCTGGTTGGCCACGGCCAGCAACGATAACACGATTCGTATTTGGGATTTGAATTCGCTGCGGGAAGCCGAGGTACTGGTTGGCCACAGTGAACCGGTCGGCCAAGTCGCCTTCTCGCCCGACGACTCCATGCTGGCCTCGCACAGCGTGGAGGGCACCATCAAGATTTGGGACTTGCGTAACGGCAAGGCGGCGCCGTCGTTCGGTAGAGGCACGCACAAGGATTGGGTGCCGTGCATCCTTTTCGTGCCCGGCGGTGATGACCTTTTGTCGGTATGCGGTGACAAGTCTTTGCGGCTTTGGGATTGGAAGAACGGCACAGTTCAGCGCACCATCCGTTGCCGCGAATCACCGGAACATGCCGCTCTGAGCCCCAATGGCAAAATGCTCGCCGTGGCCTACGACCACCAAGGCGGCATTGGGATCTGGGACACGGCCTCGTGGAGCGAAGTCCGGCAGTTGCACGGCCACACTGCGGGCGTCTCCTGCGTGGCGTTTAGCCCCGATGGACGACTGCTCGCTTCCGCCAGCGAAGACGGCAGCGCCAGAGTTTGGGATGTTGTGAGCGGCCAGCAAGTGACCGAATTTCGGCGACATTCCGGCCAGGTTTCCTGGGTCCAGTTTCATCCCTATCAAGAAGTTGTAGTTTCCGGTGGCAACGACGGCACGTTGCGAGTGTGGGACCCGCTCACAGGCAACCAACACACAGTATTGCAGGCTCATCCTTCACGTATCACGTGTCTCACTTTCAGCCCCAATGGACGCTGGCTCGCCTCGGCCAATACGGACCGCGAGCGCCCCGACGCTGCCACCGGAATTCAAATCTACGACACGCTCACGTGGGACTGCCAACGAACGCTAACCGGGCACATTCGTAGCATCTGGAACCTGACCTTCAGCCCTGATGGCAGCCGGCTGGTATCTACCGGCGAAGACAACAGCGTTCGCATTTGGGATCCAGAGTACGGCCGGTTGCTGCTCACGCTCAAAGGCCATGCCGACGACGTTCGCTGTGCGGTCTTTCACCCTGCCGGAAACCTACTCCTGTCTTCCGGCGATGAACCATTCATTTGTTGCTGGGATGCGACGCCCCTGAATCAGCCGACGCCGGTTAAGTTGCTGGGGCGCTGAACTAGGTCAGGCATGCCAGCCTGACCGCTACGCCGAGGAAAAAAAAAGGCCGAGACGTTTGTCTCGGCCTCTTCGCATCAAGAGAACGGGCTGCTTGTCGTCTTGCTCGTTTCCTGTCTGTTCCCAGCGCGTGATTTGCCGGAATCCGTCTCACTCTGGCGCCACGGTGGGGGGCTCAGGCCAATTCAGGACGAAGCAATCGGCGTGTCGGACTTCGGCTGCTGAACTTGTTGTTGCTGATTGTTTAGGGGAAGCAGCTCTTGGCGGTAAATGGGCACATCCCGGGGCGCTTCAATGCCCAGGCGAATCTTGCCGCGATCAATGTCCACGACGGTGATACAGATGTTTTCGCCGATGTAAATCTTTTCGCCCAGTTTGCGGCTGAGAACCAACATGTCGCTACCCTCCATTGAGCGAGACGGTGATAATTCCTTGTACATTCTACGCTACGTTACTCTGCGCGCTGTTCGCCCGGGGCGATTTTTCGCGTTTCGGTGACTAGGCAATGACATTAAGTCCGGCAACAACCCTATGACCGGCCAAGAAGGGGTGTCACGGAAAAACGCAACAGATTGGGGATTGGATAGTTAGAAGTCTTTCTCCGATGAGCGCGAGGTATGCGCCGGTTATGTGCATTATACCAGCCCAGGTGAGAAAAAAAAGAAATGTTCAGGTATTTTTTAATTCAATGAATGTGAATCATATCATGACGGAAAGGGCGCACCCCGCAGGCTCCAAGACTCGCCGGGCTTAATTACTCCTCCTTCAACTCCTGGAGGTGGAATAGTTTGCGCAGAGCCTCTAACAGCGTTTGCCCCTGGCCTTCATGCGCGGCCTCGTCGAGAGCGGTAATCGGGCCGTGGAGGATGCGGCTTTGGAAGAGATGAAAGGCCTTTTCCAGATGGCGCTTGTCTTCCTCGGTGAGCCGGCCGTTGAGCTTCGCCAAAAGCGGCAAGACAATTTCCTGCCGCTTTTGATCCACATCTTGGGTTAAGCGCGCGATGATGGGGCCGTTGCGGCGCCGGGCCCAATCTTTCATGAACTTTGCCTGTTCGTGCTCAATGATGGCTTCGGCCGGAGCAATGTGTTTTTTGCGATCCGCCAAGGTCTGCTGCTGTATGCGCTTCAGGTCGTCGATGTTGAACAGGCATGTGCGATCGCCGTCGTGGATGCGCGGGTCGAAATCGCGTGGAACGGCTATATCAAGTATGACGACGGCGCCGGCCGCGCGTTTCGCCAAAACATTGGACCAGCGTGCCAGCGTGACAATCGGCTCGGGTGAGCCGGTTGTGCTCAGAACAATGTCGGCCTGAACGAGCGCCGCATCGAGGTTTGCCCAGGGAATGGCTGTCCCATTGCATTCGGCCGCCATCGTCTCGGCCTTGTCTGGACTTCGGTTTGTCACTGTAATCCGCTGCGGCCGAAGATTCTTCAAATGCCGCAGGGTGAGGGTTCCCATCTTCCCGGCTCCGATTACGAGCACGGTCTTGTCGTCGAAGCGGGTGAAAACCTCTTTCACGTAATCGACGGCCACGCTGGAAACAGACGCGTGGCCGCGCGAAATGCCCGTGTCGCTGCGCACGCGCTTAGCCGTGGCGAAGGCATGCTGAAACACCGCATGCAGCAGCGGACCAGAAGCCGAGCGTTGGTGCGCGCGCTCATAAGCGCGCTTCACCTGGGCGGCAATCTGTCCTTCACCCACAATCATGCTGTCGAGGCTCGCGGCCACGCGGAAGACGTGTCGCACCGCATCGGCATCGGCGAGTTCTACCAGGTGCGGGCGAATCGTCGCGGCCGGTAGCTGATGAAACTCGCTCAAAAATTCAGCGAGCAAGTCCGCGTCCAATGGCTGCTCGACCACCGGCCGGGCGAGATACAATTCCACCCGGTTGCAAGTGTTCAAAATCACGGCTTCGCAGTCGTAGCGTGCGACCAATTCATCCAGCGCACGGTCGATGCGGTCATCCGAAAACGCGAGCTGCTCGCGGATCTCGACCGGGGCTGTGCGGAAATTGCAGCCGATCATGCGGAGATTCATGGCGAACCTCCTGCCGGCAGCGGATGCGACGTGACTAATGTTCCGAGCAACAAGATAAACACGGCAATGGTGAGAATCGCCAACCGCCGGTTCGAGGCTTGCGCGGCGAAGCGCATGTAGAGCAACAAGAGAAATGCAAGCCACAAGCCGGCCGTACCGAGATACCGCCAGGAGAACCACACCGTTTGTCCGTGCTCCTCTTGCAGCTGCAAGGCGATGCCGACCAGCAGGCCCGCACTTAACAGCGGAAAGGCCCACACGATGGCCCGCCGATTCATCTCGGCCAGGCGCTCCAGGCTCATCAACTTCAGGCCTTGGCCCGGGTTTGACTTCGTTCGCAGCCGGCGGGCCTGTACCAGGTACATGACGCTCACGGCGCAGCCCACGCACACCCCGATTGCGGCCAGCAGCAACAATCCGCCGTGCACCATGGCCCAGAAGTTGCTGCCCGTGAACCAATTTGAAAACGATTGGTCGGGGCTCTGCGGAAAGACTACGGACAGCCCAATGAGAATGAGAACAATCGGCAATACGAAAATGGCCCAGGCCAACTTGCGGTGGTGGAAGGCCCCGTACAGGTAAAAAATGGCAAGCACCCAAGAGAGCAGCAGCAAGGAGCCCCAGGGCGTGGCTACCGACGGGGCGCGGAAGAGCAGATACAGCGTGTGCGCGAACAGGCCCACCGTGCCGAATGCCAGCCCCAGCCAGCGCGGCCAGGTGCGCGGCCAGACCGTTCGGGTTAATTCCAGACCAAGGGCCACCACGTAACTGGCCCCGAAGCAGAGTTGACTAATGCCTTGCAGGAACAAGTCGATTCACCAGCGAGTCGGAAGTCAGAGGCCAAAGGTCAGAAGTCAGAGATCAGAGGTCAGAATTAGCTGGCATTCTGCACACGCATTTTCTGACTTCTGACCTCTCTATTTCCTTCCATTCTAGCAACACCTCGCCGCTCACTGTACCCTCAGTTTCACGGTAACCGGGAAATGGTCGCTGTAGCCGCGTCCGCCGCTGTCGCGCTCGTTGCCGAAGCGCCACGGCCGCCGGAGTGTCGAGCCAGGGCGGATCATGCCCTGGGTCCAGGTCTGCGCAGTATCCGCCAGGCAGGTCCAGCCCTTGGCATCCAGCAGGCCCGGCGAGACGCAAATGTGATCGTATACCAGCGGTTTGTGGTAATAATGGGTGCCGAAGTTTGCGGAGTTCTTGCCGGCAAAGAGATCAAGCAGCAGCGGTTGCTCATGCGAATTGCGTACGGCTTCCGCGTCGGCTCCGGCATGCAAATGCTTCACCACGGCTTCATCGCTCGGTTCCGTGTTAAAGTCGCCGCATACCAGCAAATCGACGGCAGAATCGGCCCGAAATTTGCGCGAATACTCGTCATAGATCTCATCGGCGTAATGATCGCGCTTATGGTCGGTCTTATCGCTGAGTTGCGAGGTCCAGTGGCTGGCAATGATTTCAAGATCTTGATTGGCCGCTGTGATGTGCGCTTCGAGAATGCGTAAGCCTTTACCATGCAACTGCGGAGTGCCGGTGGCCGGTACGCGGCTGATGACCGCCGGCGCTATGTGCCGGCCATCTGAGACCTCCTTCATTTGCACTTCGCCATACGGCGTTGCTCCGGCCGGCAAACGGCTGTTTAACTCGGCCCGCAAGGCCTCTGCCGCACGAATCGTCTCCACCTCGACGATGGCCAGTATATCTGGCCCTTTGCCGTCGTTCATCTGCAAGAGAATGTCAGCGAGATGGGTTACTTTGAGGCGAAAGTCTTCCGGATGATTGGCAAACCAATTGTCGTACTCTTCATCCACGTGGTTGCGTTTATCGTGTTGGTCGTCGAAAAAGTTTTCGGTGTTCCAGAAACAAAAGAGATACTCGCCCGCTTGGGCAGTCGTCGCCGCCGGCTGGGGATTATTCGACCCGCCTGGGTGAAATTGAATCCAGCCCTCGCGGCGCGCCAACAGGAGAACGATTAGCACGAGTACGGCAATGAGAAGCAGCGTGGTCCACGGACTAGCAGCTCGGGAGCGTGGCGACATGAATGACCTACTCGTTCAAATGAGGCGACCATCGGTCCGTGACTGCTGGGCACTATAGTGGATGCTACTGGGAACGGCGACACCGAATCGGCATTGCTTCCTTCCGGCGGCGTTGCTATAGGGCGGCTCGGAAATTCGATCCTCCCAAGGAGAGGGCCATGAAAACCGCCAGCGTATGCGGGGGCATCATTATCGGTTTCGTGCTAGGCATTGCCGGCACGGCGTTTTGCCTCACCCCCGCTTTTAACCCGGTTATCCACAATCACTTGCAACCGCAACCGCTGCAGGCCGGAAGCAACGACCGCTATGACGATTACGTCATGTGCACTGGCGCGGCGTCCATCTTTCAGCGCGCCCCAACCGACGGCGTTTGGCTGCTCGATTATCGGGGGGGCAAGTTGCTGGGCACGATTATCGACCGCAGCCAAGGCAAAATCATCGGCTGGGCGGAAATGAACTTGGTGCAAGAATTCGGCATTCCGCCCAAGCAGCCCGTCCATTTCATGATGACGACGGGAAATATCGCTCAAGGCCAGGCAGCCTTGTACGTGGCAGAAACGACGACCGGCAAGTTCGGCGTCTACACGCTTGGCACCGACCCGACCGGCCAACAGCAGGGCCTGGTCATCCGCCGGCATGACATGACGACGTTTCGTAAGGGACCTGGCTAAGCCGCAAGCGGCTTGTCGAAAGTGAGCGGCTCTCGTATCATCTCTACTTCGCTAAACTGAAGACAACGTGGTTGGAGGAGAGAATATGGGAGCCCGCCGTCGCGGCAGTGGTCGCCGGAAAGTCGGCCGTAAGAAACGCCGGATGCGCTCACGCATTCGGCACAGAAAATAGTCGGTCGCCAGTAGTCCGTAGTCAGGGGCAATTCTTTGAAAAAGCAATCACTAGTATCCGCCACTACGGACTGCTGACCACGGACTTCGGACTATTCCTCACATCGTTCTTCCCCCATCCACCACGACTACCTGGCCGGTCATCAGCGCGGTTCCCGTCGCCAGGAACACGATCGCATCAGCAATATCGTCCGGGGTTGCGGCACGCTGCATGGGCGTATTCGCCAGAGATTTCTCCACCATATCTGCGCGGCCGGCCAACCAGCGTGTAATAACCGGCCCCGGCGCCACCGCATTGACGCGCACATCCGGCGCGAAGGCCCGCGCCAGCGCTTGCGTGAGGCAATTGAGTGCCGCCTTGCTCATCGCATAAGGAATCGAGCTGCCGTAGCCTTGCAATCCTGCAACGGAAGTGATGTTCACAATGTTGCCTTTGCGCACCTTTAATAAAGGCATCGCCGCTCGACAACAATAAAAGGTCCCCAGCATGTTCACCCGGAAAATGTCTTCCCAGACCTGCTCGGTCAGGGCGTCGAGATCGGTGTGCGGAACAAAATGGGTGGTGCCAGCATTATTCACCAGTACGTCGAGCCCGCCGAGTTCCTCGCGGCACCGGCCAAGCATTGCCCGTACTCCGGCATCATCGCCGACGGAAGTGTGACACAGAATCGCCGGAACGCCGGCTGCTCGGACAGCAGCTACAGTTTCTTCGGCTTCACGCTCAGACTTGGAGTAATTGACCGCGACTGCATAGCCGAGCTTAGCGAAGCGAATGGCTGTCGCCCGGCCAATGCCGACCGCGGAGCCGGTCACCAGCGCAACTTTTCGGGTGGATGACATAATTTACTCACTTGGGCAAGCATTGTTCAACGAGCGAATCAAAGACCCGCACCTGCCGCCAGTTGGCCTTATTCTCGGCGATGAACTGCAAGTGGGCCGGATCGGTTTGATAGGCATCATGGGCCGCACGGCTCGTGAAGACAATATGCAAACCTACGTCGAAATCGCGGACATTGACCGGCCGGGTCAACTCCGGTTCTACCCGTCCGCAAGCGAAATAGCGGATGCCGGGCTGCACGGTGAGGTACTTTTTGCAGGCCGCAACCATCGCTGCCACATTCGCTGGTGAATTATCATTGAGGGTGAAAAACACATTGTGCGCTAGCAGTGGTTCAGCCATTGGAGCATCTCCTCGGGAAGATCAGTGGTTGTTGTGGCATGATATGATGAATGCATGGACAAGCCAGCCACTTACATACACTAAGCACTTACCGCTCCTTGAAGCTAAATCGTGCGTTTGAACCGATGCAGCATCTCTCCCTTACATTGCCGACTCTGCCCGAGAACTTGGCGCTGGACGAAGCACTATTGCTCGAAGCGGAGGATGGCCGCAGCGACGAAATTCTGCGCTTCTGGCAATGGCCGAGCTGGGCCGTGGTACTGGGTGCCGGCGGTGTAGTATCAGACGACGTGGAATCCGAAGCTTGCGAAAAAGACGGCGTGCCGATCTTCCGGCGGTCTAGCGGTGGTGGCACGGTTTTGCTCGGTCCCGGCTGCTTCCTCTTTACACTCGTCCTCAATATGGAGCGGCGCCCGGAACTACAACAGATTGGTTCTTCCTACCGGTTTATCCTGACCCGGGTCGCCGCGAGTTTGCGTGATTTGGAGTCGAACATTGAGCTGGCCGGCACGAGCGATTTGGCGATCTTGGGAAGGAAGTTTTCCGGCAATTCGCAACAACGCAAACGACGAGTCCTCATGCACCATGGCACGATCTTGCACGGCATGGATTTTTCGCAAGTGAGCCGGTACCTCCAATTACCGCCGCGGCAGCCCGACTATCGCGGCCGGCGCGCACACGAGGAATTTTTGATGAACCTGAGGCTTGAGACCAGCGAAATTCAGTCGCGCATCCGATCGGTTTGGCAGGCAACGGTCGAGCGTCACGATTGGCCGCAAGAACGCGTGGCGCAGCTGACGCACGAGCGGTTTGGGCAAAGAGACTGGATTAATCGGCGGTGAAGTGTAAAGGAAGGCGGCGCAAGAATGCATGGTAGCCCGAGCCCATGCCGAATCACGAGTTCAAATTCTTTTCTCGAAAAAACTCCCAAATCGTCTTCGTCGCATTAACTCGAGCCAAATAGGGGCCGGCGATTCGCTCACTTAAGCCGCCATAGCCGCCCGGCCAATGGTGGCCGAGTCCAGCAATTATCCGCGCCTCGAGCATCGGCCCGAATCGAGCAACCGTGTACAGATTCTCGAGTTTTACATCGGGCGGGTCGGACGGCCCTCTCGACAATGTGGCCCAGCGAGCCAGCGTGTCCCGTACGGGCGGCTTGTTCACACGCTTACCCCAAGGCGTTTCCACTGTGCCTCCGTCGAGCGGCACCAACGGATCTTTGTCACCGACTAAGTAAAGGGCGGGCACGGTGCGCTTGGGATTTGGCCCCCGCTGCCAGCAGTAGCCCGCTACTGGGGCAATCGCCGCGATGTGCTCAGAAAGCTCCAACCCGATCCGAAATGCCATCGACGCTCCGTTGGAGAAGCCGGTCACGTAAATCCGCGCCCGGTCCACGGGCAAATGCTTCGGCAATTCGTTGAGCAGCGCTCGCAGAAATCCGACGTCATCAGCCTGAACCCAACTGGCCGGCGGCAAGCCGGAACCGTCATTCCACACGCGAGGGTTCTTGAAGAATTGCAGTGGCATATCCGGCTGCGGCAACGTGGCGTCCGGCAAGACCACAACGAATTTCTCGCGCTCAGCTTCTTCGTTCCAGCGCGTTTCCAACAGCATCCACGGACTCGTGCCGCCGGCCCCGTGCAGCATCAGCACGACGGGCCAAGCGTCGGTGGACATGCCGGCGGGCACATACAAAAGGGCGTGGCGGTCCAAGCCGGCCCATTGCAGCCGCAACTGATGAGAGCCGGGTTCTTCAAAAGCGCCAGCCATCCGAATGATCCTTCTTCCGAAGTTTCAGCATTCGCGTCAACTGCCTTG
>Ga0070732_10001256_pt1 | contig 13989 bp, 7 predicted proteins | sample Coa_R1_5_FD_66449 | JGI IMG/M metagenome (GOLD analysis project Ga0070732, IMG submission 66449) | Surface soil microbial communities from Centralia Pennsylvania, which are recovering from an underground coalmine fire - Coalmine... | ecosystem: Environmental > Terrestrial > Soil > Unclassified ...
CGGCTGGTTTTTCTGGGAGTCGCCGCAATCGGCCACGTTGCGCCGTTCGATCGCGGTTCCTTCTTCGTAGTCGTTCCAGGTCTCGATTAGCAGGAACTGAGGAGCTGCCGAGCTATCGTAGTAACGGTGATAGAAGTTCAGGGTCTCATCAAAAGTCTTGCCGCAGCGGGTCTGCATGTGGCGATTGAGGCCCCATTTTGCGCCGGAATCGTCGAATCCAGGCCACGCGCCGCCCACCACAATCTTGTCCGGATGCTTGTTCCGCATGGTTCGATAGAAGTTGTCGAGATACTGTTGCCCCCAATTGCTGCCGTCTGGTGACCATCCTTCGCGGCCAGGTTGCACCCAGGCGTAGGATCCGGCAAAGTCGGCAGCATATTCGGCGGGAGGCTCATCTTTGTAGAGCAACACAGGAGAAGCGTCCCAATCGCTGCAATGCTGCCGCACACGATTCCAGTCGACGTGCCCGCGCTTGGGAAAAATGAAGATCATCGGTCGACCGTTGTAGGTGAGATAAGCCTCGCGATGCGGGGCCTGCGGTCCGATATAAGACCGATAAGCCTGGTCAAGGGCGGCAATGGCATTGTCGGTGGCTTGTGAATCTTCGTCTTCAGGCTCGTTGTAAAGCAGAGCAACGTGGAAATGATTTTCACTGGCCGCTTCTTCGAGCAGGCGGAAATTGTGATCGGAGTAAGGGCGGCTTTCGCCGTACCAGTCCACGACGAAACCAGTGATTCCCATGTGCCGGACTTGTTGGATCTGCTTGCGGAGAACGGCCGGATCCTGGCTGGAGTAGCCGACATCGATGTGGCTATGATCTCCGAACCACGGCATGTAAACGGCAAGAATTTCAGGCGAAGGATTGGGCGCGTGCAGTTCCTGGCCCACGTTGCGACGAACACCGGGCGTGGTGCATCCTGCCGCAATAATGAAGCAGGCGACGATTAATGTCAGCGCGGCCTTCGACAAACGAGGGCTCCATTTCATTGGCCTTTCGATACTAGATTGGATGCCTCTATGATCTGCACGGTTGGCGTGCCGATTCCTGATCAAAACTGCGGTACTGCCTGTAGTTGGCGGATCACCCAGCGATCGGCGGCGGGGGTCATGAGGACGACATAGTGCATCACGACGTGCGCATCGTAGACGGTCTTTGAACCGTCGAGAAGTTGAAGCTGGTATTCGGCGGTATCGTGAAGTTCGATGACGTCGCCTTCGGGGGCGTAGAAAACAGCCTCCAGCTTGTGATTTTGATCGCTATGCCGGGTACTCAGGCCGCTGCTTTTCTGGCTGTTGACGGAGTCGGTGATCCATTTCTTTGCGTCGCCAACAAACGGGCCATCCAGAGGGTCGACCGTGTTGAACTCCAAAGCTTGAGCCAGGCTGGTCCAGGCAAAACGATAGTCACGAAGAATGCCGCGCTCGGTGAGGCTCTCTATCTGCCGGGGACCGGCCTTGCTGGTATTCAACTGAACAACCGGAGAGGAGTCGGCCGCGCGCATCGAGAGCGCGCTGAGAAGGAGACCCGCAATAACCAGAAAGCCGGCGCGAGCAAGCTGCGATATCTTCATGGGCGCGCTCCGATGCGGAGTTCATTGCCCGTGACGACTCCGGATGCGGCGGAAACGATCATGGAGTCCGATGCTTCCAGCTGGGCGCGAGCCACGCCTTGTTTGACGGGAGCATCTACGGTGCTCTTTCCGTTGGCATCGCTGGCGCTGAACGTCACGATGGTCCCGTCCGGCAGCGGATTCCCGGCGCAATCCTTCACCGGCTCGGTCTCAACCATGATTCCTTTCGACGTCCGCTGACCCTTGATACGCAGGTTGCAAGGCTCAAAAGCGACTTGCTGCACGGCTCGAGCGGCGCGCAACGCACCCACCGTGGCGACCACCTGCAAGGGCCCAGCGGACTTGCCGGAGGCGGTGCGGAACCACGCTACTCCATTTTCGGAGTGGATCGCGCGAGACATCAGCGAAGAAGCTCCGGCGGTGAGCTGAAAGTCGACGCTCACGGGCGCCAGCACAAGATTGTGAAACTGATCGAAGGGGAAGGCGACTCCGCTCACGGCATCCGTCTGGCCTACGGGCACACGCGAGGGATGCACCAGGAAAGTCAGGCCCGAGGTCTTGCTTGCGACCACGTAGATGTTTGTGCTGCGGCAGGGGTCGCCACAAATTACGGCGGTATAGGCTCCAGCATTTTGCAAGTCTTTGGCGGCCAAATGAATGTCGGCGCCAAGCCTTACGTCTTGCTTGCTCGCCACCCCGGGCCCGAAAAGATAGAAAGTCGCCGTGCCGCTTCCGATTGTCGAAATCGTGGCGTCCTCGCCAGCAGTGACTGACGTTGGAGCTTGTATCTTCTGTGCGGCGCAGACGGAGAGCAGGCAGAGGAGTGCTGCGACATGCACGAACGGGCGGGAGTGGCGAAGTTTGCTCACACGGGCGACCCTGCCGTTAAATTCGCGGCCAACTGGCTCACGATTGGCCAAGGCTGTATTGGTTGACGACCACATGAAAGTTCTGGATTTTTCCGGCCAGCGATCGGGGAATCTCAACCGCGAACCTCTCGGTGCTCTGCGGCAGCAGAGCGCGATCGACATATCCGTCGGAAACCCACACCACCTTGCCGTTATTGTCATAAAAGCTGGCAATCACATGCGGGATATTGACCGTCTGCCCGCTCTGGTTCAGAAGTTTCCCATGAAGGACGGCCTTGCCCTGCACGTCGGAATCGATCTTCTGGTCCATAACGCCAATCACAGGATCGGCAGAGGCGGGAACCAAAGTGGCTTTGACGTCCATGCGTACGTTCTTCACGTTTTTCAAACTGGTATTGGGGAAATCGATGCGATAAGGCGTAACCTGCTTGGGCAAAAGCACGTGATCGATTTTGTCGAAGCTGCTCTCTTCGTCAATGGGGTGGCCGGAAGCGTCCACCAGAGTGGCATTGACGTTGACGAAGGCGGGAATCGTGTCTTCGTTGACCACCTCGCCCATCACGACCGAGCCCTCGGCAGACTCCGAGGCGTTCATCGAAGTGATGCGCACGCGAGGCGCGTCGACGTTGCGCGATCCCCATTCATCCGTAGCGCCGCCGGTGACAAGGTCCCAGCGCAAATACGTGACCGGGATAACTTGCGCGGGCACGTTCGGTATGGGTTCTTTCGGCCACACAACTTTCCAAACGTCACCTTCGTGCGCTACGCGAAGATCACGGACATCCTCCACGGGCCCCACAGGAGTAGTCCAGCGCAGGCGCACTCGCATCTGCGCCTCGTCGTTGGAGGCATGGAGCGGACGGAAATCGAACTGCTCGAGGTTCGACAAGCTGCGCAGACTGCCGCGGGTTCCCGTCCAATCCTCGATGAAAGTGGGTTCGTCGACGTCGCTGGCCTTGCCAAGGCTGGAGAAAGCCCGATCCCAAGTGCGTCGTTGCACGTCTGTCAGGAAATTGGTCACTGCCTGCTCCGGAGTCTCAGCTTTTGAAGTCAGGCCGGGCAGCGCCGATCCGTGGGCGACGCCAACTGGGCTGGCGCTGACGCCCACGCCGAAGAAAGCCAAGACCATGAGCGCAACGGTTCCGGCAACGAGGATGATGGGCAGGGCAAATTTCATATCGTACTCAGTTCACGCAACGTAGTGTTGTTCTGCCGTGGCGGGCACCTCGACCGGCACAGGAACACGGCGCCGGGCAGGCAAGAGAAGTTCCAGGAAGATCGCGAGCAGGCTTACGCCAAACGGCAACGTTCCCCAGAGCAATCCTTGCCACGCCGGAGGCACGGCGTCCGACTCGATCTTGTGAGCAGGTGGCACATCGTCCTTGGACCAGGCCGTGATTTCGCCGTTGTCGAAAGTCTCGATCTTCCTCCAACCCACGAATGTCAACAGCGGCTCGTAATAGGAGTCGTGAACGAAAATGTATTTCAGTCCATAACGATTCGCGTGAGCAAGCATGGCGCGCAAGGCGGCCATGCCGGCGGAACCATAAAATTTTGCGTTGGTGAGCTGCGCCGAACCGTAACGGGTCATCTCGGGCAGCAGGCGCGCCGAGTTGTAGTCTCCGTCGACGCTGTTCGCGGTGGTGTAGGTAGAGACCTTGGCCAGTTCGCTTCCGAAGCCCAAAGTCATGTAACGGTAGGAATCGTGACCATCGCGATTCAGAAAAGCAATAACCGGCGCGACGTCGGCCGTAGCCGTGGGCCGAAAAGGATTCAAGGAAAGCCACGCGAGAGCCGCTCCGATGGTTGCGACTGACGCGAGCGCGAGGCCAACCGCCGCTTTCGATTGAAAACGATCGAGCAAGCCGACGGCGAGCAGGCCGACGATGGGCATTGCCATCAGGGTCGCCCAGAAGGTGAATCGCTCAAACGTCAAGATTTCATAGGCGCGGCCAAGAATCCACCGGGGCAGCGGGGTGGTGCCGCCCAGTCCGAAGATCAGCGTGACCCAAAATCCCAACAACAACGGCCGCAGGCGGCGCGATGAGGCGCCACGGATGAGGATGAAGGGCAACGCCAGAATCAGAGCGCCATACGGGATCAGAAAGTAGTTGATGCCGGTAGTCGAATTCAGGAGGAAGTTGGCGCGGCTGTCGTGAGGAATCGGAATCTGGCGAATGGGATGCTGAATCAGCGCGAGCCAGTAAGGAGCCAGAACAACCGCCACGCCCAGGCCGACTAGGATTCCGAAGACGATGGAACGCGACAAGACTCCTGCCGGGGAGCCGGGCACGCGCTCATCGCGGGCATCGAGCAACGCGACCCACAGGACCGGACCCGCAAACAGGACGACTCCGAACAAGAGTGTGACGTGGTGAGCTGCGGCAGCGGTCCAGCTGACGGCCACGCCCTTGATAAGGGAACGGGCCGAAGCTTCCGTCATCCATTCATAAAAGTACGGCAGGGCATTCAGATAAAGCGCGGCTGAAGAGACGGTAGCCAACTGTCCGGCCTGGTAGACCAAAAACGCGAGAGCTCCCAGAAATACGCTGCCGAGGGCGGCATAGCTGGCTGCCCGGTCGTTCACCCAAATTCTTGAAAAGCGAAACACTCCCACGGGAAGCAGAAGCACCGCGATGAGCTGTACCAGCATGTATCCCATCTGCAGTCCCGTGACGTTCGACAGCAGCGCAATCCACTGATGCGTCAGCGGCGGATAAGTGGTCTGCGAAAATCCGGCGAACCATTTTTCGTTCCACGGATTGAACCAGTGATGCAGGTAGTGAGACGCAAAGAAGATGTGAAAATTCGTGTCGAACGAGCCCGCAGGCAATTGCATCAGCAGCAATGGCCCATGCACCGCCAGCGCCACCAGCAGGATCGCGAGCAGTGGAATAGGACGAGAGTAGCCTTCGGCAATTCTCACAATGATGGCTCCGTTGCCCGTAGCACCGATTTTCGATTCAGAAAGCTGGCTTTGGGTTTACTGAGAATCCGAGCTTCGAGGGCGCGGCGGGAGGGGAGAGAGTCTGTGACAAGGCAGCCCTAACCCCTTTGCCTGCATCTGAAATGCACCGCAACAAAGACCTGGTGCGGATCCAGAGATTGGATGGTGTGTTGACAACGTGAAAAGCCGATTTCCGCTCGCGAGCTTTTGCATTGTCCTTCTCCTCGGCTGCTCTCTCGGCCAGACTTATGAGATCAACAGTCAGAGCGGCGGGAATGCGTCTTCTGGACAGAAGCAGCAGAAACAGAAGCCCGCGGGTGACAGTTCTCAGGCCGGATCGGATTTGGGTTGGGGATCGAGTATTGAAGTTTCTCGCCAGGCCCGGGCGGCACAGGATGCGCTGAAGAAAGGTGATTATACAGCCGCTGTCTCGTTTGCCGAGCGGGCTACAAAGTCTGCACCTCAGAATGCGGAGCTATGGTTTTTGCTGGGATATGCGGCACGATTGAGTGAGCGATACCAGCAGTCTGTGGACGCCTTCAACCACGGACTTCAGATTCAGCCCAACTCGGTGAAAGGACTGGCCGGGCTGGCACAGACCTACGCCAGAATGGGCCGCGACTCTGAAGCTGAGCAACTGTTGCGCCGGGTGGTGGAGGCGAATCCAAAAGATGCCAACAGCCTGCAGTTCGCCGGGGAATTGTTGCTGAACTCGGACGTGAAGCGTGCTCTGGAACTGCTACAGCGAGCCGACGCGCTGCAACCTTCGGCACACACGGACTTGCTGATCGCTCATGCCTACGAGCGGCTTGGCCAGCCGGGCGAATCGACGCGCTATTTGAATCGCGCCAAGGAACGCGCCCCCCGAGATCCGGAAGTATTGCGCGCGGTTGCGGGGCAATATCGCGATCAGGGGCAATACGATCAGGCGATTTCCACGTTGCAGGCAATCCCTACGAAGTCGAGTGAGGTCCAGGCGGAACTGGCCTACACCTATCAACTGGCGGGTCGACAACAAGAAGCAGCCAACATCTACACGCGTCTGGCTAAGTCTGCCAAGGGCAACATCGCACTTGATCTCAGTGCGGCGCAAGCCCTGGTCAATCTCGGCCAGTCCGACGCCGCACGTCCTTTCCTGGACGATGCCCGCCGCATCGACGCGAAGAATTACCGGTTGCATGGAATTCTCGGCGCACTTGCTGAATCGGAAGATCGCCTGGCGGATGCCGCCGGCGAATACCGGATGGCCTTGAGCAATTTACCGCCCCGTGTGCCCGAGGGGCCGCTCTATCCCATCGAACTGCGCCTCAACCTTTATGAAATCGATGTGCGCCAGGGCGACCAGGCTGATGCCAAGCAGCAACTAAGCGAAGCCAGCGCGGCCATTGCACAGGTCAGCGTGCCACCGTCGGAGCGTCCCGAGACGCTGCGGCTACGAGCTGCGATTGAGACAGCCCAGGGGAACCTGGACGCCGCGAACAAGGATCTCAAAGACGCGCTGGCGCTGGCTCCGTCGAATGTAACCTCTCTGCTCAACTACGGAAACCTGCAGTGGAAGCTGGGCCAGAAGGATGCCGCGCGCGACACGTTTGACAAGGTTCTCGAGCTCGACCCCCGCAACCGCACCGCGCTCTCCTCTTTGGGATATCTTGCTCGCGACAAAGGAGACAACAAGCTCGCCGAAAGCTACTTCCAGCGGGCGATTAACGCCCACCCAAAAGACTATGCGGCCTATGTTGCTTTGGGTGATCTTTACACCGCGGAAAGAAATCTTCGTGGCGCAGAAACCGCATACGAGAACGCTTTTCGGCGTATGCCCGGCAATCCGTTGATCGTCGCCGGAGGAGCAAATGCCGCGCTGGAGGCGCACAATCTCGACCTGGCCAAGCGCTGGCTCGATCGCGCCGGCAACAAGATGGACAACAGCCCGCAAGTAAATCGGGAGCGGGAAAGATACCTGACGTTGAAGGGAGACTACGCGGAGTCGGCGAAGCTCGGTACCAGCGTTCTGGAGAAACTTCCCAATGACCGGGAAGGTGTGGTCTATCTCGCCTACGATCTCTACTACCTCGGGCGCTACGACGAAACGTCGGCGCTAGTCGCCAAGTACGATTCGATCCTTTCCAATGACAAAGATCTGGCGCTGATTGAAGGCTACTTGCACGTTCACAACGGACAAACGCAAGCGGCCCTGCGTGATTTCAATCGAGCGCTGGAGCGCGATCCCAAGATGGCGACAGGATACGTCAACCGCGGATTCGTGCGGAATGATCTGCGCGAGCCTGACCAGGCGGCGAAAGATTTTCAGCGGGCCCTGCAACTGCAGCCAAACTATGGCGAGGCCCATCTGGGGCTGGCCTTCGCCGACCTGCAGCTGCACCGTCCGCGGGCCGCGCTGAGTCAGCTCGATGCAGCGCAGAAAACGATTCACAAGTCGCGCACCTGGCATTTGGGCAGAGCCGAGGCCTACCGGCAGGAGCAGGACTTCCCGCACGCCGAACCGGAGTACCGGGCGGCACTGGACGAGAATCCGAACGATCTTCCCTCTCAATTGGCTTATGCGGACACGCTTTTCCGCATGCGCCGCTTTGAGCAGTCTCTGTCCGCGCTTGACGCCGCGCAGAAGCTGGCGCCCAACGATCCGGCGGTTTACGCGCTGAAAGCGCAGGTCCACGCCAAAGAGGGAGCGCGCGATGAAACGCTGCGCGATATCCAAATGGCGGAACAGCACGGCGGAGATCAAGTCAGCATTCTCATGGCGAACGGCGACGCCCTGTTGGCTCTCGGCGACCGCGACGCCGCCATGCAACGCTTTTCGCGCGCCCTGGATATTCCGGGCGGCGACCGCATCGGAGTGCGGCTGGCCGTTGCTCAGATCTTCCAGCGCCAGGGACGTTACGATGAGGCACGCCATCAGATTGCGCTGGGTTTTGCCGAGGCCCGCGCCGACGCATCCGCCGTCAGCGCCGAGGACATTGCCGAGGCCGCGAACATCTTCCTCGCCATGCATGATTTCGATTTGGCCGAGACCTATTTTGACAAGGCGAAGCTGGCGGGAGCGAATCCGCGAACTGTGGCCGTGGGCTTGACCAACACCTATCTGGCCCAGGGCGAGACTCGCCGAGCGGAAATGGAACTTGCAAGCCTGGGGTCTCCTTCAGATTTCCGCGATGACTACGACTACATGATGGCGTCCGCAAATCTCTACCGGCAGCGCCAGGACACCGCGCATGCGCTTTCTGCATTTGCGCAGGCGAGCACGATAGCAGGCCAGCAAGACAAAGGGTTGGCGGAGACAGCGCAATATGAACTGGCCGGGGAAGAGGGACGGCCGATCACCCAGAACGTCAGTGTGCTGCCTGAGGCGGTTTTCGCCCCACAATTGGAAGACATCAATGTGTACGCGCTTGACGCCAAGCTACTCCACGTCACGAATCCATCGCTGCTCCCGCCCCCACGGCATTCCTTTGAAAGTCTGGCGGAAAGCCATTATCGGATCCACCTGGGCAATCTCCCCACGATTTCCGGATTTGTGGGCGAAAGCATGACCAGCGGCCGTTTCCTTTTCCCCAGCACCAATGTCATTCAGGACCGCAATACGTATGACACGTTCTTCAACGGCGGGATCACTCCCGTGCTCCGCCTCGGTTCAAATGCGGTTGCGTTCAATGGCGGACTACAGTTCACCATCCGTCGGGATACGCTCTCTCCCCAGTTCATCAGCCAGAACCTTTTCCGGCAATTTCTCTATATTTCGACCAGCCCATTTTTCAACTGGGTGTCGATCAATGCCAGCGGGGTGCGCGAGACAGGGCCGTTTACGGACCGGTTCCTGCATTCGCGGGATCTTGCGGGCCAGGTGGAGTTCACGGTGGGACGTCCCTGGGGGAATACATCACTGCTGGCAGGTTACTCAGCCCGCGATCTGCTTTTCCGCCCGATGATCAGCGAATATTTCAACACCGCCAGCTACGTCGGCTTGCAGCGCCGGTTCGGAAGCCGGATCACAGCAGCGATTTTGGGCGAGTACCTGCGGTCCTGGAGAGTGCAAGGCACACAATACGCAATTGCTCAGGCTATGCTGCCGGGTGCGAGGTTTGAATTTCGCGCGAACCCGCGCTGGAGCGTGCAAGGTTCCTTTGTCCTCTCTCGTGGCGAGGGTTACCACCAATACGACAACGCGCAAAGCGAGCTTCTGGTTTCTTACGTGCGTCCTGTACGCGGCAGCCTGAAGGAGGGTACGGGCCAGATCCCGGTAGCCTATCCCTTCCGCTTCTCGGTCGGACTGCAGCAGCAGACGTTTTATAGCTTCGCCGGAACTACCAGGACTACGCTTCTTCCGGTCGTGCACTTCACATTGTTCTGAAGCAGGCCCGCCCACGCAATGAACGCCAGCCCCAAACCGAGCATCAGTGGCCCCCCGTCCAGCGAGAGTTCAGGATTTTCTGGAGCATCTCCCGGTGGCGCACAAGCCTTGAAGTCACAACTTCTGGGCGGCAGCCTCACCTTGCTGGCGGGCTCGGGCCTGGTGGGGATCGCCAATCTGGCCTACAACGTGGTCACAGCGCGCCTGCTCGGGCCCACCGGATTCGCCCACGCCACAGCCGTCTACACGATGCTGATGCTGCTCTCAGCGATCACGCTCTCGTTTCAAGTGGTGTGCGCGAAGTACATTGCAAAAACCTGGTCGCAAGATGATCGAGCTGCCGTTTTCGCCAGCCTGCACCAGCGCGCATGGATCGCAGGAATCGCCGTCGGGCTTGTGATCTTTCTTTTGCAGAAACAGCTGACGGCATATCTCAATCTTCCGGATCCGGTTTTGATCTCGCTGCTGGCGTTGGGAACGGCGTTCTACGTTCCTTTAGGCGTGCGGCGAGGCTACATCCAGGGAATTCGCGCCTTCGGGCCGCTCGCCATCAACTTCATGCTGGAGGGAGTAGTCCGGCTGGCGGGCGTGGTTCTGCTGATCGAGCTTGGGACGGGCGTTAAGGGCGCAGTCCTGGCCAGCGTAGTGGCGGTGATTGTCGCGTATTTCACAGCTCTTCCAAGCCCCGCCTTGGCCACGTTTCGTTTCGAACGCATCGCCATCTCATTCCGCGAAGGGCTGCAAGCCATCCTGTTCTTTTCCGGCCAGACCATCATCAACAACTTCGATATCGTGCTGGTGAAGCACTTCTTTCCTCCGGGGGAGGCGGGAATCTACGCGGCGGTCGCCCTGGTGGGCCGGCTGGTAAATATGTGCGCCTGGTCCGTCGTGAACACAATGTTTCCCGTTTCCGCGGGGGCGGATGCCGATGAGAGCGAGGGGCATCCGGTACTGTTCACCTCTCTCGCGTTAGTCTTCGCGATCCTGGCCGTCCTGATCGTTGGTTTATGGCTGGTGCCAAGTTTTCTGTGGAGGACTTTGTTCGGGCCGCATTTCGAACTGGGCAACTATGGCGGTCTCGCAGGCCTGCTCATCTTGTATGCCGTCACCACCGGCGTGTATTCGCTCAGCTCCGTGATCATCACCTACGAGATGTCGCGAAAGATTGCCAATACCAGCTGGATGCAGCTGGCCTTCAGTGGCGCGCTGGGCTTGGGAATCTATGCATTTCACCAGACTCTGCGCGAAGTGATCCTGGTGCAACTGTTTCTCATGGTGGCATTGCTGGCAATTCTGACCGTGCCAGTATTCCGGCAGCACGTGACTCCCAAGGTTCTACACTCGTATGGCGCCCTGCGGTTATTGCGGCCCTTGACTGAGGAGGAAGTAATCGCCGAGTTTCTCAGGAGCGAATTTCATCATCCGGAATTCAAGGATTATCGCGAGGAGTTCGAGCATCTGGTGAGCCATCCGGACCTTGCCAGCGCGCGAGAGAACGCGCTGCGGCGAGCCCTGCTGTTCTTGCGGCGCGGAGCCATGTGGAGGGAACTTCCGAATAATACTCAATGGTATGAGGTGCAACTCGCCAGTGAGGATCTGGCGCGAATCCGCTTCTTTCCCCGCGCCCAGTGGCGGCGAGTTGCCCAAGGCAATTTTTACTTGATGGATGTGATCGGGCGTATTCGCCAGAAACTGAGCGAATCGTCGGACAACGAGTTTTTTTGCAAGCTGCGAGATTTGAGCAGGTCCCTTCAGCAAAACCTCGTGAATCCCACGGTTCTGCTGATCGGTGTGGATGACAAAGGTCCGCTAACCATTCTGGATGGCAATCATCGCATGGCCGCCGCCATGCTCAATGGCCCGGCGATAACGTTAGGCCGAATGCAGTTTATCTGCGGATTCTCGCCCGACATGATCCGCTGCTGCTGGTACTACACGAACGTGAATACGCTGCTGCGCTACTTGAAGAACCTGGTGCGCCACATCACCTACGACGCCGAAACGGATATCGGGCGCTTCCAGGAGGGCGACTGGCAAAAACTCAACTAGAAAATTCGGGAGACAACGCGAACTATTGCGGCGGAGAGTTCTGGCTCTGTCCAGATTCCGAAGATGGCGGCGTGGATGGCTCCTGGACAACGCTGTTGTCGCGGCGGCGAAGCAGGATGGGTTCACGGCGACGACGGCGAGCCTGGTGCTCCTCGCTCAACTTAGTTTCCACCTTGGCGCTATTCTCGCTCGCAACCTGGGCCAGCTTGATGCCTTCCGCAGTTTTTCGGGTGGCCAGGCCCACTTTCAGATTTGCCCCGCCTGCTTTCTGCGCGTTTCCATAAAAGGAAGCGGCGGTTTCGCGATCCCCCTCAATTTCCGAGACGAAGCCAATGTTGTTCATGGCAAACGCATTGTTAGGAGCCAGCGAAAAAGCCTTGCGGAAGTCTTCATCCGCGGCTCGCAAATCATTGCGATTCACCGCAGAAACGCCTCGCAAATTGAATTCGGCAACTCTCGCTTCGATTGTGCGTTCTTTCTCCAGCCGGTTCCGCAGCGCTTTTGCGTTCGAAGCGGCCATTTCACTCACCGGCTTGCCGCGCCACGAGCGATCCACGGTGACAATGGCCTTCGAATCGGACTGAATGGCAGCAGCCGCATCATAAAACGTTAAGGCCTCCTGCGATTCACCCTCCATTTCCTTGGCCACGCCCATATTGTTCAAGGTGAAGATATTGCGCGGATCCAGTTTTAGAGTCTTCTGAAGAAGCAGATCGACTTCTGGAGCGCGTCCCTGGGATAGCAGACGCACCGCATCAACATTATCGCGATTGATCTGAAGGGCGACGGTTTCAGGCAGGGCTAAGGCCTGCTTGATGGAGCGGCCCTGGATGTTCTCCGAGCTCGCTACGTCAACCACGGCATCGGTGGCTTGCTGACCGGCCAGCGTGTAGAAGCGATGGGCACGATCGACCTGCCCCTGCAGTTCGGAAATGTAGCCCAGATTGTTTAACGTGAAAGGATCGTCGGGATCGAACAGGTAGGCCTTATAGAAAAGAGACTCGGCCTGCTCATAGTTGTGTTTGCGGATTGCGTCAACGCCTTCCCGGTTCAGCAACTGGACCGGCGTGAGCGTGCTGTGTTTCGGCAAGTGAATTTTCACGTCCCCGGCCCGAGCGTCCAGACTCCAACTCGCAATCAGAGTTATCACTCCTAAAAGTAGCCAACCGCGCGAAGCCATGCTCGTTCTCGGCATAGTAATCACTGGGTAGAATTTGGATGCGGAATCGAGCGATTTGTTTGCCGCTGATACGTCGCCATTCATGCATCCAGCGGCCACCTCAGGGCGGAGAAAAGCATCCAAAAGCTGCGGATCGAGAACCCCGAGAAGAGCAATTATGAATCGTTTTCTGCCAGGAATTGTCACTTTTGGATTGCTTGCGAGCTTCGCTTACGGACAATCGCATGCCTCGTCCGATGTTACCTCGCCGTCGATAACTCTGGCCGACGAAACCCCGGCAACCACCGGAGACCAGCCCGACGTCGCGCTCGATCCGGCGAGCCTTCTCCCCGATTTACCGGCACTTCCGCCGGCAAAGGCAACTTTGATTGGAGGAAGTGTCGAGAAACTCGACCGGGTTGAGGACGCGCTCACGCTGCGCGTGTTTGGGGGCGGCAAGATGAAAATTGTCTTTGATACGCGCACGCGTTTTTACCGCGACGGCGTGGAGGCCTCGGTCTCGGATCTTCGCCCCGGGGAGCGTGTGTACGTCGACACCATCCTCAATGGAGACACAGTCTTCGCGAAGAATATTCGCGTAAAGAGCGGCGCGCCTGCGGGAGAGAGTCAAGGGGTCGTCGTGTCTTACCACGCAGGCCGCGGCGAGTTGCTGCTGCGGGACCGACTTTCCCCCAAACCTCTAACGGTGCGGATCACCCCGTCCACTCGCGTGACGCAGGGGAACAAAGCTTTATCTGCGAGTTCGCTGGAGCCGGGAACGTTGGTCGCCGTAAGATTCGCGCCGCAGAAGGACGGCCGCGATGTTGCAGGTGAAATCTCCGTACTTGCCGCCGCAGGCGCCAACTTCACATTCGTGGGACAGATCGTAAGCCTTGATCTGCGGGCCGGGCTGCTGGCGCTGGTGTCGTCCACCGACCACAAGACTTACGACATTTATCTGGATCCGACTGCGTCCCGCATCGACGAGAACCTGCACGTGGGTGCGGACATCACGGCGCAGACTCGCT
>Ga0070732_10001257_pt1 | contig 13988 bp, 17 predicted proteins | sample Coa_R1_5_FD_66449 | JGI IMG/M metagenome (GOLD analysis project Ga0070732, IMG submission 66449) | Surface soil microbial communities from Centralia Pennsylvania, which are recovering from an underground coalmine fire - Coalmine... | ecosystem: Environmental > Terrestrial > Soil > Unclassified ...
TTGAGCCGCCTGTGAGCTATTTCTCTATCCCGATATACTTGGCTGGAACCACTCTGACCGGGAGTTGCCGCTATGCGGGCCGGGGGATTAGTTTGACCATCATACTGAAACTCGGGATTGGCGTTATCTTCATCCTCTCGGGGCTTCATAGCTTGACGCTGGGCGAGGGCAGATCGTCCAGCCGCCGTTTGGGGCGGGGGCTGTAACTGTCCTTGCTCTGCTGAAACTTGCCCGCCTGCCTGAGGATTTTGGACCGGTAAGTATGATTCCTCGCGGACGGTTGTCATGCGCCTTGAAGTAATCTGAGAACCCGGTTGACCTTGACCACTCGGACCTTGAGAGCCTAAACCGGTTGCGGGGAACAAATTCGTCGCTTGATCAGTCTCGGTTGATTGCCCAGTATCCGGCTGTTCGCATTTGAAACAATCAGCGAGAACCTTAGAGTTCTTGCCGCGAACGAAGGTACTCATCTTAGAGAGTAAGTCCGCCTTCTGGACCGGTGTTAGGGTCGGGTTGGATAGAATATCTGCTATCGTGTTCATCTCTGCCGCCTCAGATTTATCCAAGGTAGGAAGAGAGGTTTTCGAGAACTGTTTGTTGACTGCTTTCTGTAGGATTCCCATGGTTATTTCTTCTCCTTTCTTTCGTGTCCGGCATCCCATTGGCCACCGTGAGCCAATAGTTCCTTGTCATTGAGCGCGTTATCGGAAGGTGAGCTTAGGGTCGGCGAATCTTTGACTTGCTTACCCAGAATAATTTTGACTTCCCATTCCTTCCCATCGAGCGGACATTGAACGAAAGTCTTTCCATCCTGTCGATACGGTTGATAGACTCGACCTGTAGTCTCGTGACCACACGGGTACCTCTGGACATCTTGTCTGAATGAGAACTTGGGGTTGATCTCTGGTCGCTCTGCTATAACCCCTATCTGAGACTTTTCGGCCTTGAAAACTCGTTCAAGTCCTGCAAAATATTCCTCAGGATCGCGGGTCTCGTTATTTCGCTGGATGAGGCGGCGTATCTCTGGGTTCTTTCGAGCTTCCTCGAAGTGTTCTCTAAGGAAGTTCATTTCCGCGCTATCGGGCGGATTGTCTTGAAGAAATATCCTAACAATGGTGCTGGGATAATCTTGTGGGTATCGGAGGACTTTCGTTGCTCGTTTACCGAGCACGCCTCCTACGAATGTTTCAAATGCGTCTGTCATTCTTGACTACCTGCGGTTGGAACCGCGTCGGTTGTTTCATGGCGGGTCGAGGATTTTTCGACGCGCTTCTGAATTTGATCTTGATTGGCCCAAAACCGCTCAACGACGGCGGCGGTCATTCCAGCCCCAGTATCGGAATTTGCTTGGGGCGGATGAGGGCGACTAAGGTATTCTTTCACTGCTGGATGAAGTGGCATAAAATCACTTGATGTAGTATGAGTTCTTGGAGAGATTAGCGACCCAGTCGGAAAGATCCGCTTCTCGCTGTCGCTCTTCGACAAGCTCCGATATGCTCTTACATAGGCGTAAGAGTTCGGTTACGAGGTCCTTCCCGGTATACCATGAACCGTTTTCCGTCCGAAATAATCTCACTTGAGGCGAGCAGTTCGATACCATGTTCCTTCAGGTAGCGGGTATTCTCTTCCACAAACTGGTCGCACTTTGTCAAGAATGCTTTTTCGAGCTTATCCATGTTCTCTCGCTCTCACTATAGGGGGCTCCGTCGTCAAGGCGGTACTATGGCATCAGTTAGGTGGTTTCTGTCCCGATATTATCGCCGTATACCGTCCTTTCTTCCGTCGGCGACGGTTCAACTCAAGGTTGAGCAGATATCGGTGGCGACGACAAAGGTACGCTTTCCGACCGTCTAACAAGGTAGATTCTCGGATACTGACTCCTTCTAAGAGGTCGGGGCAGTTAGTACCGTTTTCCTCGACGGCCTCGCATCGCTTGAGACCGATAGTTAGCTTACTCTTATCCAGCTTCAGCTTTTTACCGAGTTTCATCTGTGCTCGTATGAACGAAGACTCCTTCCTTTGAGCGTCTCCCGCACTGGAAGATTGCCCTACCTCGCTCCCGGTTGGTACTAATTCTCGACCATAAGCATCCCGGACACCTTCTGAGAGACCTTGTTCTTGAGATTCCTCAGTAGCGTCTTTCTGGACAACTTGAACCACTCTATCGAGCCCATCATCCCTTATGCGACCGAGACTCGACTTCTCTTCCCCGCCTGCACTTTCTCGCTGGCTGGTTTCGACTTCTTGTTCGGTTTTTGGTATGTCGGTCTTTCTAAGCTGGTAAGCGCTTCGTTCCTCGACCCTGTGGTAGATTCTCCGAATCTCGCGGGCATCTTTCTTGGCCTTTAGAAGCTGGTGAAGCGGGCATAGTACCTTCTGGATAACTCCCGGAGCAAGTTCTATCCTTTGACAGCCGCATTTGGGCTGAATCTGATTATCTTCTCCGCTGAGATCGTCAGCGGGAGGTTGGGCTGTTTCGGTCACTGGTCATTACCGCTTTACCGCCTCCAAGGCTGATTTCCGAAAGGCAGAACCTTAGGCGGTAAGATGTGCCCTTGTCGATTGTATACCATGATTCCTTTGAACAAGTCTCCGAGGTTTCGGATGAGGAGCTTTATCGCCTCGATATCGTCGGAAGATTGAACCTGTTCGACGGTTTCGATTATATGGTACTCAGATAACAGCTTTCTCGCGGGCATGTTGAGATTCGATAGTTTGGGAGTGATTATGACCCGCCGACTATTCGGGCTCCAACTCTTGTTCAGAATATTTTCCTCTATCCACGCGGAGTCTTGGTGGGTGTTGAGGTTCTTGTTCTCCGCCTCGACAAAGGTTAGGTCCCGAAGAATGATACGGAAATCTGGCATCAGTTTTGACAAAGGATAGTGGGAATGCTCCTGCACTGTTGGGTCTGGGTCTCGGAACCGCTCATGCTGAATGACGATCTCAATGCCTCTAAGAGCCCACAGAGCGTACTCGGTTACATCTTCCAGAAAGTCGCCTAACTGCTTATTCCGCTCCCGCCGCCCTCGGGGAAGAGGCGCAACCAACTTTAGCACTCCGCCCCGAGGTTGACTATAGAGAACCCTACCAAGCATAGAGAGGCAGTTAAGGGAGGTATCTCTCTACCATATCCTATGATCGGCAGTCTAAAACTATCGCCAGATATCACCTATTCTCAACCTCTGCTAAGGGTCAATAGTCGCTGTTGCTATCTACGACAATATCGTCTGCCTTCAGCTCCGCATCGCATTCAGTGCACAACCAGATTTGCTCGTGGTCGTCATCGTATGCTTCATTTTGGAAAATGTACTGCTTGGATTCGGGGTCATATTCGTAGTAGCGATCTGGATAGCGCCGCTGGAGACTTCGAAGAACGATTTCCTTATGCTCACATACCATACTAACTCACCTCCGGCAAGCTGGGGGATGATGTTCCCCTTTGCAAACTTCGCAATAGACATCTGGTGTTGAGATCATTTCGTCTCTAAGAGATAGGGCGGGCATTCTTTATAGGCACCCGGAGTGACTTTCAATCCAAAGATGTTAGTACGCTACCCGTAGATATCTGGCGACGAACGCACAAGTGAGAAAAATATTCGGTAGCATTACTAATCGCATCGGGGATTTTTTCGTGATTCTGAAAGTCGATCTTGAGATGTTTGTCCATCACCCGCCGATATCTGAAGAGTGAAAGATTGGTCGATTTTGATGTGTTCGGGTCAATCGAGGGTTGTTTCCCTCAAAGCAAATCTGGAGTTACTTGTTCGGTCAACCTTCGATCTTCGTTTGTCTCGTTTCGGAGTGTTTGAACCAGTCAGGCGGAGGAGCGTAGGGGGGCCCTTTCATCTCTCGTAGCTCCTTCCAGATATTGAATTCCTCCCAATGCTCTTCGCACATCTTGATCGTGCGAGTCTTCACCTCACCTTCGCATCCAGAATCTACCCAATCCCAGAGCCCGCTTTCATCATACCAGCAGACGGGATTGACAGGAGGCGCTTCTGGGGGTCTCTTGCCCGGATATAGGACATGCCGGAGGACTGTTGTCCATTTCAGGTCGTTTCCGGACTTTATGATTATATCATGACCTCCGGTCTTGAATCGCTTCTTCCCCGGAACCTCGAACTTCGCACTCGCGAACCCATCCCAATCCGGGAACCTTTGAGCAAAATCCGCTGACTGGTAAAGCGTGCTGACTCCAACATCCAGCTTCTTAGCGAGGGTTTCCATCATAACGCCCAAAGCACCGCTCCAACCATGCTCATCGGAAAATTCTCCACCTTCGAAGATTTGAGCTCTCGCGTAGTTGATTCGAACCCCAATCTGATGACGGGTCTGGACATCATTAGCCCGGCGACCCTTGATGATCTCGGTCAAGTCCTTCAGTAATTGCCAGTAGATGGTAGCATGGCCTTCCCATACTACTCGACTCATTAGGTCTGCTTTGGCTGAAGTCTCTGTTCCAGGATTGACGGAATCGAGGGGTCGTCCGACAACATCCCAGAGATGCTTGATGTTTTCACTGTAGGTGAGCGTGCTGTCTATCTCTGCTACATCTATCTCATGCCTTCGACAGAATTGTTCGAGTGTCCAGCGTTGGAGGTCGATCAAGGTCCCATGTCCTTGATCCGCCGGACCATTTTCTCGGTTGGTCCGTAGAAGCTTTCCGGAGGTGGTTCCTCAGAATATTCCTTGATATAGAGAGCCTCCTGCCATCTACAAACTCTCCACCAAATCGCTTGAAATGTGACTCCATAGTCTTCGGCTATTTCTTTGAGAGTTTCTCCTTTCTCATGCCTTGCCCACACATCTTGGTTCACGAGATGGGACAGGACTTGTTCGAGTCCACGACGATCTATCAGATTGCGATTCTTGGCCGCATTCTTAAGAATGGTTTCGACTTCGTGCATCTTGGTAAATCGCTCAAGTCTTCTCCGTCTGTCGCGGTCGAGAAGGACTTGCACACAAATCTCAGGTGGCAAGACAGGAAGGGGCTGTCGCGTCTTAGAGAAATATCGACTGTACCCGATCTATGTTAGCTTCAGGAACTGCAAATCCTGGGGGGTCAATTGATGCTTCTCGGGACATGCCATGATTAGTCGAGGACTCGTGTTTACCTCATGCACTCTTGCATAGACGAGTTTGACTATCGTATTTGTCACCCCCACATCTTCGACCGCAGGAACCAAATCTGCGTCCCCGGCAATTAGAGCGATCTTTTCCATTCCACCCCGCGCCAAGGACCCCATCCTGACTGCAATTCGAACATCCACTCCTTTCTGGACCGGTACTAGCGTCTTCGTTCCACACTTAGGACACTGCCTTCCCTTTCCTGTGACATGTCCCTGTTCGACAGTAAGCCGCTCCTTGTACTGTAGAGCATCAAGGTATCTCGACTTCTTTGCATGCTTCTCCTTTTGATCTGGCGTGGCGTTTTCTTTTGGAAGGTATGGTAGGGCATCGAAGACATATGTCTTGAAGTGCTCGTCATCCTTGGCGAGGACTACTTGGGGAAGCTTGGTCATATCGACTGGATAAGCATTGTAGAGAATAGCGGCTTTTTCCAAGTACGCATTGTCAACAAGGATCGCAGTCTTGGCCACTCTTGTTCACTGGGGTTAGGATACCCCACCGCGTATATTGCGAATTAAATACTATCCTCGCGGTGGGCACGGTATGGATGTTTGTTAAGCTCGCCGGTTATTTAGCTGTTTAGTCCTTTCGAGGTATCATTTTCGGGAAATCTTCGAGGTTCACCTATAAATCGGGTCCGCGATCATCTTTTTCATGCCAACAATAAGTTCCCGTCAAAACCTCAGTCAGAATTTACCTTTGGTTGACTCAGAAGGAGAGGAAATCCAATGGTCCTAGGCGAAGATTCCGTTTGCTTCCCTTTAGTTTCTTACACTTGTCAGGTCAGACTGAATAACAACCACGTGCACACTGCGTGTAGCCAAGACCGTGCCTGAGATGAAGCAGCTGCCAAGGGAGATTCACAAGCACATACGAGCCAGGACCTACATAGGAAGCTCCTCGCTTGGAGTGTCTGATGGTCTCGTCACGAATCTTGCCTTTCTCAGTGGATTCGCGGCGGCGACATCTAACCTAGATATCATAAGGATCGCGGGCGTTGCCTCGATGCTTGCCGGGTCGATCAGCATGTTCTTCGCGGGCATCATCGCGGGACGTTCTGAGTATGAGCTGTATCAGGCAGATGCGAAGAGAGAGGCGGGGGAGATAGAAGAGGAGCCGGAGGAGGAGAAGAATGAGTTGAGAGAGTTCTACATCGCTAAAGGTCTAACGCGTGACCAGGCTGGTAGCGTCGTCGAAAAGATAGCCTCCAACAAGGCCAAGTTCCTCGAGGACATTTTGATGCATGAGCTGCATGTTCATCGTGCAAGGATACCTAATCCGATTAAGGCGGGAGTCGTAATCGGTCTCTCGTTTCTAGCCGGCGCTCTTATCCCTCTTGGACCGTTCCTTCTGCTTCGGACTAAGGTAGACTCGCTGATCGGCGCGAGTCTCCTATCTCCAATCTTTCTATTTTCGGTGGGAGCTTGGAGAGGCCATGTGGTGGGAAGAAAGTTCTGGAAGACGGGGCTAGAGACGCTGGGGATCGGCTTGGCAGCAGCCTTGATATTGTACTTGATCGGTTTATCGTTTGGATTTTTCTAGGCCGACGGCTCCCGGCCGAGTTGTTTCAGGTGACGGATTCCTTACGATGACCTCTGGTCGTTGCTCTGGAATAATCTCTTGTCCGCCGATATACTTTCCCAGGACGTGAGGAATGGTGATGGTACCGTCGGGTCTCTGGAAGTTTTCGAGAATTGCCACGATCGCTCGTTCGGTTGCAACTAATGTACTGTTTAGTGTGTGTAGATACTTTGTTGGTTCGTTTGGTTTCTCCCGGTATCGAATCTTTGACCTGACTGCTTGGTAGCTGGTGCAGTTACTACAGGAGGCCATTTCTCTGTATTTTCCCTGGGCTGGGAGCCAGGCTTCGAGATCGTATTTTTTCGCGGCTACTGTTCCCAGGTCTCCGGTGCATACGTTTACGATCCGGTATGGTATCTTTAGGCTCTGCCAGAACTCTTCCAAGTTCCGAAGCAGCTCCTCGTGTAGGTTCCAGGATTCTTCCGGCGGAGAGTAAATGAACTGCTCGACCTTTTCGAACTGGTGGACTCGAAATATACCCTTCGTGTCTCTCCCATGGGCCCCGGCCTCCTTTCTGAAACATGGGCTGATACCCGCGTATCGGAGTGGAAGCTTCCCTCCGTCCAAGATTTCGTCTGCGTGGAATGCTAATAGGGCGTGTTCAGAAGTGGCCAACAGGTATAGATCTTCTCCTTCAACTTTGTAGATCACGTCTTCGAAATCGGCCAATGCGACTGCTCCCGCCACGACGTCTCGATGCAATAGGTAGGGGGGCTGGAACAGCTCATAGTTTTTCTTCAGTATGAAATCGAGCCCGTATTGGATGATTGCATAATTCAGCCTAACAAGATCTTTCTGTAGATAGTAGAAGCGTGCTCCCGCGACTTTGCCTGCTTTCTCGACGTCAATCAGGGCATGTTTGAGTCCTAGGTCTATGTGGTCCAAGGTCTTGAATGGGAAGTTTGGGATAGCTCCCCATTTTCTGACCTCGACGTTGTCATTCTCGTCCTTGCCTACTGGAACGGACTCGTGCACGATGTTTGGAAGGTTGAGAAGAATATGCTCTGCCTGCTTTGCGTAGCTGTCAACTTTCTCTTCGAGACTCTTAATCTGACTTGGAATTGTCTCGGCCTCTTTCATAAGCTGAGAAGAATCGTTTCCCTTCTTTCGTGCTTCGGCTATAGCTTGGGTAACTTCGTTTCGCCGTCTTCGATAGCGTTCGACTTCAGCCAATCCCTTTCTCCATTCTGCGTCGAGTTGAATGAGCAGATTTACATCCTGAATCTTCTCGGTCATGCCTCTGTGTTCGAGGTTCTTTTTCACTCGATCTGGAGATTCTCGGATTAGCCTGATCTCGAGCATGTTGGCCCCTAGTCCGGTCGTTAAATGGGTAGAAGAAAGTTCCTTTCCATAATAATTCAGTGGACACCAAGCCTTTTCTAGGCCAACGCGTCTTTCGGATCTAGATTAGCGTCTTGCAGGCACATCAGCACGACGTCGTGTATTATGGCGTCGTCAACCTGATCCATGACAGTTACGTAATGGGAGCGGTGGATGTGTGGCGTTGTCGGTCCTGCAATCAACTCTTTTGTGAGGACAAGAGATACGGGATGACAGACCTAGCGCCAGAGGTCGGTCTGCCAAAAATAGTGGCAGATACAAAGTGGGCCGCACTAATTTGCACGCGAGACAAGGGGTCCAACTGGACATTAACCCAGACAGGGCCCGGAATGACAATAGCCCATTCATGTACCCCTGATACCAAGGTAGAACTGACGGTTGGACCTGATTACAATTTGCAATCGGGACCGGCAAACAGTATCGGGCAACATAGACTAATCCTTATCGAGAAATTCGTCAACTCGGCGGTTGACGTCGAATCAGGCAAACCTCACATTACCACTACAAACGCGTACCAAGCACTGGGCAAACCCTTCTCATACACTCCACCACTTTCCGCAACGGTAATCGAACCGTCACGTTACAACCTTCTGAACGTAACTAGCATTCTTCTGATAGCCTCTGCCATATGGGCGGTTGTTCTAGCAATCTATGCTCCAGGAGTTCCATCTAGCATGGCGATCACGGTTAGGACCATATTTGTCCTAGTGGCTGTGGGTACTGGTGCTGGCACATACTTCCTCTCAAAGAGGAGAATCTGGGCTCCGATACTCGGCGCGGCCGTGGCGGCACTCGGTCTAGCTGCTTATGCGCTTGCTCGATTCTCCAGCGGTTTCGCGCCGGCAGACTATGCATTGGCGGTCCTTTTGGTTGCGGACATTGTGGCGGGATGGTTTGCTAGGCAAAAGATCAAGGGGATGATTGAGCGACAATGGCACCCTCTCGACATGCCGGCTTATGGATAGAACATTGAGCAAAACGACCAATCCATTCAGAAGAGCCGAAGATGCGACTCTGGAGTACGAGATGGACGTGTTCGTAGACGCAATGGACGAAGCGAGCGGCGTGGGAGGAGGAGTCGCAAACTTCCTAACAGGGTATGCCGTCTACAAAGGCGAAAAGTTACCGTTCGAAGCCGTTGCGTACGGGCGGATCGGAGGCCAAAACGTCAAGCCTACACTTGTAGCAGAGTCAGTGAAACGACTAGAGGATCTTGAGGTGGACCTTGAACTGTTCACAGCCCGTCTTCAACGTAAACTGGTAGAGGGCGAGATGACGGTCAACATTCCTGAAGGAGCTTCTCCGCCCGAATGAGTCCGGCGGTCATCGAATTTTCACGAGTTTATTGCAATGAGCTCGTCGCCGTGGTAGTAGCCTTTCATGTTGCAATTTTCGCACCAAGCACCTACTCGATTGTCAGTCGAATCTGAATAGTAAACGTTCATTTGTTGTTGGCCACATCGTGGACAAGTGGAGTGCGTTACTTTATCCAAACTTATTCTCTCGTTCTAGTGCAATGTAGAACCGCCCCATATTTGGAAGAGCGATGAGAACGTATTCCGTCTTGGTTCCCAGACCATCTAGCTCACTAACGGTAAGTTAGAAAGGGTCAGGCGGGTTTTGCCACGCGGTTTTCCACGGTATTTAAGACAACTGTTACCGCGATTCATCGGGATTGGTAACAAGCGGGGAATCATCATTGTGAGTTCCTATGATTATCAAGGGTCTCGGCGAATGAGCCAGTGCGTGGTTATCTGCAGCGACTGTGGCAGAGAAATACTCAGCCTCGACGATGTCCATAAAACCTCCTTCGGCAGGATCGTCTGTGATGAGTGCGCCCAAGAGAATTGCCTGGACGTCCCATTGAGCTAGGAAGAAGGCGCCATGGACATAATCATAGTCGAGTTCTTGTTCGGTGTATTGGCAGGGGCAAGCTGCAGCCTCCTGATCGTAAAACGCTCGGGAAGGAAAACCCCGCAGCCAAAGCGCTTGCGCAATGTCAGGTCGACCCCTTCAAAATCTAGGAGATCCTCGAGACGAGCTAAGACTCAACACGTCAGATCGAAAAGACTGCGCCCTAGACATCCGACGTCCGAAAGAATATCCTCCGACATAATCGTTGAAGCTTCAATGTCGACAGCTGGACGGCAAATAGTCACGTTATCTTGTCCAAGTTGTGGACTGGAAGCCCCCCAAGCCCTCATGGCTGAGCATTTCGTTGGAAGCCCATCTCACGAAGGAGGACTCTCACCGCAGCCGATAGTCGCGGAGGTAGAGTCCCGCGAAGAATCAGTGGCCCTCTCTTCTGAGAACGAGTCGAGAGACTCACTCAGACATCTCTTACAGATGCTCGTTCCGCCGCGAGCGTTTGGTCGGCGGCATGGACAACGGACGATCGATCCATTGTCCAGTCTGGTCGAGACAATCGGGGCTTCTCGGAAAGACTCTGTACAGTGAGACTTCGATCGGACAGACTATTTTGTGGGCACTTGGAGGGGCATGAGTTTGGGCTCCGGTCTTGGAAAGGCAGAGTTGTGTCGGATGTAGGCTGATGGGTCTCGGAGTCGCTTTCTCTCGCACAGAGTCTCCAAAAATTTCATTCCCTTTCCGAGTGGGTCAAGCCGCTTCATCTCTATGTAGCCCGCGTCTACGGCGCCGTTTAGGATATCCTCGCCTCGAGGAGTACGCGTTAGGACCGTGCTCCATCCGGAAGCGGACCCTATAGCTCCAACAGCTATGTCCGCAAGTTCTGCTGAATAGTCTACACAGATGTTGCATTCTTCCCGGGCCGCGTGCGCGATGACCTCCACGGGTTCGTCGATTGCCAGCCTGTCACCTGTGTAGATGAGCATCCGGTTTTTCTTTATGTTGACCTTTGTGACAGTCCTAAGATCGATGCCTCTTTCACCTTGAACATAGTCGACCATCATCTTCTGGTAGTCAAAGACTTTCGAGCAGAATAGTCCGATTGTGAAAACGAGATTTCGCCCGATTTTGGGAGCTGCTATCCAGTGGGAGTTCATTCTCCAAAAGCCTTGGAGTTCGCAAGGAAGTCCGACTAGTGCCATTCGTTCCTCCTGGAAGTCGACTACGGACCGGTTTGGAACGGCGATCTCTGCTAGTCCGCCGACTTGCCCGCCGGGTGTGTATTGTGATCCCGCGTTTTCCACCAGTTCTTGTTTTGTCCGGGCCACCATTGGGCCGGGTTTCCAGGGTTGCAGGGATGTGAATCCTGATACGAGGGCGTAGTCTATGATCTTCTGGTCCAACGCGTACAGCATGAGGGCGCTGACGGCGCCTCCGTCTTGCGCGTTTTTCAGAATTTCTGGGTCCTTGGCGCGGACTGAGTATGATCCGAGGTGTATTCCGAGGATTGTCTCTTCACTTGTTCGCTCTCTGCCGAAGACTCGGCGTTCGATCTCTGCGACTGGTAATTCGATCCGTGGGCAGCTGTAGTAGCAGACTTGGCAGGCTGCGCATGTGCCTCGCATGATCGGTTCCTCGTTTTCGCTGTGGAACAGGATGTCGATGGGGCATGATGCTATGCAGGCACCGCAGTACATGCAGATGCCTTTGTGAACAACTTCGGCGATTAGATTTCCAAAGATCTTCAGCTTGATCGGGCGAGCCTTCCACCCTTCGCCCTCAGCGCTAGGCTTCAGGGTCTGTGGTGGAGTGGCTGTTTGAGTCATGCTGGTTAATGCCCCTGCTCCGGGACTTGCGACGCTCCTCTTGAACCATTGACGCTGAAGACATACTTGTTGTCTTTCTTTGCGGGCGGCTTAGCCAGTCTTTCAGGTGACCATACGAGCAGCTCTCTGGTGTATTCAGCGATGTCGTATTCGACCGTCTCCTCCAAGGCAAACTCTGGACAGTAGTCGGTGCAAAAGTGGCAGAAGCAACATCTTCCGTAGAAGTATTGTGGGAACCACCGGTCGCCCCGCTGTACTATGGTGATGCATTTTTCTGGACAGATCCAGGCGCAGATCCCGCATCCAGTGCATCGGTCAAGATGCAGCAGATGTCGTCCTCGGAAGCCAGCTTCTACTGCATATCTTTGCTCAGGGAATCTTAGCGTGTATGGCTTGTGGAATAGGTGCCTCAGTCCCGCGGAGTATGCCACCCAGCTGTTGACAGCTGCTTTGAACTTGCCTACGATCGGTGCCATGACTTTCTACCTGTCAGCCTCTACGGGCCAGTAGTCTATGCTCCACCATGAGGTGGGCATGTCAGCGAGGCGGACTCCCTTCAACACTTCCGGAATGGCGGCTAGGTTTCGATAGGACCCGGTAATGTATCGGGCCCGGTAGGGCTTGTCGCCGCCTTCTCCGATCATGTAAAAGCTGCATTCTCCACGTGCGGACTCGACCCTAGCATAGGTCTCGCCTCGCGGGACGACAATCGGTGCTTTTCGTCTAACCGGTCCCGACGGCAGTTTCTCCAGTATCTGCCGGATCAGCTGGCTGCTTTCGCGCATCTCGTCCATGTGAACCATGGCGCGCGAGTACGAGTCGCCGCCTGGACGAGTGTGGACTTTGAAGTCTAGTTCTCCGTAGGCCGCATAGGGCTCGTCTTTTCTGAGGTCTCTGTCTATCCCTGAGCCTCTCAGCGTTGGGCCTGTTGAGCCTAGGGCGATAGCTCTCTCTCTGGTGAGTATGCCTATACCTTTGGCTCGTGACGTGAATAGTGGATTCTTGAAGAATATGTTCTCATATTCGTCTAGGCGTTTTTCAAAATATTTCGTTCTCTTGATCGCCTCTTCGGCGAAGCCCTTGGGAAGGTCTCGCCTCACTCCTCCTGGGACGAGGTATGAGTATGTAATTCGGGCGCCGGTCAAGCTCTCGGCGAGATCGATGAAGAGTTCTCTATCGCCTAGGGGCCACATGAACATTGTTGTGTGGCCGAGGAAAACTCCGTAGATTGAGAGCCAGTAGAGGTGACTCATTATCCTGTTCATCTCGTTGATCAAACATCTGAGATATTGGCCGCGAGCCGGGGGTTCAACTCCCTGAAGCTCCTCGATGGCCTTTACCCATGCATGATTCAAGTTGGAAGCGTCGATTATGGAGGGCCGTTCGATCACTGGAATGCTTCGGATGATGTTTCGGAGTTCTATGATCTTCTCGATGCCCCTGTGAACATACCCCGGGTCAGGCATGGCACTGACTATGATGTCCCCGTCCAGCTCGACTATGAGCCTCATATGTCCCGAGCCGGAATGTTGCGGACCTACACTGAGCGTCATCGTTTGAGCCCCCGGCTCGGTCGGGCTCATAGCCTGCATTCCAGTTGTGTCTGCAGGCTTTTCAGTTGTTGTCATAGGTCTTAGTCCGTGGGGAACCTGACTTCTTTGCGCATTGGAGGGGGGCCGTCCCAGTTGTCGTTGAGGAAAAGTTTCTCTGGCCGTGGATGACCTTCGAACTGTATGCCGAACATCTCTATCGATTCTCTCTCGTAGTTCTCTACTCCCGGCCAGACACTGACGAGCGAGACGGCTTTGGGACTGTTCCGCGGCACGGATTCTTTCAGATTGATCACGATATCCTGCTGGTCTCGGGTCTTGATCGAGGACAGATGGTATACGATTTCGAACCGTCCTTCCCTGTTGTAGTCGACTGCTGAGACGCCGCTAGGATGGTCATAGCCGAGCTTGTCTCGTAGGAAGACTGCGATATCGGCGATCTTGTCCGGTGCCACTACAAGGTTAATCCTTGAACGTCGGACAACTGTTGCCTCTTTAATGTCAGATGGGAAGCTTTCCTTGAGAGTCTTGACTAGACTATCTTCCCTTTCGTGTGCGAGGCTCATCCCTCAGGGTACACCTTCGATTTTCGAATCTTTTCCTGAAGCATGATGATTCCGTGCTCTAGCGCTTCTGGCCTGGGAGGGCATCCTGGGACGTAGACGTCAACAGGGAGGAATTCGTGTGCGCC
>Ga0070732_10001259_pt1 | contig 13977 bp, 13 predicted proteins | sample Coa_R1_5_FD_66449 | JGI IMG/M metagenome (GOLD analysis project Ga0070732, IMG submission 66449) | Surface soil microbial communities from Centralia Pennsylvania, which are recovering from an underground coalmine fire - Coalmine... | ecosystem: Environmental > Terrestrial > Soil > Unclassified ...
GTCAGGGGTCGAATTGCCCGTGGTTATGCCACCATATGGTTCGCACATGGCTGAGATCGCTCAGAACATCGGCAGCGGCGGCAGCCCAGCCCGCGTCCGACTGTACGAGAGCGCCTGGTGCTCCCAATTATTGACGGCGTGATTGGCAATCGCGTGAATGTCGCGCGACGCACGATGCACCGGATTGGTGTCGTCCATGCCGTGTGCGCCGACCGCGCCCGTCAGTCCGTCCACCGCTTCCGAGCAGAGCCTGACCATGAAGCTGAGGTCGCGCCCCAATTTCGCCTGGAACATCGGGTCTACACGCGCGCCGTGGTGCAGGATGCGGTCGATGTGCTCGACGTCGGACCGAATCAGTGTCTCGGCGGCATCGACTTCCGCGGCCGATTCAGCCAGTCGCATGTGACGACCATACAGGTTTGGACGGTCACCCCGGCCGATGAGCTGCTCGGCATAGGCGTCGATAGCGCCGCGCGCTATGCCGAGCGCTTCGGTCGTCACATTGAAGTAGAAGAAACCTGCCAGCGGCAACGCATACATCGGGTTGGGATTCACCAGTGAGCCAGGCGTGGGCCCACTCGGGGGACCGAACCCGATGTCCAGGCTGAACTCCGTTGGCACGAATGCGCCCTGTACACGAACGTCGTTGCTCGCGCTGCCCTTCAGCCCCGCCGCGTGCCACGTATCAAGGATTTCCCAATCACTACGCGGCAACAGCGTCCAGATCTGCTTCGGCGGACCGGGCTGTTCAATGCGAGTGCCGAGAATGATCCATTTGCACAGGTTGCTGCCGCTGGAAAATACCCAGTCACCTTCGACCCAGTAGCCACCTTCGACCGGCCGACCTTTGCCAGTGCTAAAGCCAAAGGCAGACGCAACGAGTGTTTCAGGATCGTCTCCCCACACTGCCTGCTGGGCAGCATCCGGGAACATCGCCAGGCACCACGCATGACAGGCCACGACCATCTGCACCCAGGCCGAAGAGCCGCACGCCTGGCCAAGTATCGAGCAGAGCTCGAGCTGGACTCGACCGTAGTCAAGCTCGAACCCGCCAAAACGCCTCGGTTGCAGCACGCGAAAGAAGCCGCCCTGGAAAAAGTCCGCCACCGTCTCAGGCGGCAGTTGCCCCAGCGCCTCCGTAGCCGCCGCCCGCTCGCGCAAGGTGGGGAGCAACGCCCGAGCGCGCTGAACCATTTCCTCGATCGTGGGCGTGCTCGACGTTACCGCCGTTACCATGTCTCCGCACCTCCAGAACTGGAACGAAGACTAACCTCTCGGCAAGACCGCGGACCATTCCAAGTGCTTATGCCGCTATTCGCATTGCGAATGCACGGCGAGACGCACTTTGACGTAGATTAGCGTGCGCAGGAGGAGATCCGTCGCAATATGGTGCAAGTTACGCGCTTGGCGCACGTTGGGCTGCAGGCCAAAAGCCTCAGCACGCAGGCCGAGTTTTACAACGATCGGTGGGGATTGGAATGCGTCGACGAGTTCGGCAAGGAGATGTTCTTCCGTGCTGATGGGCCAGACCACCATGTGCTGACCCTGACTGAAGGCCAGGATGCAGGCGTACACCACGTTGCGCTGCAAGTTCCGTCTCTGGATGACATCGACCGAGCGCACGAGGAGCTCCTGGCACGCGGTGTGGACATCGTCACGCCCCCGACCGCGGACCTGGAACCGGGCGTCAAGCGCGCTCTTCGATTGCGCGACCCCGACGGTTTTCTCGTTGAGCTCGTCGCCGGCGTGGAGACCATCGGCGATCCCTTCAAGCACGAAGACATCAAGCCAACCGCGTTGAACCACGTCGTGCTCAACGTTCGCGATCAAAGCACCAGCGAAAGCTTTTATCGCGAGGCGCTTGGCTTCAAATTGACGGACCGGTTCATTGGCGGTCTCAGCTTCTGGGCCTGCAATGCCAACCACCACTCGATTGCATTTGCGGAAGCCGGCGACGGCGTACCTACCTTCCATCACGCGGCCTTCGAGATGCGCGATTGGCAGGAATGGATCAAAGCGGTGTTCTATGCGGGTGAGCGCGGCATTCCACGCGCCTGGGGTCCTGGACGACACCTGTTTGGGAACAACCTTTTTTCGTACTACAAGGATCCGGAAGGAAATACGGTCGAATACACCGCCGAGGTCGAGCAGATTACGGATCCGAATCGCGAGCCTCGGATCATGCAGCCGTACGCCGATCAGTGGCGCACCGCGCGCTGAACGTCACCCGGCCAACACTCGTTCGATGCCGCCTCCGCCTGTATGATCGGTGGGTCCACTCCGCGGCCATGCTTCGGGCCCGAGCAATCGCTCGCTTGAAGGCTACCAGGCCCCACAGGTACCCTTGATCGGCCAAGGGTAAGTCCTGCATGGTCGCATTCATCATCCGGCGCTTCCTCGCATCGGTGCCGGTTGTGTTTATCGCAACCGTGGTCATCTTCCTCGGTCTACGGCTGCTTCCCGGCGATCCTGCCCTGGTCCTGGCCGGCCAGGACGCGACGCCTGAAACACTCGCGGCTATCCGTGCCGAGAACGGTCTCGACCAGCCCCTGCCTGTCCAGTACCTCATCTGGCTCAACAACGTCGCGCACGGCAACCTGGGCGTCTCGTTTTTCACGAAGACGCCCGTGGGACAATTGCTCCAGCAGCGTATCCCGGCCACCCTGGAACTCGGGATCGCCGCGATGATCCTCTCGGTGGTGTTGGGAATACCCACCGGTATCGTCGCCGCCGTCCGGAGCCGCCGCATGCCCGATTGGCTGGTTTCAGCCTTCAATGGACTCGCGGTCGCGGTGCCGGGCTTCTGGCTCGGCATCCTGGCCATCCTGCTGTTCTCGCTCGTACTCGGCTGGCTCCCTCCGGGCGGCCGTGGCGATTTCTTCAAGGACCCGATCGGCGAGCTGAAGTTCCTTCTTCTCCCCGCGGTGACCCTGGCATTGCCGTTCGCAGCCGGCTTGTCACGGCTCGTCAAAGGCACCATGCTCGAGGTCCTGAACGACGACTACGTGCGAACCGCGCGGGCTAAGGGCGTGGACGAAAACGGCGTCGTCTGGCACCATGCCCTTCGCAACGCACTCGTGCCCGTGGCGACTATCCTCGGACTGCAGTTCGGACGCCTCCTGGGAGGAGCTGTCATTACCGAGTCCGTGTTCTCCTGGCCAGGTGTCGGGCGACTGATCCGCGACAGCATCGGCAACCGCGATTATGCCGTCGTCCAGGCGTGTCTGCTGCTGCTGGTGATCGTCTTCGTCGTGATCAATCTGCTGACTGACATCACCTACGGCGTGCTCGACCCTCGCATTCGCCTGAGCGGTGGCCGCTCACGATGACAACTTCAGCCGAATCTGTCGCGCCGCAAGTCGTCGTTCCGCAGAAGCGCAGGCCTTTTCCGACACGCGGAAGCTGGCTGCGTCGCCAGCCGACCTGGGTTCAGGTCCTGTTCAGCATCGCACGCGGTCCGATGGGCGCTTTCGGCCTGGGGATCGTGTTGATCATGGCGTTGCTGGCGCTGTTCGCACCGGTGATTGCGCCCTATTCGCCGGTTGCTCAGCACCCGGGCATGGAGCTCAAGCCGCCAGGCGCGCAATTCTGGCTCGGCAGCGATGACCTCGGGCGAGACCTGTTCAGCCGCATTCTCTTCGGTGCTCGCGTCTCGTTTGCCGTCGGAATCATCGCCACCGCACTTGGAGCAGCCGTCGGCATCAGCACAGGCTTGCTGAGCGGCTATCTCGGCGGTTGGGTCGACAGCGTGATCATGCGCATCTACGACGCACTGCTGGCATTCCCCGGGATCATCATTGGCATCGCCGTGATCTCGATCCTCGGCCCCAGCACCCTCAACGTCGCCTACGCTCTGGCGATTGGCGGCATGCCGTTCTTCGCGCGCTTGATGCGCTCGAGCGTGCTCTCCGAGCGCGAGCGCGAGTATGTGTACGCCGCGCGCTGCATAGGCGCTGGCAACGGGCGCATCATGTTCCGCCACGTCATGCCGAATACGCTGGCGCCGCTGCTCGTGCAGCTCAGCCTGGCAATGGGCTTTACCGTTCTCGCCGAGGCTGGCCTGTCCTTCCTTGGACTCGGCACCCAGCCGCCCGACCCCAGCTGGGGCACGATGCTGAACGACAGTCGCGCGTATTTGCGGGAGGCGCCGTGGTTTGGCCTGTGGCCCGGCGTTGCCCTGACCATTCTGCTGGTAGCGCTGAACTTCCTCTCGGACGCCCTGCGCGACGCCCTCGACCCGCACCGCGCCAATCTCCGCTGAGTTGCCTTACGCCGCTGAGAGTTCCTCCTCCGCGACGCGCTGCGCCACCCGATTGTCCAGCTGGCTTGCCGGATCGAAGCTGCCCTCCAGGATTCCCCAGCTCGCCATCCACTCCCAGGCCAGGCGCGCATCGGCCTCCGGAATCGGACCAGGTCGCTTGACTTGAATTCGGCCGAGATCGAAATCCTCCGGCATCAACGCATCAACCTCGGGACGTCCCGCCCAATCCCGCAAGAAGTAGCGCACATACTCTCGCTTGTTCTGATTGATGCGATCGACCGCGCGCGTGATCGCCCGCAGGAACGCGGCCTGCCTGGCGGAATCAACGTCAGGGTCGGCCACCCAGGTGCCGTAGAAAAAGGTTGTTGAAACGAGCCGGCAGCCGGCTTTTACCGCCACGGTGATGTAGGGCTCCTGGAGCACCGTGGCCTCAAACTCACCTCGCATCAGCGCAGCGAAGCGCTCGGCCGCGTTGGCGCTGGCGGCACAGGTGGTGATCGCTTCGCGGGGCATCGCGCCTTCGAGCATCTGCAGGCCCGCGTACGCGGTTCCATTCCCATAATCCAGACCCACCACTTTGTGCGCGAGGTCCTGCGGCGTGTACACGCCGGATCCGGGCGCGACGGTCAGGGCTCCGCATGCCACCATCGACCGACGGCTGACCTGTCGCGCACCAACCTTGCTCACCGCAACACGGCGGTTATTGCCACATTCTCAACCCTGGAACAGGTCTGCCGCGTGTCGATCGAGCAGTTGGCCCTGGTTACTGGCAGGCTGGACGAGTGTGCCACGGTCCTCCGCTGCCGAGAGCCTTCGCTCACCGGAGCGCGGTCGAGCAATGACGACCTCCAGCCCCTCGACTGCGAATAGACCTTCATCACGCGCGACGAGCACGTCCAGTCCGTTGAATGCGCTGATCGATTCAATGGTGAGCGTCGCCGTCGGGTCAGGCATACGGGCCTCCTGCACATGCTACGCAGCCGCGACTGGCTGCGCCAGCGCCTGCCGCAGGTGCGTCATGAACGCAGCGTAATGCGCGAAATGGATGTTGTGGCCCGCTCCAGGCACCGTTACGACTTGAATGCGTGTGTTCTCGCGAGTGAGTCGCTCGACGGTTTCCTGCGACACCAACGGCGGTTCGGCACCCGCGCGAATCACCACCGTCGGCGCCTGGACCTTGCGTACGTTCGCCCACGATTTTTCGGCATCGTGCGCCCCGCGCCCATGCCGTACCCCGACCACGTCCGCGCGAAACCCCCACGTGCCATCCGGCCGAGGACGGTAGTAGAGGTCGACACGACCTTGCACTGCTGATTCCGACATGGTCGGATTGGCCGCGCGCACGCTCTGCGCCACCTCGTCCCTGGACGCAAACGTCGTACGGAGTTCGGTCAGCATGCGTCCGGGCGGCAGCGGCGCGGAGTCTTCGATGACCAGCCGCTTCACGTCCTCCGGGTAGGTCGCTGCATACGTAAACGCAACAGCTCCGCCCATGGAATGTCCAATCAGTGTGAATGGCGACAGCTGGAGCTGTTGCACCAACAGTCGGACATCGGCCGCGAGCCGGTCATCCGAATAGCATTCACTCGGATCCCAGTCACTCTGTCCATGGCCTCGCAGGTCGGGAGCGACGACGTGGTATTCGTTTGCCAATTCCTCCCCAACCCGTGTCCACGCATCGGCGGTGCTCGAAAAGCCGTGCACCAGCACGATTGGGTCCGAACCTGTCTTGCCCCATTCGAGATAGCGAAGCTTCAGACCATCGACACCGTAAAACGCCTCGTTCATAACCCGCAGGGTACCCGCTCACCCTGGCAAGCTGATATCGATGCCATTTCTTCAAGCGAACGGGGCGGAGCTGTACTACGCGGAGTACGGCACCGGGGAGGCTGTCGTCCTTTCGGCCCAGAACCGCATTACCTCCGGCCCCGAGTCTTACCTCGAGCTACTGGCAGCCGCCGGCATGCGCGTCTACAGCATCCAGTTGCGTGGCTTCGGACATTCGAGCGCGGTAGGCGAGGAACCCCAGGGAGGCTGGTATCCGACCTGGGCGGAAGACGTTTACCAGTTTGCGCGAAACCTGGGTCTCGAGGGCTTCGTCTATACGGGGATCTCGCATGGCGCGGGCGTCGGTTGGAACCTTGCGCTCATGCATCCGGAGGCACTGCGCGCGTTTGTTTCCGTGGTCGGCGGCCCGCATGACCGTTCCAAAGCCCGCGTGCGCGGGATGGGGATGGCGGGCGCTCCGATGTTTGTCGTACCCACCACGGATCCGATTCGACTCCGCCGACGTGCCGTGTGGCTTCGAGCAAGCGGCGACCCGCCCGAGCTGACTAGCGTCGTCCAGATCAATCCCGGCAAAGTGTTTCCGGAGCTGACCACCAACGCCGAAGTCGCTGAGCGCCTGAGTCGTATTACGGTACCAACCTTGCTGCTGAACGGCGCACAGGACGACATCATCCCGGCGGAAATGTCGCTGCTGGTGGCCAAAAGCGTGCCTTCCGCAAAAATGGTGCTGTACCAGGACCACAGTCACACGCTCGCGCGCGAAGCGCCTGAGCGGCTCGTCAGCGAGATCCTGCTGTTTCTGAAGGAGCTCGCGGCCACTAAATCAACCGCTTGATCGCTTCTGGGCCAGGGCATACACTGGCTCGGATTTCCATGGCCGACCACGCTTCGACGAATCTCACTCGGCGCGCCGCATTGCGCGTCTTTGGGCTGGCAGCCGCCGGCTCACTCGTGGCGGCTTGCGCGCCGATTGCCGCGCCGTCTGCCCCTGCTGCACCGACCCCGGCCTCGGCTGCGACACCCGCAGCCGCTCAATCGACAGGCACCCAGCCGCCAAAATCCGGCGGGACGCTGCGCGTCGCCGACATGGATATTCCCAAGCTTGACGGCCACCTTATTTACGCCAACGGCATCAACATCAGCTGGGTCCCCTACGACCGGCTCACCCAATACGACGCCAACCTCCAGCCGCAGCCGATGCTCGCGGAGAGCTTTGATCTCTCCAGCGACGCGATGCAGATCCGCCTTACATTACGCAAAGGAGTCCAGTTCCACACCGGGCGTGAGCTCACGAGCGACGACGTGAAGTGGAACCTGACGCGCGTCCGCGATCCGAAGCTGGGTGTCGCCCAGCTTGCCACCCAGAGCGCGTGGTTCACCAGCATCGATACCCCCGACAAGTACACGCTGGTGCTCAAGACCGACCAGCCGCGGCCATTCATGTTCGACTTCTTCGAATATTTCAACATTCTGGATCCCGAAACCAAACAAGGTCCGGATGCCGACTCAAAGGTCGTGGGCACCGGACCGTTTATCTGGCAGGAGTACCACCAGGGTGAGGGCGTCCTGCTCGTCAAAAATCCGAACTATTGGCAGAGCGGCCGACCGTTCCTGGATCAGCTGGACATCAAGTTTCTCTCAGATCAGCAAGCAGCGGTCGTGGCCTTTGAGGCCGGCCAGTTCGACCTCATCGCTCCGCCCGCCCGCGACGCGGTGCGCCTGGGAAAGGATCAGACGAACTATCGGCTCGACACCAATCCACTGAATGGCGGTCACTACCTGTTGGCCGTGAACACGACGATGCCACCTGGTGACAGCAAAACGGTGCGGCAGGCGCTGTCCTATGCGCTTGACCGAAAGCGGATTGCCGAACAGGTCCTGCTCAACGCCGGGGCGGTGCCACACTCGTTGCCATGGCCGGTGGCCGGAGCGGCATATGACGCAGTCAAGGACCAGACGTACGCGTTTGATACGGAAAAGGCGAAATCGCTGCTGGGCGGGCAAGCTGGAATGCCCGTCGAGATCACGGTCAACTCGGCCCTGGCCGATGCGGTCAGCATGGCGCAGATCTATCAGGCAGACCTGCAGCAAGCCGGCTTCAACGCGACCATCAAGTCCATGGAGGGCAGCGCGATCCTTCAGTACGCCGACATGCAAAAGAACCCTGGTCTGTGGATCAATCAATCAGGCTATGCGCAGCTCGGACCTCAGGCCATGTGTACGATCAGCCGTCACTGGAATATCGGACCGAATGCCGAGGGCTTCAGCAACGATCAGTACCGACAGCTCGTCAACAGCATCGCTACGCAGCCGGACGCCGCGAAACGCAAGCCGCTGTATGACCAGTTGAACGATTTTCTGCTGGACCAGCAGTTTGTGATCGTCGTCACCTCCAACCCAAGCTCCGTGGTAAGCCGGTCCAACGTGCACAACATGCAGTGGGATATGCATGGTGCTCGGAAGTACGCTGAGGTGTCCCTGGCATGAGCGGCTCGGAGTTGACGCTACTCGCGACCGGCGACCTGATTTTGCCGGACACCGACGCGGACTGGCTGTTCGACCAAACGCGCGCTGTTCTGGGCAACGCAGACGTCGTTGTCGGGCATGTCGAGTCGTTCAACACGTTGCGCGGCCACCACGCGACGGCCGAGCCAGGCACTGGCTACACGCCGCGCGATCCGTGCATCCTGGAGGCGATCCCGCGCGCGGGCTTTCACGTAGCGACGCTGGCGCACAATCACTCGTATGATGGCGGCCCCGCCGCGATCGAGGACAGCCGGGCGGTGCTGCGCGAGGCCGGCATGCTCACAACCGGTGCCGGGATGAACCTGCAGGAAGCCCGCGCTCCCGCGATCCTCGAACGCGAGGGGGTAAAGTTCGGCTTTCTCAGCTACAACTGCGTTGGACCGCGTGCAAGCTGGGCCACCTCCACCAAGGCGGGCGCAGCCTATGTGCACGTGCTCACGCATTATGAGAACGAAGTCGCCGGCCCCGGCCTGCCGCCTACCTCGACCTACACGTTCGTCGCCGCCGACAGTCTGGGTGCGATGCAGGACGACATCGGTTCCCTCCGCGAGCAGGTGAACATTGTCATGGTTTCCATGCATATCGGACTGGTCCACGTGCCCGATGGTAAATTGGCGGACTACGAGCGACCGCTCATGCGCGCGGCCGTCGACGCCGGCGCGGACGTAGTCGTCGGCCACCACGCGCACGCGCTGCGCGGCGTTGAAGTGTACAGAGGCCGCCCTCTCTACCACGGACTGGGCAACTTCGTCACGGTGATGAAACCAGTCGCCGACAATCCAGACGCCCGCGCGTGGAACCAGATGCGCTATCGATTGGGTTTCACACAGTTCGAGCCTGATCCGGAGTATCCGACGTACCGATTTCTGCCCGAAGCAAAAAACACCATGATTGCCTACCTCGAGGTCGGACAGGACGGGGTGCACGCCGCCGGCTTCATCCCCTGCTGGGTAAACCCGAAGGCACAGCCGGTGGCACTCGGCAAATGCGCAAAGGGCGAAGAAGTCGCCGCGTACGTCGCGTCACTGAACGAAAAGAGCGGACTGCAAGCCGACTTCCGCTGGAATGGCGATCGCGTGTTGTTTCTATGACCCGAAACGCGGCCAGTCTTCTGGCGGTCGGAGACCTGATCCTTTCCGAACCGGAGCCCGATAGATTTTTCGAGCTTGTAACACCGACACTCCAGCAGGCCAACGTGATAGTCGGTCAGGTGGAGGTACCCTACACCCGCCGACCCAATCCTAACCGGCCGGAGATCATCCGCGACCCGAGCCAGCTTCAAGCCATGGCGAAGGCGGGCTTCAACGTCGGCACGCTGGCGGGCAATCACATCTTCGACCTCGGCCAGGAAGCGCTGGACGAAACTCGTGAAGCGCTTCTGCAGTACGGAATTGCGCCGGTGGGCGCCGGCCGCAACCTCACGGAAGCTCGCGAACCAGCCGTGCTGGAACGAGCAGGCGTTCGGTTCGGCATTCTGAGTTACAACTGCGCCGGTCCGAAGACGTCCTGGGCCAGCGACGTCAAGGGCGGCGCCGCCTACGTCGAAGCCTTCACCATTTACCAGGACCTCAGCTATCCCACGCCCGGCGCGCCGCCCATCGTGCGGAGTGCCTGCGAGCACACCAGCCTGGAAGCCATGATCGACGACATCGAAGCGCTTCGGCCGAAAGTGGATGTGCTGCTGGTCGTGTTTCACAAGGGCATCGGACACTTGCCGGCCCGCGTTGCCGACTATGAACGCCAGGTAGCGCATGCGGCGATTCGAGCCGGCGCCGACGTCGTCACCGGCCACCACGCGCATATTCTGCGCGGCGTTGAGGTCTACCGCGGTAAGCCGATCTACCACGGACTGGGCAATTTCGTGGCCGTCACGCGTGCACTCGCGATTCGGCCCGGTATGGAGCGCGACGACTGGGCGCGTCAACGCAGGGAGCACTTCGGTTTCGAGCCGGACCCCGAAACGCCGCACTTGCCCTGGCATCCTGAGGCGAAAAACACCATGATCGCGCGTCTGAGTTGGGACGAAGATTTGCGCATGCGCGCCGGGCTGATCCCGTGCCTCATCAACAAGCTCGGCCAACCGGAGCCGTTTGGCAACGATCGGCAGGGGCAGCAGGTGCTCGCATATATTGAGCACATCACCGAGCACGGCAAGCTCAATGCGCGCTACCGCTGGGAGGGCGACCAGGTGGAGATCGAGCTCGATTCCTGAGTCGCGTTCGAGTTGTTTGAATGGGGACTTGGGAGGGTTGCCATGATACACACACTATCCCGTCGCACGGCCCTGGGCATGCTTGGGGCAGGTGGCGCCTGGGTCGCGTTAGGCGCCTGCACGCCGGTGGCGCCGACCACTGGAACGCCGACGGCGCAGAGCACTCCTTCGGCCGCGCAGAACACGTCGGCCGGCGCGGGCCAACCGAAACGTGGTGGCACCCTGCGCATGGGTATCCTCGGCGATCCGGTGTCCCTCGATCCATACATCGGCGGAATCTGGGGTGAGACGCTGACGCCGATGTTCGACCAGCTCATCCAGTATGACGAGAAGCTGACGCCCCTGCCGATGCTGGCCGAGAGCTGGGAGATGAACAAGGACCAGACGCAGATCACGGTTCACCTGCGCCACGGTGTCGAATTCCACACCGGACGCGAGCTCACCAGCGACGATGTGAAATGGAATATCCAGCGCGGACAGCAGCCGAAGTTCACCGCGTTCCAGTCGATGACGCGCCAGTTGACCGGCCTGGACACACCGGATAAGTACACATTGGTTGCCACTGCTGACGGTCCGTGGCTGCAGGTGTGGGACATGCTTGCGCTGATGCCGATTATCGATCCGGTCAGCGCCCAGAGTGCGGATCCCGCTACAACTCCCGTCGGCACCGGGCCGTTCAAATTCATCGAGTGGCGCCAGGGGGACCACCTGGCGTTTACCGGACATCCGCAGTACTGGCGCAACGGCTTGCCATACGTCGACAACTACACGCTACAGGTTTACAACGATCAGCAGGCGATGAGCGTTGCCCTCGAAAGCGGAACGATCGACGTGGCGGATGGTCCAGCCGTCAACGACATCGTTCGCTTGAAGAAGGATTCCAACTACCAGGTACTGATCAATCAACTTTCAGGCAGCCGTGCCGAATTTGCGCTGAATACGGCCCATCCGCCGCTGGACAACAAAGTCTTCCGGCAAGCCCTGCAATACGCCCTCGATCGCCAGCGCGTCGTCGACTCCGTATACCAGGGACTCACCGCGCCGGTCGATCTGCCCTTTGCGCCCTCGTCGCCTGCCTACGATGCGGCGGACGACCACTTCTACACCTTCGACCTGGACAAAGCCGGCGCGCTGCTTGCCAGCATAGGCATCAGCAACGCGAGCATTGACTTCAACTATTCCAGCGCGTCGAAAGAAGCGGGCAGCACCGCCCAGATTTATCAGGCGGACCTGGCCAAGATCGGCATCAATCTGAATTTGAAGCCGCTGGACCCGATCACGACAAATACCAGCATCCGAAACGTGAGCTATGCCGGCATCATCACGCTCGCGACGTTGTTCGGCCAGTTACATCCGACAATGGAGGATGGCAATCCGCTGTACAGCGCCGCGGGCACCAACTGGTCGAATTTCCGGAGCGACGCGTATACCGCGCTGATGCGCAGACTCGATACGGAAACGGATCCAGCGCAACAAACGACCGTACACGCCAGCATCCGCAAGACGATTTTAGACGAATCCTGGGTCATTACCGTGGCGGGCACGGTCCCGGCGGTGGCAATGAGTTCGCGCGTGCACGGCTTGCGCTATGCGGTCGAGGAACGGCTGGTGCCCACCGAAGCATGGCTGGACGCGTGAGCACACACATGGAGGAACCTGAAGATGGCGCTTGAGTTCGGCGTTTGGGATCACTTCGAACAGCAAGACCCCGATGCGGTGCCCCTGCACCAGCAATACGAACAGCGCATCGAGCTTGTCGTCGAGGCAGAACGGCTCGGATTCGGCCGCTATCAGATTGCGGAGCACCATCTCACACCGCTGGATATGGCGCCTTCGCCCACAGTGTTTCTCGCCGCCGTCGCGCGCCATACCTCGCACATCCGTCTGGGCTCGATGGTGTTGTGCCTGCCCCTGTATCACCCCGTGCGCCTGCTCCAAGAGATCTGCATGCTGGATCATCTCTCGGGTGGTCGGTTCGAGCCGGGCGTTGGCCGGGGTGTGCGGGACATCGAGCACGAATGGTTCGGGCTGGATCCCATGCAATCGCGCGAGCGCTACACGGAAACACTCGACCTGCTCGTGCAGGGTTTGATCGACGGCAGGCTGAATTACTCCGGCCAGTATTTCACGTACGATGATGTGCCCCTCCACCATCACCCGCTGCAGAAACCGCTGCCGCCGCTGTGGTACGCGGGCAACGTCCTATCGGCAGCGGCCCAGGGCATGAATGGGCTCGGCCCTGCGCAGGGCCAGGACGTCTACGAGGCGTACTGGCGCGCCTGGGAAGACGGGCGCGCCGCCGGTAATCCGCTCTTCCAGCGCCAGCCGCTCGTCGGCTCGGTCCGTCATCTGCTGGTGGCGCCAACGGACGCTGAAGCCCGCGCCATTGCTCGCCGCGCCTGGCGAGTCTACGGCCAGCACTTCTTTGCGACCGAGGTACGCGTGCTGGGTGAAACCCGCCTCTCGCGCGCCACCGGGCCTGGCTCTGATCCGGACAAGCAGATCGACTCCGGCGCCTTGCTGGTCGGTTCCGCCAGCACCGTTCGCGACAAACTCCTCGCTACTGTCCACAAGGCCGGACCCGGCCACAATTATCTTGCGGGCGCCTTCCAGTGGGGCGACATGACGCACGCGGAGGCGCTGCAGTCGCTGCGGCTGTTTGCGACCGAGATCATGCCCGCCCTCGCGGAGAGCCCCGTCGAAGCGGCCGCGGGATGAGCGGCGCGCTGGACGGCATCCGCGTCGTCGACTTCGGCCAGTACCTGCCTGGTCCGCTGGCGACCATGCTGCTGGCCGATGCGGGTGCCGATGTGATCCGCGTCGACCCGCCCGGCGGCCCGCGCTGGCGGCACCATGCCAACGCCATCCTCCAGCGCGGCAAACGCAGCATCGTCCTGGACCTTCATCAGGCCAGAGAACGCGAGTTGGCCCAACGCCTGATCGCCAGCGCCGATGTGGTCGTCGAGAATTTCAGACCTGGCGTCATGGACCGCCTCGGCCTCGGCGCCGAGGCGTGCTCTGCCACCAACCCAGCTCTGATCTACTGCTCGATGCCCGGTTTCGCCAGCGACGATCCACGAGCAGGCGTGCCGGGTTGGGAAGGGGTCGTAGCCGCCGCCGCGGGGCTGTATTTGCCAGGTACCTGGGACGGCAGTCCGGATCCAGCGCCGGTGTTCAATCCGGTCCCGCT
>Ga0070732_10001260_pt1 | contig 13975 bp, 10 predicted proteins | sample Coa_R1_5_FD_66449 | JGI IMG/M metagenome (GOLD analysis project Ga0070732, IMG submission 66449) | Surface soil microbial communities from Centralia Pennsylvania, which are recovering from an underground coalmine fire - Coalmine... | ecosystem: Environmental > Terrestrial > Soil > Unclassified ...
GAGTCGAGCCGGGTCGATAACACGACGGGTCCGGGCACGGTCAACGAGATCGACCGCGCGACGATCTTCCTGCCCGAGTCGAAGCTTGGCGTTGTCGGTCTCGGCGGCATCGGTAGCGAGGTCGCGCGGCGGGTCCACTCATTCGGGATGACGGTCCGCGCGGTCGATCGCTTCCCGGACCGCAAGGACCGCTCCGAGCATGTCGAGGCCGTGCTGGAACTCGAGCACCTGCCTGAATTGCTGGCATGGAGCGACTTCGTCGTCATCGCGGCGCCACACACACCCGAGACCGCGGGACTGTTCAATGCGGCGATGCTCGCCCACATGAGAAGCACCAGCTTCCTGATCAACATCGGACGCGGGGCGATCGTCGTGCTCGACGACCTCGTGGCTGCGCTGCGCGCGAAACGCATCGCAGGAGCGGCCCTCGACGTTTTTGAGGTTGAGCCCCTCCCGCAGGATCACCCACTCTGGGATCTCCCGAACGTCATCCTCACGCCGCACACCGCGGGCTATTCGACGGCAATCGCCCCGCGCCACCTGGCCACGCTCGTGGAAAACGTGGGGCGATTCGCCCGTGGCGAGACGCTCATCAACGTGGTCGACAAGAGGCTCTGGTTTTGAAGCAACGAGGCGACACAGCGCGAGAAAGTGGCCTCGATGATGAAGAGTTCACCGCAGCGCGGGCCTCGGCCGCAGCCAAGGAAGTGAAGAGATCGTCGCAACCCGGCGGAGAGCGCAGATGAAGCATGAAGAAAAGATTTCTCAGCCGAGATCGCAGAGTCAACGGAGGCGAAGACCGAGAAGACAAGATGTTCGAGTACGCAGAGACAGCAGGGCCCGCGGATAGGAATGAAGAAAAACTTTCACCGCCGAGATCAGAAAGGACGCGGAGACGAACACTGAGAAGACAAGATATTCGAGCGATCAGAGACAGCGGAGCGCGCGAGAATCACGTGGAAGGGAAGAACAGCGAACGGTCGAAGATCGAGACTCTCGCGAGCAACGCGAGACCCCGAGAGGCGGCTCATGTGACAGGCCTTCTAGAGGTCTGATCGTCGAGACCACCGGTAATCGGGCCTCGGGCACGACTCGCGAGAGTTACATCATTTCTAGAACACCGTGCGCGATGTGGCGAAATTAGGCGACGCGCTGTCCTCTCGGGAGGCGTCTCTTATACCAATCTGCAGCGCAAGCGAGGTCTGGGCATAAACCGCGCGGGCACGTCGCCTTACTCGCGCTTCTGGTTCGTATGGGTCGCTCGCGCTCCGGGCGAGTAGGGCCGCAGTTTCGCGGGGCTGTTCAAACCGTGCGAGATGATCGAGACCTTTTCTTGGTCGCCTGCCCTGGACTCAAGCCGGACCACGAAGTCCGAGCCGCGGACTGGGGGCTTCAGGAAAAGCGCGAATCGGATTCGCGGCGCGTGCGCTAGAACGATGCGTGAACCTCACACTTTGCCCCCATATCGACTTCCGGGTGTGGGGGTCGCGGGGGTCGAAATTTCGTTGGTAGGGAGCCGTGGCGTACCAGTTCGGAAAACCTCGGTGCTCCACATCAATATAACCCGCGGCGGTAAGAAATCCGGGAACGTGAGCGGGCGGAAGTCCAAGCTGGTTTGGGGATCTCAAAATGTTCGGCGCGATGTCCTCGTAGTGACCAGGTACTGTGTATCCGGGAGCAAAGTAGTAGGCCGGGATGTACGTGTACCTCGGCGCGTTCTGTTGATACGGCTCATACGAATAAGGTTGAAAAGACCTGTAGAGAACAATCTGCGGCACACCGCCGTAGGTCATACTCTGGGCTTGCGCGTGACCGGGGAAGAGAGCCAGCCCACTGCCAAGAATCAGTGGGCCCGTCCAGCCAAGTGTCCGCTGCGCGGTTCTCATGGCCGTACTCAGACGTGTGAGCTCAACGCGCGACTCATCGGGAAGAAGCCTGTTTCCGGACGGCTTCTCAGGTGATGAGGCGGGCCACGCCGAGCATTCTCGACCTGGCGCTCCGCGCGATCTCAACTCTCCTCTCTGCCAAGTTATCGCACTCTTCCGCCGTATTGCAAGCAAATACCGCGGCGACAACGCCTCCGACCCGGCAGAGAGCCGAACGTATTTCCGTCTGATTCGCAGGATCGACGTTTTGGGGTGCTGGCCATCAAATGGAGAAATTGTCGCTTCACCGCTAAAACGCTGAGTGGAGAACGCCTGTCGCCAAAGGTATAATGAAAGCGATTAATCCTTTACGACCCCCCCATCGGCACAAGCGCGGCGCTGCGCATCGACGGCCGGGGATTGGCCGAAGGAGGTACACGATGCGCAGAGCGTTCACGTTGATCGAGCTCCTCGTGGTCATAGCCATCATTGGCGTATTGATCGGGCTATTGCTGCCCGCGGTGCAGTCTTCACGCGAGGCCGCCCGCCTGGCCCAGTGCCACAACAATCTCAAACAGATCGGCTTGGCAATCCACAACTACCACTCCTCCCGGAACGTTCTGCCCATGAGCGCGGTCGCCGGAGACGGGCACAGCTTGGGCCAGAGCTGCTTCCTCCTGATCTTGCCCTTCATGGACAACAAGCCGATCTACGACGCGTACAACTTCACATGGGAAAACTGGGCTCCCCCGAACTCAACCGTCGTCACGCTGCGTCTGGAGAGCTACGTCTGCCCAAGCAACTCCCACAACCTGCGGACGCCCGCGGCGCAGGTTTTCACGATCAACGGCACGCCTTATCCGGGCACCTCGCAATTTGCCCCAGGCCATTACGGCGCGAACTGGGGCGGCGGCCAGTTGGGCTGGGGAATGGATTTCGCCGGTCTCAAAGGGATGTTTCGCGGCGTGATGATGACCATTCGCAGCCAGGGCCCGAAGGGTGACAACCGCTGCATTCGCATCGAGGAGATTCGCGACGGCTCGTCTACAACCCTCATGATGGCCGAGAAGCCGGACGGCCAGGGATGGAACGTCGGCGGGTGGGGCGGAAGTGAATTCTACCCCGATCTGTCGCCGGTCTATCGCGGTCAAGACCCGGTCGCGATGAAGGTCTACGCGGGCTCCCCTCATCCGGCCGGAACGAGCGTGCTTTTCTGCGATGGGTCGGTCCGCGCTCTGCGCCCGAATGTCAATCGCGCGATTTGGTACGCGTTGCTGACCCGCGATGGAAAAGAGGTCGTCTCAGCCGACGCGTTCTGATCCGATCCTCTTTCACCCTAGTGGGACAAGGACACCAGAGCGATGCTCAAGCAAGTGAGATTCTCACCCGCCGCGCTGGTCATGACGCTGACAGTGCTCTTTCTACCCGCGTGGGCCGGCGACGAGACGAAGGTGACGACCGCCTACGACCTGGTCTATAGCGCAATGGGCGATACGCAGTTAAAGCTCGACCTGGCGCGCCCGTCTGAGGGAGACGGACCATTTCCGGCGGTGGCGGTGATCCACGGTGGGGCCTGGCGGAGCGGCAACAAAGATAGCAACCGCCGCCTCCTCTCCGATTTCGCCAGCCGCGGTTATGTGGCGATCTCGCCCCAGTATCGCTTCTGCCCGAAGGATGTCTTCCCTGCCCAGGTACACGACGTGAAAGCGGCCGTCCGCTGGCTCCGCTCGAACGCGAAAGAGTACAAGGTTGATGCCGACCACATCGGCGCCGTGGGGTTCTCGGCGGGAGGTCACCTGTCATTGATGCTCGGAGTGACCGGGCCCGAAGACGGCCTGGAAGGCGAGATCTCGGCTGATGCGCCTAGCTCGCGCGTGCAGGCGGTGGTCAACTATTTCGGACCGACCGACCTGAACGCCAGCGATATCCCCAAGGTCTCCAGGCCGCTCGTCAAAGACTTCCTCGGCGTCACTCCGTGGGAGAATCCTGATGCCGCGGCCAAGGCCTCGCCATTGACCTTCGTGACCAAGGACGACCCGCCCATCCTGACCTTTCAGGGCACGAAGGACCCGCTCGTCCCCTACACGCAGGCCCTCAAGTTGGCCGACGCCCTCAGCAATGTGGGTGTACCAGGGCGCGTCGAAATCCTGGTTGGCGCCGGGCACGGGTGGCAGGGCGACGACCTGAAGCGCACGTTCGATGAAACGTACGCGTTCTTCGACAAATACCTGAAGCCCTCGAAGCCTTGAGCGATTGTTGGGGAACGGGATGCGGCGACGGCCGGTCTTTGCCGAGACGTCCTTATGCCTCGCGCCCCGGAAGCGGGCTGGATCGGGCCCGGGTTGCGTGCACCCGAGCCAATCGAAGCGGACCAGACGGACCCGTGGGGCGGGTGAGTGGCCTGCGATGCGCCAGGGAGCCCGATCTCTTCTTCTGAGCTTGCGAACTGGTTGAGGAGCTTTCGGTCGCGCCGCCGATGCCGAACCGCGTAGTCTCTGTTCCGAGACTGACGACAGCGCCCCTGTTTGGCGATAACGGTGGTGAGCTTCCGCCCTGACCGAACTGTACCACGCGCCCGCCGCCGACTCCGAGCATGAACCACTGCGCCGTTGTGGGCCGGAAGACTGCGAGCTCAGAGCGGGAAATGCCGTCGTAGTCGCCCGGGACTGGAACATCGAGGTTCGCAGCGCCGAACTGGGCGGCCAGAAGTCCGTCTCGGGAGCGCTCGATGTACCACGCGGCGGTGGTCGGTCGATAGACCGCGATGTCGGTGCGACCGTCACCGTCGTAATCACCCGGCACGGGGATGTCGAGGTTCGGTGCGCCGAACTGGATCGCGTGCCCGCCCGATGGGCCGAGGATCATCCATTGCGACGTCGTGGGCCGGTAAACGGCCGGCTCGACCCGGCCCGTGCCGTCGTAGTTGCCCGGCACCGGAACGTCGAGGCCGGGAGCGCCGAACTGAATGACTTGCGCGCTGCTTCGGGAACCCAAGATGAACCATTGCGACGTCGTGGGCCGGAACACTGCGATGTCCGTTTTCCCATCACCGTCGTAATCGCCGGGAACGGGGATGTCGAGGTTCGGAGCCCCGAACTGGATGACCCTCCCGCCCGACGGGCCAAGGATGAACCACTGCGACGTCGTGGGCCGATAAACCGCAATCTCCGTCGTGCCCGATCCGTCGTAGCGGCCCGGCACGGGGATGTCGAGGTTTGGGGCTCCGAACTGGACGGTCCGTGCTCCCGACTGACTTCCCAGAATGAACCACTGCGCTGTTGATGGCCGGAAGACGGCGACTTCGGTCTTGCCGTTCCCGTCGTAAGCGCCTGCGACGGGCTGGTCGGCGCGGAGACCGCCGGGGAACCGGATCGACCACAGAACGTTGTCGGCCCCGATTGTCACAACCGTCGCCTCAGGGCTCGGCAAGTTGCCAGACGCCGTCACGTTGTAACTTCCAGGCGGGAGCTGCAAGGAGTAGCCGCCCGCGTTCCACGTCTGGGTCTGGAAAGTCCCCTGGCCGTTTCGTCCCACGGCGGTGATCACCACATTGCCCAGACCCTCGCCGGGTGTGTAGAACTGGTTGTTGTCATTGTCTTGATAAACGGTACCGGTCAAGAACGCGTTGCCGGTGTGCCAGGCGAACTCCTGGGTTACTAAAACCGGCCCCACGTTGAGGCCCTTATCCGCGGGATTGCTCGGGTTGGCCGGGGGTGGTACGGAGGGGATGGCATTCGTCAGGAGGCCGATGCCGATCTCGCTAAAAGGCGCTTGCCCCATCGTCGCTGCCTCGGCGGGGCCTGGGGCAAGCAGGTTCTTCAAGTGGCCGAAGTCGGAATTCCCCCAGTCGATCATAAACCCTTCGTGGTAATAATCGACGTAAGCCTGCACGGTGGGCCGATTGACGTTCTGCGAATAAGCGAAAATGTTTTCGCCAACAGACCACGATCCCTGGCTCACAGGATAGTAAGCCTTGCCGTCGTAGGCCGTCGCGACCAGAGGGTTCATGAGGTAATCGGAGGGCGAGTGCGCCTGATCGTTCAGAGCAAGCATCACGGCGTCGTGGTCTCGAGCAGCCTCGATCAGTCGCGTGTTGAACGCCAGTGGAGGGAGCGGGCCGTAGCTCGAGATCAACTGAGAAACCTGAGCCAGATTCCAAGAGCTGCTGGCAGCTTGGATCAGTGGGTCGGTCTGGGCGATTGCGAGCAGCCTCTGGGCCTCGAGAGCGGGGTTGCTGCGCGCCCGATTGATCAGCTCGAGCATATACTGTTCGTCGGCGGTCGGCTGGAATGGGTCGGTACTCGAGAGCAGACAGCGCGGCTCAAGGCACTGAAGGTCAGGCTGAAACCGGTGTCGTAACGAGCGACGAGAAGGATACCCACGGCCTGTGCGGCAAGGGCTCGGCATCGATGATTCTCAATATCAGCAAGGAAGATCCGCGGCGATCGGTGCAAGCTCGACTGCGCTTGGTGGCGACTCTCCCCGCAACTGAACTCCTACAGGGTTCGATCGAAACGGCCTCCTCGGACGCGAGCGCGCACCGATAGGCTCGAGCAAACGTGTGCCCAGGACCTATGACCGATCTATTTATTGAGAACGACACCAGAGACCGTCCGGCGCAACTCTAGGCCGCATTCGGTGTCGCCTCAATCATCGGGTTTTTTTCCTCAGGGACTGTGGAGGATTTACGATTCAATCCGGCCAGTTTCGAGCGTCATTCACATTCGCTCGGCTAGCGCGATTGAATCGCCAATCCAGCCTCGAGCTCCCATCCGGCAGGCCCGTGCAGGCGGAAACTCTCCAGTGCTCAGTCCCGATCTGTCTCGACATGGAATCCTTTTGCATTCCGCGTACCGCACTCGTGCACCAAAACCTGAAGCGGCAGATCCAGCTAGCTCGATACCACTCGCAAGACCCGAACCGGCTTGTTAGCAACTCTTGTCGCGGAGACTTTGTCCTTCTGGTTTCTCAGAGAATGTCAGCGTTCCCGGTGTCAACCTTGATTGACACCTGGCCGGCCTCGCGGACGGCGCGCCTCGATTCATTGACGGTCCGCTCGAATGCAGAGCTCGTCAAGCGCGAGTACCGCCCGCTTTGCCGGTTCCGACGAGCTACGGCACGGCGCCATCTCGAAATGTTGCTAAATGACCTCGCAGGCAACTTGGCCCGAAGAGTGGAGTCTCTAAAGCGGATCAGGCTCAACTCATCGCGCCCGGTCAGAGCGCCTCGAACGGCAGTGCGTATTTCAACGTTCCGAATACCCCGTTCAGGGCCCGCGGCACCAATTCCAAGGCCATGAACGAATCGCCGGGGAAGGGTGCGGACAACGGTTCGGCAAGTTTCGCGCTGAATCCGAATCGCGGATAGAACTCTGTATGCCCGACGACGACGACGATCGTATGGCCCAGATCGGTACAGGCGCATAACCCCTCTCGCACGAGCCTGGAGCCAATGCCCTGCCGCTGGTACCGTGGTGTCACGGCCAGAGGCGCCAGGGCAAGGGCATCGACCGTGCCTTGCTCCGTTTCGATGCGCAGGTGGCTAAACAGAATGTTGCCTGTTATGCAGCCCGTGTCTTCAGCCACGAGCGACAGCCGCACATATCCCTCGCCCCGCAGGGCATCCACGAGCCGCCCCTCGTCGTCACGGCCGAATGCCTCGCGATGGACCGCGCGGATTGCCACGAAGTCGCCAGGGCCCTCTGCGCGGATCTCCACGCCCATGGTTTACGCTCTAAGTCACCTTGCGTGATCTGCGGACCTTTCGTTGACGCACCGCCAACGCGGAAGGCGTCTCTCATACCAACCCGAAGTGCGAGCGTGGCTCGGTCGGGCAGGTCGCCTTGCTTGCGCTTCGGGTTGGTGTGCGACGCTTGCGCCTCAGGTGAGTATGGCCGCATTTTCACTGGGCGTCTTCAAAATCGTGCAAGGTGATATCGACCAGAGAACGAGTGCCCGCGCGAGGGTTGAGACCGTACAGAATTGCTCACTGCCCAGTCTGAGTCAGGTTCCCGCCCGGTGGAACACGCTGGGCTCGATGCCCGGGGTGCTGAAGAGACGGTTGTGCAGCATCTGTTCGAGCGCTTCGAGATCGCTCAGGGAGTATTTGGCCGCGGAGGTATCGGGGAGGTCGCGGTGCGGGTACGACTGGACGACGGTCAGGCGGTCGGGCAGGGGAGGGTGAAGTCTGTCCGGAACGCCGTGCCGACCGGCGAGGAGTTGGAGCCGCATTTCGGTATGGAGCGCGTCGGGCAGGCGGTTCCAGAACTCACGGAAGAAGGCGTACAGATTCGGAGCATCGGGCGTGGTGGGGTCGTAATGCTCGAGCACCTCGCGGAAGAGCGGCTGCACGACTGCGACTTTCACCAGCGCCGACGCCGCGGCGGCACCGCCGGCGACGGCGGCGGCTGAGCGGTCAGCGCGGGCTTCCTGGCCGTGCGCGATCGGAGCCAGCAGTGAATCAGCACGACGGCGGCAAAGCTGCGCCCAGAGCCGGAGCGGGCTGCGCGACGGGCCAGGCAACTGGTCGATGGCCTGGTCAAGCGCGTGCACGAACCGCGCGGAACGGGCTGAGCGGGTGGCGTCGCCGCGTGCCAGATGCGCCATCTCGTGAGCCAGCACCGCCCGGAGCTCGGCCATCGTCAAGACGTGTAGGAGCGGCAGTCCCAACACCAGGGCGCTCGAGCGCCTCCAGGCCACCACGCCGCAGCACGGCAAATACGAGAGGCGCACTTGCCGGGGCGGCTTCGCGCCCAGCCGGCGCGACACGTCGCCGATCGCCGAGAACAATGTGGGAGCATCGCCGTAGACAATCGCGGGCCCCAGGTCGGCATCGGGGTCCTGCGTCTCGGTGACCACCCACACGCCCCCGAGCGCCTCGACCACGTCGCCCCAACTGTTGATTTCATCGCGCAGCCAGTCTCCCATCACCGGCACGAACCCGCCCAGGGCAAGCATCATCAGCGTGCCAACGCTCACGCCCGCCCTATACGTCTGCTCCAGGGCGCGCAAGGCCACACCACGCAGGGCCAAGCTCAAGTTGCCCACCGGCGCAGCCTCGGCCGCGCGGACGAGCGAGGGAGCCTCGCCGGCCGTCCGCCTCCGCGCGCGGAACGTTTCACCGCACCTGCGACAGATCAGCCGGGTGCCATCCTGCGTGCCGTTACCCAGCGGCTCCAGCCCGATGCCGCAGCCTGGACACACAAAACCCGCTGGAACCTGCCCCTGTCCCTGCCCCATTCGGACCGACTCCGCGCAGCGATCCTCCCCCCTGGACCGACTTTTTTCAGACAAATGTCAGAAGGGGGTTGACGGAGTGAGACACTTGTCTTAGGATACGTGAGCCGGGGTGTGATGGTCAACCCCGGCCGCCCTCTCGTGGATGCCGCCGGGCACGGGGGCGGGGTGTTGTTATAACGCGAATAGAGATGATCGCCCATGGCCAAGCGACCCCCGACGATTCCCGACTCGGAGCTAGATGTTTTGAAGGTCTTGTGGGACCGGAGCCAAGGCACGGTCCGCGAGATCCTGGAGACCCTTCGCGCCGCTGGGCGGCAGTGGTCGTACGCCACGGTCGCCACCCTGCTCGACCGCCTCGAGAACAAGGGAATGGTCACGAGCGACCGTAGCGGACTGGCCTTCGTGTACCGGCCGGCGATCAGCGCCCAGGATGTACGCCAGAAGCGTCTCAAGAGCTTGGTTGACAAGCTCTACCAGGGGGAGCCAGGTCTCCTGGTGCTCCACCTGCTGAAGTCACACCCGCTCGATCCGCGCCATGCGCGCGAGGTGCGCACGATGCTCGAAGAGATGACCGGCAGCGAGCGCAAGAAGAAGAGCGGCGAGCCCTCCACGTCTGGTTAATCGTGACATCGATTCGATTCTTGGCCTTGCGGTGAGATCCGCGGGCCATTCGACTGCTTCGACAGGCCTCGGAGCGGTGTGCTGGTGGTGCGCGCCCCGGTCGAGGTCAGCGCACGCGATGGCATCGGTCGCGGATTCTGAACCGTTGGTCCTCTTCCATTATTCGTTTGGAGACTGACCATGGCAGCACGATTCCCCTTGCGGCCGGCTCACTGGGTCCTCTTGGTGCTCGTGTTAGCCCCCGCCTGGAAGGTTTTCGAATGGGCCTGGGGCACCCGGCCCAAGACCGTGAGCGCAAAGGCCGTACAGCTTGGCGCGTCGCTTTTTTCGCACAGATGGACCCCAAACGACCCGCTTGCGGCGGGCGATGGACTCGGGCCTGTCTTTAACGCCAACTCCTGCGTTGATTGCCACAACCAGGGCGGAGTCGGGGGTGGCGGCTCGCTCGAGAAAAACGTGACCGTCTATGGCATCCCCGCCAACCATGCAACACCCCGCGGTCTGCCTCCGGCCGGAGTTGTGCACCAGAAAGCCGTGAGGCGCGAGTTCCAAGAAACGCTGTCGCAGGTGCATCCGGGGCTGCCCGGTGTGCCGAGCATGTCGCTCGAGTCGATTTTGGGCGGTGCCGGCACGACCGTCAGGGGCGTCCAGATTTCTCAGCGCAACACGCCGGCCCTCTTCGGCGACGGCCTGATCGACGCAGTTCCAGATGATGTCATCATCAGCCACCAGCGCGAGCATTCGACCGCAGCTACCCTCGTCGGTCTCAACGGCGCCCGCGATGGAATGGTGGGTGGTCGCGTGGCTCGGCTCGCCGACGGCAGGATCGGCCGCTTCGGCTGGAAAGGCGAGTTCGCAACCCTTACCGACTTCGTCAAGGCAGCCTGCGCGAATGAAATCGGCCTGTCGAACCCTGGCCGCCCGCAGGCCACGCCGCTCGGCAAACCGGGCTACCAGGCCAAGGGAATTGACCTGACCGACATGCAGTGCGAGCTGATGACCGACTTCATCCGCGGTCTGCCCCGTGCTGTGGAATTGGCGGCGACCAGCCCGAGCGAGCGGGCGGTGGTCGAGTCGGGCCGCGCGCTTTTTGGCTCGACCGGTTGCGCAGACTGCCATAGCCCGAACCTTGGGCCGGTCGAGGGGCTGTATTCCGACTTACTCTTGCATGACATGGGAACCGACCTCGAGTCAGCTCCGGGCGCCTATGGAGAGCCTCCCGTGCCCGTTCCCCAGTTCTCGCAAGACGAGCGGCCGAACTCGGCCGAGTGGCGGACTCCGCCGCTCTGGGGCGTGGCCGACTCGGCACCTTACCTGCATGACGGCCGGGCCAAGACCCTCGATGAGGCAATTGCCAAGCACGGAGGCGAGGCCAAGGGCGTCGCCCAGCGCTACGCATGTCTCTCATCGACCGACCAGGCCGCGATCGTCACGTTCATGAAGACATTGCGGGCACCTACTGGCAAAGCAGTCGCGTTGAAGTGACGTGAGCGACGTGACGACCCTGCTCTGTTCGTGCGGCAAGCGCATCAAAGCGACCGGCGCGACACCCGGCCGCTTGGGTCGATGCCCGCTCTGCGGCAGCCTGCTGCGCGTTCCAGAGAACGAGCCGCTCGATCCAGGGCCGGTTCGTCCAGCAAAGCCTACGCAGCAATCCGCTCGACCAACCTCCGCGCCACCGCAGCCGCCCGCGTCTTCAGTCGTGATCGAGAGCCCGGGCGGGTACAACGTGCTGCCCGCCGCGCCGACCCGGCCGACGACTTATGTCACGCGCCGCGCGCCGCGCTCGTCAGTCACTCGGACGAAGAGTTGGCTCGGGCTGGTTCGCCCTCCCAAAGAGCCCGAGAGTCGCCTGCGAGACAGTCTGCTCTACCCGCTCTGGGACACGCCTGGCGTCTCGCTGCTCATCTTTTTGCCGGTGGCGTTGTGGGCAGCTTCGTTGCCCGTTTTCGGGCTCATCCCGGTCATGGTACGCGGACTGGCCCTGATCGCCGTGATGGCACCTTTCGCCCTGCCGATGGTGTTTGTGTTCGGACTTGTGCTCGGCTTCATGCTCTTGTGCCTGGGCCGGATCCTTGTCTCGAGCGCGCGCGGTGAGGTCGATCACCCCCGGTTGCCATCTTGGGATTATGCGAGCATCTTGAGCGGGCTGGGCCGCTGGCTCTGGTCGGGCTTGGTCGGATTTGCCTTGGGCGGATTGCCCGCGCTCGTCTACTGGATGAATTGCGGTGACATCGACCTGTTCGACCGCGTCGTTTTCGCCGAGCTCCTTGCGCTGGGCGCGGCCTACTCGCAGATGGCGCTGATCGCTTCGCTGCTGCACGAGGACTTCAGGGCGGCAAACCCGATCACCGTGATCCAGGCGATCAGACGGGTCGGTTGGTCGTATGTCCGTCCATGCCTGATGACCGGCGCGGCTGTCGTGCTCGCACTCGGCGCCTTCGCGCTTGCGTACAACGCGCCAGACCCACTCCTCGCGGTGCTTGGATTGTGGCTTTTCTGGGTGTTCCTGCTGTACGAGGCGATGGTCGTCCTACGGGTCCTCGGACTGTTTTATCGGCGGCACGCTGCCGCGTTGGGGTGGTTCCCCGACCGGCCGCGGTGGGGTGCCTGAGCGTAAGCGCCGCTCGGACTTGATGACGCGGATCAGCGAAAACGAGAGTCGAACCGGTCCTTGGTTGCCGCGCGGGAAACGCGCGGCTGATGGCATTGCGGGAACCTGATCTCGATGAGACTTATCATCGCCTCTGGCTTGAGGCCACTCGGGTGTTCCTTCGAGGCTCAGGAGCGGTAAGATGACGCCGGGCTCGTCAGATTCAGATGGACGGTGGGTTGCGGACGCGCTCCATCCGACATCCGCGCACCGATCGCTGGAGCCGCCCATGGCCACGACTTCGCACGATCACGGCTCTCAGCCACCGCGAAAGCCTAGGCGGTGGGATGTGCAGGTCAACCCGCTCGAACTACCTGTTCTGAGGACGCCCGAGGCCGGCGACGATCTCGGACCGGTGCCGCGCAAGCGCCGTTCGGGGCGGTCAGACAACCTCGGCGAGTGCCTGCTGTACCCGCTAAGAGATGGACCAGGTGTCGCCATGCTTGTGGTGATGCCGACATTTCTGTGGGTGATGTCAATCCCTGTGTTCGACGTGGTTGCAGCGCTGGCACCCAAGGGTGGGTTCAACGCCTTGGCCCTCTTGATCTTGCCCTTCACTCTGCCCTTGGTGTCGAGCTTCGTGCTGGTTCTGGGTTACGTATTTCTGTTCCTGGGCCAGGTGCTCGTTGCGAGCGCTCTGGGCGAAGACGATCACCCTAGCTGGCCCGAGTGGGACTCGCATCACATCCTCGAAGGGCTCGCCCGGATGTTCTGGGCTGTGATCGTCGGGTTCGCAGTGGGCGGGTTCCCGGCGGTTTATTACTGGCTCCATTGCGGCGACATCGACCTTTTCGACCAGATCGTCTTCGCGGAGCTTCTGGCGCTGGGCGCGGCCTACGCACAGATGGCCCTGACCGCTTCTCTCTTGAATGAGAGCCTCCTGGCCGCCAACCCGGTCACGGTTGTGCGTGCGATCGTCCGGATCGGTTGGAGATACCTGTACCCGTGCCTGGTGACCGGAATTGCGCTGGTGTTCACGTGCGGTCTGCTGCTGTGGGTCTTGTTCCGCGCTCCGAGCCCGGAAGTGGCGGCGCTCAGTCTTTGGGCCTCCTGGGTCTTCGCGCTCTATGAGGCGATGGTCCTGGCACGCTTGCTCGGCCTGACGTATTACCACAATGCGCACAAGCTGGCGTGGTTTCGCAAGCGGCCCCGGTGGTCGACGTCGTCCCGCACGGGGCGAATATACGCCAACTCGTGAATGTGATGACAGGGCCTCAGGCGGCGCGCTGCCGCCATTACTCGGGCAGCGGCAACCGCAGCACGCCCTGAGCGGCCTCGGTGACTTTGCGGATGACGGCCTCGAGCATGCGGCGCCCGCTCTCGGCGTCGGCCCGCTCAGGATGGCCGACCGCGCCGTGGTCGGTGCGCCGGCCGAAGTCGCGTGCCCAGAAAACCTGGCAAAGTTCGGCGGGGGTCGTGTCGGGATCGTCGCGGATCAGGTCGCGGCGCACCAGCTCAGGCCGCAGGTGCAGCACCATCGATGTCTCCATTTCGCAGGCGTGGCCCATCGACTTGCGCGGGCCCTGGCAGAGCGCGGCGAGCTCGGCCTCGGCAATGTCCCAGTAGGCGGCCCCGGTGAGGATCGCGCGCGGAAAAAC
>Ga0070732_10001261_pt1 | contig 13968 bp, 5 predicted proteins | sample Coa_R1_5_FD_66449 | JGI IMG/M metagenome (GOLD analysis project Ga0070732, IMG submission 66449) | Surface soil microbial communities from Centralia Pennsylvania, which are recovering from an underground coalmine fire - Coalmine... | ecosystem: Environmental > Terrestrial > Soil > Unclassified ...
GCTTGTGCGTGTGCTGCCGGAGCGAGTCGCCGCCGAAGTGATCGGCGATCTGCGCGAAGACGCTGACCGGGAGCGGGCACGTCACAGTGCCCTTGGCGTCGAGCTCTGGCTCCTCCGCGAAACCCTAGCGCTTTGGGCGGCGTACCGTCGCGCCACCCGCCGGAGCGCTCTGTCATCCAAAGGATCGCTGCCCATGCGCGTAGCCCTCGTCCTCCAACAGTTTCGATTCTCGGTGCGAGCCCTGCGCCGAACGCCCGTCTTCACCCTGATTGCGACGATCACGCTGGCGGTGGGGATCGGCGCCACGACCGCCGTCTTCAGTGTCGTGCACCAGGCGCTGTTCGATCCGCTGCCCTATCCCAACGCCGCCAGACTCGCGGTCATCTCCGAGACGCAACACGACGACGAGATCTCGGTCTCGTATCTGAACTTCCTCGATTGGCAGCGCCAGTCACGGTCGTTCGACGCGCTCGCGCTCTTCGAGGGCACGTCCTTCACGCTGCCGGGCGAGACCGGCGCCGAGCGGGTGCGGGCCCAGTTCGTCGGTCCCGACCTCTTTCGTGTGCTCGGCACGTCGCCAGCGTTCGGGCGCGCCTTCACAGCTGACGAACAACGCGTCGGCGGCCCGCGCGTCGCGATGATCGGCGACGGTCTGTGGAAACGCCGGTTCGCCGCGGACCCTGCCGTGCTCTCGCGGACCATTCAACTCGACGCCCAGACCTATCAGATCGTTGGCGTCCTGCCGCGTGGGTTCGCGTTTCCCGACGGCATCGTGTACGGGCCCGCGGAGGTCTATGTGCCCCTCGGCCTGTTCATCGCCGACAATCCCTTGGACATCTCGAATCGCTCCGGCCATCCCGGACTTGCAGCGATCGGCCTTCTCCATCCGGGCGTGTCCATCGCGACCGCGCGCACAGAGCTGAGGACGATCGCCGCGGCGTTACGCGCAACCTATCCCGTGGACGATCGTGAGATCGGCGTCCTCGTGCGTGACGCTACCGCGGCGATCGTCGGTGACCTCGGCGCCCAGCTGGCGATCGTGACGGGCGCGGTGGCGCTCGTGCTGCTCATCGCGTGCGCGAACGTCGCCGGGCTGACGCTCACCCGCACGGCGTCACGCGCGCGTGAGCTGGCGTTACACGCCGCCCTCGGCTCGCCGCGCTGGCATTGGCTCTCCGCGCCGGTGATCGAGTCGATCGTGATCGCCGTCGCTGGAGGCGCGCTCGGCATCGGCCTCGCGGCCGCTGCCCTGCATGCGATCGCCCCTGCGATCGCCGATCTGCCTCGACTCGAGACCATTGCCCTCAGCTGGCGCATGGTGGCCTGGAGCGCGGGCCTGACGCTTGCGACAGGTATCCTGTGCGGATTGGCGCCTGCCCTCTGGATGCGCCGTGCCAGTCTCGATCGCTGGCTGCGGCAGCGCGGCGGGAGCGGCGGATCGCGAGGACGCGGCGCGCTCGTCGCGCTACAGATCGGTCTGGCGCTCGCCTTGCTCCTTTGTGCGGCCGTCCTCACGGCGACCCTCGCGCGACTCGCGGCGGATCGCGGTGGCGTGAATCCCGAGGGGGTGCTCACGTTCGATGCCCGGCTCGCGAGCGACGCGTCCGAGCGTCGCGCGGCCGAGTTCTTCACGACACTGGGCGATCGGCTGCAGGCGCTGCCCGGCGTCAGCGGAGTTGGGGCGATTGCGGTCATGCCGTTTAGCGGCGGCGGTGCGCAATCCGGCATCGGCCAGCCCGGCGACCCGGCTGACCGCCTGGTGCGCACGGATGTGAGCATAGTGACGCCAGGCTACTTCGGGGCGATGGGCGTCCCCCTCATTCGAGGACGGATCTTCAACTCGGCGGATACCGCAGCCACTGCTCCGGTCGCCATCGTCGACGAGCGCTTCGCGGCCCGCTTCTGGCCCGGCGCCAATCCCATTGGCCAGCACGTGCAAGGCTGGGGGTTTCAGGATCTCCAGGTCGTCGGCGTGGTGGGCCATGTGAAGAACTACGGTCCGGCTGCCCCTTCTCGCGAGGAACTCTATGTGCCGTTCCTCCAACGGCCACGCCCGCGGATGTACCTGGTCCTGCGTACTCCAGGCGATCCGTCGGCGCTCGTGAATGCCGTGCGTCAGGTGGTCGCGGGAGTCGATCGCTCCGTGGCGATCGGCAACGTGCATACCATGCGCGATCTGATCAACGGGACGATCGCGGGCACACGGATCTCGTCGTTGTTGAGCGTCCTCTTTGCGGCGGCTGCGCTTTCTCTGGCGATCATCGGTCTGTCCGGGCTGGTCGGCTATCTCGTGCAATTGAAGCGACGCGAGATCGGCATTCGCCTGGCCCTGGGCGCGGGCACCGGCCGCGTGGTCGGCGACGTCCTCGCGCACGCGGCCAAACTCACCAGTCTCGGCATCGCATTCGGGATCGTGGTGGGCGTCCTCTCGGCGCAAGTGATGCGCGCGCAGGTCGCAGGGGTGGAGTCGCCAGGGCTTTCTGTGTTCGTCACGGTGCCCCTCGGACTCCTGGCGGTCGCGATGGTCGCCAGCTGGCTGCCGGCGCGCCGGGCGGCTGGCATCTCGCCGACGATCGCCCTACGCGACGAATAACTAGACAGGGGGGCACTGCGCGGCCCTAAGCGCCGCTCAGAAGTCGCCGGAATTCCCAACTCAGTCTGTGTGCAGAGCGATCAAAGGATCGACGCGCGAGGCCCGTCGCGCGGGCACGAGGTTCGCGAGCGTCGAGGCGGTCAAGACGACCCCAATCGCCGTGCCCCACGCGAGTGGATCGAGGGCACCGACGTGGTACAGGATCGTGGCCAGCGCCATGGCGACGCCCAGCGCCAGAAGCATGCCGGCCACAATTCCGGGCGCGGCGACGCCGAGACCCTGGCGCAGCACGAGCCCAATTACCGCGGAGCGAGGGATTCCGAGCGCCAGCCGAATGCCGATCTCACGCGTGCGCCTCGTCACTGCGCAGGCCATCACCCCGTAGAGGCCGACTGCGGCGAGCGCCATGGCGACGACTCCCGTCGCGATGCCGGCCACAGCACCTACCTTGGCGGGGAGAAGCATCACCCCCATTTGGGCGTCCATCGTCCCGTTGTTGAGGAACACCACGTCAGCTTCGAGACTGTGCACCGCACGCCGCATGTTCTCGAGCAAAGCGCCTGCATCTCCGTCCGTGCGCGCCACGATGATGCCGCCCGTGTCTGGCCGTTGGGTATAGGCGAAATGGAGATAGGGGGTGGGAGCCTCGCCAACCAGACTGACGGCATAGTCGGCAACGACACCGACGACCTGGAACTCGTGACCGTCGATCGCCTGCGTGCGGACCCGTTGGCCAATCGGATCGACACTGGGCCAGAATCTGCGGGCCATCGCTTGATTGATGATGACGACTCCCGGGCTGGCGGGCGTATCGGTGGGCATGAAGTTACGGCCGCGAAGGATAGGCACGCCCAGCGTCGAGAAGTACTCCGCTGATACATGCGTCTCGTCAATCGAGATCCCGCGATCACCGGGTGCTTGCCGGTCCGGCAGAAAGATGGTGGATTCGCTGTGGTTCAAGTCGAAGGGCAGGCGATCGGCGGCTAGCGCGGCTGACGTTACGCCCGGCAATGCACGTACGCGCGAGAGCGCCTGATCGAAGAACACGCGGCTTCGGTCGACGCTGTATCCGAGCATGTTGAGGTCGGTCCCCACCGCGGCCAGGCCCGCGGGGCGAAACCCTACGCTGGCATGCTCCGAGGCCATGAGGCTACGTGTAAGCAGGCCAGCCGACACCAGGAGCACGGTCGTGCCGGCGAGTTGCGCTGCCACGAGACCATCGGCGAGCGTCCAACGGCGGCCTGCCGCGCGCACGACGGGCGCCTCGCCTTTCAACTCTCCGACCACGCGCGGTCGCGTCGCCTGGAGCGCCGGGGCCAACCCGGCGACCAAGCCGGCAAGTGCCGTGATGCCAGCCGTGAACCACAGCACCCGCGCGTCGAGATGGATAGCTAGCGACAGGGGGATCGGCAGGGGCAACGAGACGGCCGAGGCGAGGTGCGTGACGGTCCACGCGAAGAATGTCCCGAGCACCGCTCCGGATGCGGCGAGCACGAGACTTTCGGTCAGCAGTTGTTGCACGAGACTTCCGCGGCTCGCGCCAATCGCGAGCCGAATCGCGACTTCCCGCTGCCGTCCCGACGCTCGCGCCAGGAGCAGGCTGGCCACGTTGCCACAGGCGACGAGCAGCACCATGCCGACGATTGCGGCTAGGCCCGCCGCGACGGTCACAAGCAGCCGATCTACCTCGGGAGAGATGCGGACTCGCCTCGTCGGCACGACCGTGATCCGGCGACCTTTGTTCGTTTGTGGATACGCCACGTCAAGCTGGGCCATCTTCACCTGCAACTCGGCCTCGGCTCGTTCGCTCGTCGCCTCGGGCTTGAGTCGGCCCTTCAGGAAGATCCATCGATCGCCACGGCGCTGGAGCCTCGTCGTGCCGGTCGGCGACGGGACGACGTCAATGAGGCCGGCGGGCTCCACATCCGCAACCTGCGCCATCGGCGTCCAGAGCTCGTCCGCGATCATGGGCAACATGCCGGTGAACGTGCCGGGGACCACCCCCACGATCGTGTAGGGCTGTCCGTGAATGCGCAGCGTCCGGCTCACGGTCGCTGGGTCTGCCCCGAACTCCTGACGCCAGAACCGGTCGGCAATCGCGACGACGCGCGGTGCACCCGCTCGGTCGTCGTCGGGGGTCAGCGTCCGACCCAGTTCAGCGTGGACGCCGAGCAATTGAAAGTAGTTGCCGGTGACGACTTCGCCGAGCGCGAGCCGAGGGTGATCTCCGCGGCTGATGAGATCGACGCTCTCGCTGAAACCCAGCAGGCCCGTCAAGACCTGGCTGCGCGATCGCAAGTCCAGATAGTCCGGATAGGAACTGGTCGCGTAGGGGCCCTCATCGTTGCCGACGTAAACGTTCACGAGTCGGTCGGGCCGTTCCACCGGTAACGGCCGGAACAGCAGGGCATCGACGATCGAGAACAGCGCGGTATTAAATCCGATACCGAGCGCAAGCGACGTCACCGCAACAGCGGCAAAGAGGGGGCTGCGATAGAGGCATCGCACGGCGTAGCGGACATCCGCGAGCACGCGAGGCCCCAAGGCCATGAGAAGGCGCCGCGTCGGGCGGGCTCGAGCCGGCATGGTCCGTCCTCGCCGCGTCAGGGCGTCAGCGAGCGGGCCCATGTCCGACAACTGATCGAGCGCCGCGCGCTCAGCGTCGGTCTCGGACTGTCCGGCGGTGCGCGCACTCCGGTAGGCGTCTTCCACGTGAGCGGCGATTTCTCGAATCCCTTCGGCATGTTCCGCGTCGACAACGGACACACCTTCTTGTGCGAGCCGGTCCTGAACCAGGCGTGTCCAATCACGCATGGCGCAATCCCACTGCTCGACTCAGCGCCCGGACGAAGGTCGACCATCGAGTGCGTTGGCGGGCGAGCACCGCACGACCCTCCGGCGTCAACCGATAGCACCGTCGACGCCGTTCCGCGATTCGGCGCCACCGGCCCGCGATCAGACCGCGGTCTTCCAAGCGATAGAGGGCTGGGTAGAGCGACGTCGCCCGAAACGTCAGCACGCCCCCCGAGCGACGTGCGATTTCGCGACTGAGATCGTACCCGTGCCGCTCCCCCGCTTCGAGCGCCGCAAGAATGAGCACCTCGGCGCTCCCCTTGCGCGCCGAGGCGTCTGAAATCGGGTCGCTGCTCATATATTTTAGTCAAATATATCTTACTCAAAATGGTATGTCCAGCGATAAGGAACGACGTCGCCGCGGTTTCCGGGCGAGCGTTTGGCCGCGAAGTGGATCCGCGCAAAGGCCTCAGACCGGTCCTTGAACGAGCTTGCAAGATTGGGCGAGACTTCGGCGGGCTCAATGCCTCGCGGAGCAGAAATGCTGCTTGTCCTATTTCGTTCCCGGCTTGTCGACGCGCCGGCTGGGTACGGCGCCATGGCGGAGAAAATGGAGGCATTGGCTCGGACGATGCCCGGGTTCGACGACGTGAAAGCCTTCAAGGCCGACGACGGAGAGCGTTTGACAGTCGTCTGGTGGCAAGACGAAGCCACGCTGAGGGCGTGGCGCGAGGAGGCTCGGCACAGGGTCGCCCAGCGTCTGGGTCGGGAACTTTGGTACCAGTACTACACGCTCGAGGTCGCCGAAGTGATTCGCACGAAGACCTTTCAGCGACCCCAAGCGCCGTCGCCGAGCCAGGGAGCGGCGCTTAGACGGAGTTGGCGCTTGGTCGCGCCTTCCGCAGATCGCCCAGCCTTGCTACGGTCGCGGTCGACACGATCCTGGGTTTGCGACGCCGACTCGCGGTTTCGCAAGGCGCCTGTCTCGGCGTCGTGGAATTGTGAGTTTCGGGCAGTACGAATCGGCACGAAACATGCTACGTGGTTAGCGGGAATGATGCGATTCATCAACGACGCGCGGTTCGCGCTTCGGTCCCTTGTCCGCCCGGTCAGTCACCGTGTTTGCCGTACTGGCCTTCGCGCTCGGCATCGGCATCACGACCGCGGTCTTCAGCCTCTTCTACGGCGTTCTGCTGAAGCCGCTTCCATTCCCGGATCCGGACAGGCTGGTCACTGTATACGACACGCAGCCGGCGTGCTCCACATGTCCGGCGTCGTTCGAGAAGTACACCGACTGGAAGACGCGCAATCAGGTGTTCTCGGTAATCGGCGGATCGAACGCGCAGCAAGCGGTCGTCACTGAGCCGGGGGAGCCCGAGCGGATCGCCATCTCGCGGACCACCGCGTCGCTGGGCGAGGTGTTCGGCCTGTCGGCCGCGGAGGGGCGCTGGTACACGCCGGCCGAGGATCAGCCGGGTGGCCCGAAGGTCGCGGTGTTGTCGGACGCCTACTGGCGTCGGCGGTTCGGCGCGGATCCCCGTGCGCTCGGCCAGCGCCTGACGATCGATGGCGAGCCGTACCAGATCATCGGCGTCATGCCGCCCGAGTTCACGCATCGCCGCGCCGATGTCTACGTGCCTCTTCAGCGCAAGTTCGACGAAGCGAATCGCGGCAATCATTTTCTGGCGACGTACGCACGCCTGAAGCCTGGCGTGACGCCCCAGCAGGCGCAGCGCGAGATGGTGGCTCTCGGGAAGACCCTCGCGCTGGAGTTTCACCACAACCACGGCATCGACGTCGAGCCGTACTACCAGGCTGTCGTTGGCAACATCGTCCAGCCGTTGCGCGTCCTGATGGGGGCCGTGGGTCTGCTGCTCCTCGTGTCATGCGCGAACGTCGCGAATCTGCTGCTCGCGTCCGGTCTCGCCCGGCGCCGTGAGCTGGCGCTGCGCTCGGCGCTTGGCGCTAACCGGTGGGATCTGGCCCGGCAACTCACGGTCGAAGGCGTGGTGCTCGCGCTCGCGGGCGGCGCACTCGGCCTGGTGTTCGCGGGCTGGTCCATCCGGACCTTCGTGCGCCTGGCCGATACCGCGTTACCTCGCGCCGCCTCCGTCCAGCTGGACGGTCACGTGTTGCTCTTCGCGCTGGCCGTGTCGCTGGTCACTGGAGTTGTCTGCGGCCTCTGGCCCGTCTTTCGGTTGGCGACCCAGACCCTATCAAGCGAAGTGCGGGCCGGCGACCTACGAGCAGGTACTTTGGCCGGCACCCGTCGTTTCGGCGATGGTCTGGTAGTCGCGGAAATCGCGATGGCGTTCAGCCTGCTCGTGGGCGCCGGCCTGCTTGTCAAGAATCTGATGCAGCTCGCCTCCAAGGACACAGGCTTCACGGCCGATCGTGTTGTCGCATTCGATGTCTCGCCGACCGGCGTGCGCTACCAGGACGTGGAGAAGCAGAAGCAGTTCTATCGCGATCTGCTGCTCGAACTGGCGCGCGTTCCTGGCGTGAGGAACGTGGGTCTCACGAGCCACTTGCCGATGTACGCGTTCGGCTGGAACGGCGAAGTCACGCTCGAAGGCGGCAACCCCTGGGCGGCGAACCAGGCTCCCCTCATCGAGTACCGATGGATCGGCGGGGACTACTTCAAAGCTATGGGCATTGCCGTCATTCGTGGCCGCGCGTTCGACGCGCACGACCGGCAAGGCTCGACCAGGGTGACAATCCTCTCAAAGGCGTCAGCCGAGAAGTTCTGGCCCGGCCAAGACCCGATGGGACGACACGTCTGGCGAGGCTCCCCAAGTCCGGACAACACGCAGTACGAGGTCGTCGGAGTGTCGCACGACGTCCTCAGTTTCGGCCTGAGCGGGCGCACTCCGTACGAGATGTACATGCCCATCGAACAGGAGCCGTTCGGCGCCATGACCGTCGTTCTGCGTACCGACGCGGACGAACCGACCGTCGTCATGCCGGGCGCACGCCGCGCCCTTGCCGCGGCTGATCCCCTGCTCCCCCTGTCCAAGGTCCAGACGCTGCGGAGTGTCGTCAGCGACTCGGTCAACCAGCCGCGACTGCTGTCGGCGCTCGCCGGCCTCTTTGGAGCCCTCGCGGGCGTTCTGGCGGCCGTCGGCGTCTACGGAGTGACGGCCTATAACGTGCGCCGGACCAGGCGCGAATTCGGCATCCGCCTCGCGCTCGGCGCTGATCCCAAGCGGGTCCGTCGTCTTGTGGTCTGGCGCGGCACGCAGCTCGGTGTCGTGGGCGTCGCGCTCGGGGCCGGCGGCGCGCTGCTCCTCACGCGCACGATGCAGGCGATGCTCAGCGATGTCAAGCCCACCGACCCGGCCGTCTTCACGTTGACCGCGGCGACACTTCTCTCGGTGGCGGTCGCCGCGTGCTACGTTCCCGCCCTTCAGGCTTCGCGAACCGACCCGATGGTAGTACTGCGCATGGAGTAGGCGGCAGGACTGAACAGGGCATCGAGAGGTCCGCTCCAGCCGGTGTTGCTCGGCGTCGGCCAACCCGACCCGCCTTGCTCTCGTCCAAATCTATACGTCTGTAGTGGAAATATGTCCCAAACCGACCAACTCGGACCGTTTGAACTATATGTGCTCCTGGCGGTCGCCCAACTAGGCGGGGACGCGTACGGCATTCGCATTCGGCAGGACATCACTGCCCGTGCCGGCCGGGACGTCGCCATCGGCGCCGTGTACGCCACGCTCGGGCGGTTGCACCGCAAGGGTCTCGTGATATTCGCGTTGTCCGAGCCGTTGCCCCAACCGGGCGGTCGCTCGCGCAAGCTCTACACGATGACCAGCGCTGGAGGGCGGGCCCTGCGGCATTCCACGCAGATGCTAGGCCAGATGATGGCCGGGCTGGACTTGTCTCGTAACCACTGACGCCGCTCATGACGCTTCCCCGCCTGGCCAGGTTGCTCCTGGCCGTCGCTGCGCCTCCTGAGGACCGGGCCGACCTCCTCGCGGACCTTCAGGAGGAGGCTCTGGCACTGGCCCGTAGCCAGAGTCCGCGCATCGCCCGTGCGTGGTACCGACAGCAGGCGCTTGGGTCCATCGTCCCCCTGCTGAAGCAGCGAGCGGCTGGCCTCGTAGACCGCGACGCCTACACGGAGCGACAGATGACCCCATTCCCTCACGACCTCTGGAACACGGCCCGCATAGCGCTGAAGCAGTCGGCGAGGCGACTCCGTTTCGAATGGCGGTATGCCCTTGGCGTGGTCGTCATCCTCGGAGTCGGCATCGGACCGGCCACGGCGATGCTGTCGATTGTCGAGCGCGTCTTGCTACAACCGCTCGCCTACCAGGATCCCGACCGACTCGGCCTTGTTCGGATCAACCTCGGGCAAATCCAGAATTCCCCCGGACTTTCGCCGGGAGAGGTGCTCGATCTCCGGAAGACGCAAGGCCTCTTCGCGAGTGTGGAAGCCGAGAATCGACGGTACGAATTGACGCTGAACGCGGGCGACACGCTTGTGCCTCTATCGGCTGTGTCGATCACAAGCGGAATGTTGCCCATGCTCGGCGTCAAACCGATCCTCGGCCGTCCCTTCGGCGAAGCTGATGTCAAGAACCAGCAGAGCCAGCCGGATACCGTGCTTATGGACTACGGCACCTGGCGGTCGCGGTTCGGTGCCGATCCTGGCCTCGTCGGGCGCAGGATCGTCCTGAACGGGAATCCGGTTGAAGTCGTCGGCATCCTGCCGGCGGGCTTTGTCCTCGCCGCGGGAGGGGCGGCACCGGAGGCCATCGACCTCTACCTACCCATGGGGGTGCCGTCGTGGCGCAACTTCCACGCCTTCCCCACAATTGTGCGCCTGGCGCCCGGTACGGCGTTCGATCGCGTCAACACCACGCTCGAGGGCCTGGCCGCCTCGCTCGTAAAGGCCTACCCGGACGCCTACTCGGGAGCCCGGCTGCAATTCACGGTTTCGCCGCTCAAAGAGGACATGGTCAAGACGACGCGGCCGGCGCTCAACGCGGCTATCGTCGGCGTGCTGTTGCTGTTGGCAATCGCGATGGTCAACGCAACTGGCCTGGTCATCGCGCGACTCCGCACGCGCGAGCGAGACTTCGCGATCCGCCGAGCCATCGGCGCGGGGAGCGGCTCGCTCGTGGCCGACGTCTTCATGGAAAGTGCGCTGCTCACGGCGTGCGGCGCGGTCCTGGGCGCCGTACTCGGGGCCATCGGTCTCGAGGCGGCCAAGCGACTGATTCCCCATACGGTCCCGCGCTGGCAGGACATCACACTCGGCGGCGGCGTCGTCCTGGACGCCGCAGCGCTCGCCCTGGCCGGTCTATTCAGTTGTGGCTTGATGCCGCTCTGGAGGGCCTCACGTCACGTGCCCTGGCAGGTGCTCCAATCGGGATCCACTCGCAGCGGGCGGCCCGACGGTGCTCTCTCACGCCTGTTCCTGGCCGGCGCGCAGGTTGCGCTCACCGTCATTCTCGCGTTCGGCGCTATCCAACTCGTGCGAAGCGCGACCCGCTTGAGCGAGGTCGACCTCGGATTCGATCCGACCGTCCTCACGTTCCGCGCGCCGATTGACAACCAAACCTTCAGAACGCCGGCGGCGCGGGCCGATCTGCTCGAACGAATCCGGGATCGTCTCCGGGAGCTTCCCGGGGTTGAGGCGGTCGGGGCCGTCAGCCACTTGCCACTTAGCGGCTCCGTGTTGACGGACACCTGGACCACGGACCTTTCAAAACAGACCGGCTGGGATCTGCAGACTGCAAACTACTACGCCACAGTGCCCGGCTATTTCGCGTCGATGAGAATCCCTTTCCGACGGGGAAGGGACTTCTCAGATATCGAGGACCGGACGGGGCAGCACGTGGTGATCGTCGATGAGACGCTGGCCCAATCGGCCTTCCCCGGCGTCGCCGACGTAACCGGGCGCCTCGTGCGGCTTGGCTGGGGGCTCCCTGACTCGCGAATTGTTGGAGTCGTTGGCCACGTACGCGGTGTCGAGATCGCCCGAGAGGTCCGGCCGCAGATTTATGCGCCCATAGGACTCTTCACCCAGATCCCGAACTTCACCATGCGGGTGACTGGCGATCCAACCCGCCTCATCGGGCCGATCCAGATTGCCCTGAAGGAGCTGAGCACCGGGCGGGCGGGCTCAAGCTTTGCACTCCTCACTGACAACGTCGCGGCCGCGACGAGCACGCTTCGATCGGTTACCGGCCTGGTGTCTATCCTCGCGGCCTCGGCTGGGCTGCTCTCGGCGATGGGTCTCTACGCCGTGATTGCGTATCTGCTGCATTCGCGTCGCCGCGCCACGGCGATTCGGAGCGCCCTGGGCGCCTCGCCCGGTCAACTCGTCCGTCTGCACTTTCGGTCGAGTATCGCGGTGCTGCTCGTGGCGCTGCCCATCGGCGTCGGGCTTGCCGTTGTGAGCGCACCGCTTTTCGCCTCGTTGGTCTTCGGAGTCGGCGTGAGGGATCCGGAAAGTCTGGCCGAGGCGGCCGCGATCGCGGTGCTGGCGAGCCTCGCGGGCACGTATATGCCCGTCCGGCGAGCCGCGACGATCAATCCGGTCGTCGCCTTGCGCAGCGAATAGAACCGGCCCTCAACGGGCGGCCTTGAAATCACGAAACCCTCCGGATGAAGTCGTGGCCGACCCTCACGAAGATCCGGTGGCGCAGCTGGCTCGACGTTCGAGGTGTTCTCCGAGACAAGAATCCCGGCCGAGGGACCGACATGCGGGCAGACGCGACTGGCGCAGCTTGATCTAGCGGTTTGCGGGCCGATTGGCCGCTGGCGGGTGGCACGGTTCTGGCTATGCTGAAGTACGTGTTCCAGGACATCCGACTCGGCTTTCGTTTGCTCAGGCGGCAGTGGGGCTTCACCGCCGGGGCCGTCGCTCTGCTGGGACTCGGCATCTGCTTCAGCACGACGCTCTTCGCCATCGTCCAAGGGGCCCTCCTCGCGCCTTGGCCGTACGCAGGCTACGACCGTATGGTCACGGTCAGAGCGAACTATCCCGTCCTCGGCCGTTCTGACGCCTCATTGTGGTCCTCGCCGGAGATCGAAGATCTGCGGCAGTCGGGCGTGTTCGAGGCCGTGATCGCCGGTGATTCCCGCAATGTGAACCTGACCTATCAGGGCCGACCCGAGCGGGTGCGCGCCGCCGTCATCACGCCAAACGCGTTTCCGAAACTCGGCCTGCCGGCACTGCTGGGCCGCACACTCGTGGCGTCCGATGCGCTGCCGGGCGCGACACCGGTCGTCGTCGTCAGCTATGCGTTTTGGCGCGATCGCCTCGGCTCCGATCCCACCGCCGTCGGCCGCGTGCTTCGACTGTCAGACGCCGCCTACGCAATCGTCGGCGTCATGCCGCAATCGTTCGTTTTCTGGGACCAAGAGCTGTGGATGCCGCAGTGGCTCGATCCGGCAGCGGCGCGAACGAACCGGACGCTCTACGTTCAAGCGTGGCTGCGAAAAGGCGAGAGCTTGCCGCAGGCCCAATCGCGAGTCGACGTATTTGCACGAAGGCTGCAGGCGGATCATCCTGACGTTCCGGAATACGCCGGCTTCCGCGTCAACCTCGCGTTGCTTCGGGAGGATGTGCTTCGCGACCTGCGGCCGACGCTCTACGTCCTTCTCATGGCGGCTGCACTCGTCCTCGCGGTGGCAACCGCGAACATGGCCGCCGCGATGCTCGCCAAGGGAGTCTCCCGAGAAGGCGAAATGGCCATTCGGCTGGCGATTGGCGCCTCTGGTCCTCGGCTCGCGCGCCAACTCCTTGTCGAGAGTCTGATGATCGGCTGTGGTGGAGGACTCGTCGGCGTGGTGGGCGCGAAGGCGCTGCTGCCCACACTTGTCGGCCAAATCCCCTACGGCTACGTACCGGCCGAAGCGCATGTCGCGCTGGACGGCCAGGTCCTGCTCGTCGCCGTTGTCGCGTCGATTCTCGCGGGCGCCTTGCTTGGCGTCGTACCCGCGGTGCGTGCCTGGCATGGGCGCGCCGGCGTGATCCTGAAGCGCGCCACGACACGAACCGGCTCCCGGGTCGTCAGTCGCTGGCAAAACGGCTTCATCGTGTTTCAGATCACGCTCGCGATGGTGGTGCTCGCCACCGCGATCGCGCTCTCGCATGGGATGTCGCGATTGCTGCAGCGCGATGTCGGCTGGATCGTGGACGACGTGTGGACCGCTCGTGTCGCATTGTCCTCTCCGGACGCCGCCGCGCAGTCGGGCGACGCCACCTATGTTGCACTTCTGGACCGCATTCATGCGATTCCAGGCGTCACTGAGGTCGCGGCATCTTCCGCGCTCCCGGTCGGCAACCTACCAACGATGCTGGTTTCGCGTGAGGCCACGGGCTCCGCTGGCCGGCCCGACGCTCTCGATGTCGACGCGATCGCAGTGACCCCAAGTTTCTTCCGCGTCCTCAGTGTTCCGATCAGGGTCGGCCGGTCGTTTCTCGACTCGGATCGTCCCGGTTCTCGATTGGTCTCGATCGTGAGCCGTGGGCTAGCAGCGCACCTCTGGCCAGACGGCCACGCGCTCGGGTCGACGCTGCGGGCGGGTGATCTCCTGACCACGGTGGTCGGCATCACGGAGGACGT
>Ga0070732_10001263_pt1 | contig 13958 bp, 12 predicted proteins | sample Coa_R1_5_FD_66449 | JGI IMG/M metagenome (GOLD analysis project Ga0070732, IMG submission 66449) | Surface soil microbial communities from Centralia Pennsylvania, which are recovering from an underground coalmine fire - Coalmine... | ecosystem: Environmental > Terrestrial > Soil > Unclassified ...
GCCCGCTCCTCTTGGGAAAGTTCCGCCACCACCTTATGTTCCGGCACCATGATATCCTCCTTGAATGAGCTCTCGGTAGGATATCAAAATGACAACGAATCAGCTGCAATGAACCACTAGTACATTGTCACGCGTCGGTTGACAGGCAGTGGCGAACTGCTTGACGAGTGCGCTACCGCCAAACGATAAAGATAAGCTGCGGCGGCCGCCCGCAAGGACATTGAAGCACGGAAACCAAGATGGCGGCCGCGATCGGCCCTTAGCCGTTGGCTGGGTGTCCTTCGCAGCGTCCTCGAGTATGGCTTCCGTGTCTTTGCGAAGATCAGCGAGGTTTTGGTACGGTGGAGCGCCTTCGTAGCTGACCGCGGCACCGAACTCCGCAGCGAGAGCGAACGATGCGATCATCGCGCAAGCGCACTCCTGCATGCTCCCGCCCCATCGAAACGAGATGCAGCAATCTCGATCGCCTGCAATAGCCGCGAACTCCTCTATGAACTCTGTTGAATCGTCGAAGTACATCTCAACGCCGGAATCGCCGCCGTTCAGGGTACAGGGAACGAAGCCGACATTCGCGTGCGGCTCGAATTTTGGATCAAGCTTCAGGTCGAAGCCAGCGCGGTCAATCGCCTGTTGCCACTGATCGCGTGTTGGCACGCTCCCGGACTTCAGGAATGCAAACTGCTCGTTCGCCATGTTGGGCACCTAACGATATGGTTCATCAGCAGGGCCGGCGGCAAGGACGAATTCACTCGGAATGCCGCAATGCCGGCCCTGGCTGCTGCAACGGCTCGCTCGGCGGCATGTCAACGGTCCTTTTTCGGGTCAACAAAGTCCTTGACCCGAATATTGTAGATGCACCCGCCGAGTGCTTCCGGCATCGGCACGCTCACCCGGAGCGTCGCCTTGTCCAGTTGGGAGCGGTGGGCGGTAAAACCTACCACGACACGCCCCGGCTTCGACCGATCCGGTTGCAAGGACGCGGTCACCAGCGAGTTTTCTCCTTCGCCGATCTGCAACACCACGTAACTGAAGTTCTTCAACTCCCCGTCGGCCTTGAAATCAAGTATCACACTGATCTGGTTGGGGGGGCCGGCCAGCTCCGACCGCACTTCCATGCCTATTTCTTTTGCCTCCGCCTTGGTGGAGATGTTCCGCTCCCACCACAGGGCGAAGCAAGGGCTGGTGGCGACGAAGAAGCAGACCGCCACGGCTGAGATGGTGAAAATGGGTTTCATCTGGAACGCGCTCCTTTCGGCGATTGCGAGTTTCGAAGAGCGGCACAGTGCCCTCTATCTATCAGACGACTTGGAGCGAATCTCGATTGCCCCTGCTGGCGAACGGTCCGGCTACGCGGCCGCCGCCCGCTCGGCTGACATCGGGCCGCGGAGAAACCTTCATGGCGGGCGGCGCTCCCGCTGCAGCCGGTGGTTCGGCAGCCCCGGCCCCAGGAACTTACGACTCCGGGCGAGCAATCCAATAATCGCGAAGCGCCGCTTCGATCATCGGATGCTCAAACTCCCGATGGGCGTCGGACAACCACAGTAGCAAGAACTCGCGCACGGCTTCGCGCTGGGTAGCAGACAACGTGTCGAACCGCGATGCCGCGCCGTCCGCCATATAGACCAAATGGAATAGGAGGTCGGCCGACTGCAAGCTGCCTTCGAGTTCGGCGACCAAGTACGCCGGCAGATGAAACCGCATCCCATCCGCATCAAAGAAGGATGGGCTGCTGGAACATCGGTCGAGGTCCGCAACGGGAATCGCTGACCAGTCGTGCTTCTCATCCTGCGCACGATAGGACGCGAGCGTGCGTTCACTGGCATAATCATCGAGACCCTGCCCTTGGCGAAGCCCAACGCCCTCACCGAGCGTAACTCCCTGGAATGCCTTTCGGACCAGACCTAAGACGCGATCCTTTTTGGCAGTCAACTTTCGCTGATCCGTGGGAAATACCTCCACGAAGCCGCGCGCCACCAGGTCGGCCCACGCCTGCTTCCACTTATCGGGGCCGATGGCGGTCTCGTGTCCGTCGGTTACGATCCACACGGTGTCGGCATGTCGGATCCACTCGACCAATTCTGTACGCCCGTCGATGTCACGGGCGAGGACCATCTTTTGCATGGATGTCGCACTCGCCGGGCTGGTGATCATGCTGACCGGTCGGTCAGTATATCACGGCCCGGTCAGCATGTTCAAGGATTGATCTCACGGGAATCCCGTATTAGTCCCCTCCCGCCTCCTAGTGTGTATTCACCCACATGGCTGTCAGGCCGTTGGCCTGGAGAGACGGCCTTCGTGTCCCGGTGCGCCGTGTTTACTCAGCTCAAAAAGGATTGGCCCGGCAACAAGGTCGCCACCGTCATCGATCTTCCCGATCTCGGCGGCGTGCCGATACCTACCCTGTCACTCCACCTGGAATTGCTCGGAAGGTTGCGAAGACATGCAGTTCTCACTTCCCCTCTAGCCCCAGCACATCGCTCATCGAATATCGCCCCGGCGGCCGGCCGGCGAGGAACTTCGCCGCGGCCAGGGCGCCGCGCGCATACGCGTCGCGGCTATGGGCGCGAATGCTGAGTTCCAGCGTTTCGCCCAGGGTGCTGAAGACAATGGTGTGATCGCCGACGTTGTCGCCGGCCCGGATGGCGTGGACGCCGATTTCATGTTTCGGCCGCTCGCCGACCAGTCCTTCGCGGCCGTGGCGGAGAGCGGTTTGGCCCATCGCTTCTTGCACGATCTTGGCGAAGTGCAGGGCTGTGCCGCTCGGCGAATCCTTTTTGAAGCGGTGGTGCCGCTCCAGGATCTCGACATCGAAATCTTTATCGCGCAGCAGCTTGCCGGCTTCCTGCACGAGCCGGAAGGCGACGTTTACGCCGAGGCTCATGTTCGGCGACATGAGAATCGCAGTGTCGTGGGCGGCTTCTTCGATGCGGCGCTTTTGCTCCGCACTATGGCCAGTAGTAGCAACCACCAGGGGAATGCGCCGGCTGATGCAGGTGTCGAGAACGGCCATCGTGCCTTCCGGTAACGAAAAATCGATGATGGCATCCACGCGCGTCTCCAGCGCCAGTTCGGAAGTGATCGGCACGCCGATGGGCCCAATGCCGGCAACGGTGCCCGCGTCTTCCTCCTGCTGAGGATGAGCGGCCGCGTCGATGGCGGCGACCAGCGCCAGTTCCGAGTCTTCGCGGGCCAAAGCAACCAGCCGCTGACCCATGCGGCCGCAAGCACCGTTTATGCCAATATGAATTCGCATTTGCATCTCTCACTTCAAATCCGAAATCCGAAGCACGAAATACGAAACAAATTCAAAACACAAAATCCAAAACTCAAGTAGTTTGGATCATTCGTATTTTGAAATCTGAATTTGTTTCGGATTTCGATATTCGGATTTCGATTTTGTATTCATGAATACAACTCAATCGCCTTGATGATTTCTTCCAGATCGTTGCGCACTTGCACGGCGCGATTGGCGAAGCTGGCACGGCGGACGCCGCGTTGGCCCAACACTTCGTCAAACGTCTTCGGATCGGAACTGTGATACGCTACAGTCGCCGTGGGGTCTTTCAACTGGTGGCCCGTGAGAATGCAGACCACGCGCTCATCGGGATTCACTATCTTTTCGGCACACAAGCGTTTTAGTCCGGCCACACTGGCGGCCGAGGCGGGTTCGCAGCCGAAGCCGCCGGCGCCGACCTTGGCCTTGGCATCGAGCATTTCCTGGTCGCTCACCTCACGCACCACGCCGCCGCATTTATCGAGGGCACGAAGCGCTTTGAGCAGATTCACGGGCCGGTTGATTTCGATAGCGCTGGCAAGCGTCGCCGCGCGGATGTTCTCCATATCCAGAGCGCGGTAGTATCCGGAAACGATGTTCGAATCAGGCTGACCGTTGTTCCAGCGCAAGCGGTTGCGTTCAAATAGCTGGTAGAAGGTATTGGCACCCGCGGCATTGATGACGGCCAGGCGCGGCACGCGCGGAACCAGTCCAAGTTCCTGCAATTCCATGAATGCTTTACCGAAGCTGCTCACGTTGCCGAGGTTCCCGCCGGGAACCACGATCCAGTCGGGCACTTCCCAATTCAGCGCTTCCAGCACGCGGAACATGATCGCCTTCTGTCCTTCCAAGCGGAACGGGTTGATGCTGTTGACGAGATAGATGCCGAGCTTGCCGGCAACTTGCTGCACGCGGGCCATGGCATCGTCGAAATCGCCGGCGATTTGAATGGTAAGCGCGCCGTGGTCGAGGGCTTGCGACAGCTTGCCGTAGGAAATCTTACCGCTGCCGATGAAGATTACGGCGCGCAGGAGGCCGGTGGCGGAGCAAAAGACGGCCAGCGACGCGCTGGTGTTGCCGGTGCTGGCGCAGGCAGCCCGGCGCGCGCCGACCAGGCGGGCATGCGTGAACGCGGCCGTCATGCCGTTGTCTTTGAAGCTGCCGGACGGATTCATGCCTTCGTATTGCAAAAACAATCGTCCGGGGCTCATCCCGGCATACGAAGCCACCGTATCTGCTCGCTGCAGAATCGTTTGGCCTTCGCCGATCGTTAGCACTTGCTCGGGTGGAGCAAACGGTAGCAACTCGCGAAAGCGCCAGACGCCGCTGAAGCAAAGCGGATCGGTGCGGCTGGACCACTTGGCGGCGAAATCTTTCAGCGATTTCGGCGGAGATAAGCGATTCCAGTCGTAGGCGACATCGAGCAACCCGCCGCATTTGGGACATCGAAACGAAGTGTCCTCGACGCCCAGCGTGGCGGCGCAGTGCGGATGAATGCAGCGCTGGTAAACGGCGTCGGTCATAAGGTTTATTGAACAGAAGGCAACGAAGGAAACAAAGAGCTAGTGCAATCGGGGTTATTTTCTCCCTTCGTTTGCTTCGTTATCTTCTGTTTGAACTCTTTTCCGTTCCTCGCACTTGCCAGTAATCATCGAATATCCCCACATCCGCCGTCTCGAAGGCCAGCGGATCATCCTTCGAGGCTGCCGGCTTGATGATCGCGTAGTCACCGAGGCGCGGGAAGAGCAGAGCGTTGGTCTTGGTCAGAGAATCAGCATGGAAGGTGTGGCCGGAGTTCAGAACGACATACCGGCTCGGATTAAGCTGGCTCGGGTAAATCATGACCGGCAGGTGCGTGGAAGATTCGTAGGTCTTGCCGCCGAAGACGAGCCTGCCTTTCGTCCATTGCAATGGCAAGCGCGGAACGACTTGCGCGATCAAGCTATTCGAAGACGGGTCGCCGAAGAGGATGAGGTGCTTATCTCGGATATCATTGTCCGTCACGTCAGTATCGTTCTTCACTTCGACTTCACCGCGGAAGAATTTCTCCCATTCCTTAACAAAGCGATCCAGGGTCGCGTCGGCATACTGCTTTAACTCCGGATGCCAGGGATCCGGCAATGTGCCCCGAACGCAGAGAAAGCTGTCCATGAACGCATCGTCGATGGGACCTTGGAGGCCGCGAAGCTTCTGAATTCGTCTCGTATGGTCGGTTTGAATGACTTGTGGCATGACGTTGACCCACTTACCACCGTCCTTGCTGAAATACACCGACCGCGCACCCTCCAATTCCGATGCCCGTGCCGCCAATTCCTGACCATCGATCTGCACGATTTGCGGGTTAATTTCACCTTCGGGCAAACGAAGCTTGAGCGTGCGCACGTTCTTCGTCTTCACGTTGAAGCCGTTGTCGGTTCGCGTGGCATCGACTTCTGCGCGCACATAGTGCTGCTCCAGACCGAGAATATCCAACCAGTCGCACCGGCTGTATTTGAGCGTGAACGTGGTGAAGCGCACTTGCTGCGAATACTCCCTGCGGCCCTTGCCTGGGCCCGCGTACTTCTCATACTCGGCTTCCGCTTTGGCACGCCAAACAGGCGGGAACTCATGCTTTAAGCCCTCAGCCACAAGCAAAGTCATGCGAATGTCCAGCGGCTTCAGGATCGCTTCGATGTTTTTGGCCGCTTGCAGTTGCGGATCTTCCGTGCCGCCGTAGGCAACGACGGGCACATCAAACGCATTGGGCGCGTAATCGACGGCATCGTAAATACGCAGACAGGCTTCGATGTGCGGCGGCAGCTTCGCCGGCAGGTCTTTGACATAGCCAACGGTCGTGGTGAAGCCCGCCCCGGGACCGATGACGCACCAGTTGTCGGGTCGGTGCAGGCCGAAATGCCAGGTCCCAGCCCCGCCCATGGAGAAGCCGCGCAGCACCACGCGCCGTGGATCGATCCAGTCGGCCCGGCCCAGCATTCCTTCGGTCCTAACGAATGCCGCCCATGCTTCCTCCACGTCGGTTTCGCCCGCCCAGCGATAGGCGTTGTTGCCGCGGCCATAAATGTCGACCTGAATCCACTTCTGGTCGGGCGGCACCATCTTGTCGCCGCTGTGTTGCTGGAGAAACTTCACTTCGTTGAGCCCGTTATCGCGGCCATGCAAGACGATGTCCACGCGCCATTTTGTCTTTGGGTCTTTGCCATAATCTCTTGGATAGCTCACCGCGTACGGCTGTAAAGTGCCGTCGATGCGCGAGCGGTATGCCCGCAACGAAACCTGGCTGACGGGCATTAGCCACGGCGCCTCGCCACGACCGGCCTGGCTGGCACGTAGCAGTCCCTGGTCGAGAATCTTGAGCGTCCATTCGGCCGAATGCTTGTCGTAATATTCGTCGAGTTGGTCAATCCACTTGCTGGCCTTATGGTAGATCTCCACATCCCCCAGCATCGGATCGCGCACGCCGAGCCGTTGGAGCGACACAATGGCATTGCCCAGCTCCCGCGTTCGCAGTTCAATCGTTGCCTTCGTCTTTGCGTCCGGAGGATTCGATGGCGGTGGCTCGTAGTTTTGTGCCAAGGCCGGCGCCGCCAGAAGGAATGCACCTAAAAACGCTGCGGGGACAAGCGCTTTCATCATGATTCACCCGAAGAAGGAAGTAGAAACCTTACTGCCATAGCGATACGCAGGCAGCGAGTTCCGGACAAGATAGCCGTGGGTCGAGCTTTCCAGCCTGACACGACACAGCAGCGGCCGGCCTGGATAGGCTGACCTACGCTGACCGCTCTGATAGAATGCAGCCTCATAGCCAAACGATTGACGGCAGTTATTGGGAGCGCATTATGAAGTGGAAAACCCTTCTGGTCGGCCTCGTTACCCTGCTTGCCGCTTCCGCATCGGAGGCGGCGAATCCGGTGGTCGTGATGGACACCAGCTACGGGCCGATCAAGATCGAGCTGTTTGAAGACAAGGCCCCGATCACAGTGAAGAACTTCCTCACCTACACCGAGGAAAAGTTTTACGATGGTTTGATCTTTCACCGGGTGATGCCGGATTTCATGATTCAGGGCGGCGGCTTTGAGCCGGGAATGAAGGAACGCAAGACCCACGACCCAATCAAGAACGAAGCCGACAACGGCTTGTCCAACCTGCGCGGCACCATTGCCATGGCCCGCACCAATGATCCAGACAGTGCGACGGGCCAGTTTTTTATTAACATTGTGGATAACAAAAAGCTCGACAAGAGCGGGCTCAATCCGGGCTACTGTGTCTTCGGCCGCGTGATCGACGGCATGGACGTGGTGGACAAGATCAAGAATGTCCGCACCGCCAGCAAGGGCGGGCACGAAAACATACCTGTGGAAGATATTGTGATTAAGTCGGTGCGGCGGGAGAAGTAAGAGTTAGCCCGAAGCGCAAGCGAGGAAACGACAAAGCGCCCTTGCTGGCGCTTCGGGCTAACGGCCCACTGAATCACGATTGACGGCCTGCTAGCGCTAGCGCGTTGAGGAATTCATTATGCGGCCGCGGTACTCACTTTGCATCCTGATGTTTTTGTTGCTCAGTCTTTCGGCTTTCGCCCAGCCGCCAAAGGCTCCGGCGTTGCCGCCGATCGCTCCTGGCCAAGCGCGTCTCGTGGAAACGCTCGGCGGCAAGGGCGGGCCCTGCTACGCCCTCGCAGCGCGCGACGGCGCGGAAAGCCTGATCGTGGGCGGCGAAACCGGTGCCCTTGTTTCCTGGCCGCGCGCGGCCTGGATGGGAATTCGCGTCGGCCAGACCGCGCCGGATATCGCTCCTGGCCACAACGGACCGATCACCGCGCTCGCCTGGTCCAATGGCTGGCTGGCTTCCGCCGGCGCCGACCGCAAGGTGAAGCTCTGGGCCATGCCCGGCCGCGAGTTGAAGCACACCCTCGATGCGGCCGATAATGTTCGCGCGCTGGCCCTGTCGCCCGACGCAAAGGTCCTGGCGGTGGGCGATGACACGAACTCCATTCGCCTCATCGACACCACCAGCGGCAAGGAAACCGGCAAGCTCGACGGCCACAGCGACTGGATTCTCTGCGTCGACTTCGCGCCCGATGGCACCAAGTTGGCTTCCGGCAGCTACGACGGCCACTTGATCATTTGGAACCTCGCGACCAAGAAGAGGATCGTGGAAAGTCCGCTGCGCCTCCCTCCCCTGCCCTATTACATTCCGCCGCCGCTCGTTCCCGTGACCAGCATCGCCTTCCGCGGCGATTCGAAGATGATTGCTGCCGGCCTGGCCAACGGCGTCATCCACCTGCTAAACCCGGCGGACGGCAAAATCCTGCGCGGCTTGCAGCAGAATGGCCACACCAGCACAGTCACTTCGCTTGCCTTTCATCCCAGCGGCACCGTGCTGGCCTCCGGCAGCAAAGACCGCAGCGTGAAACTGTGGAACCCCGACAACGGCCAGCTTCTCATCAGTCTCGACGGCCACACCTCATGGGTCGAAGGGCTGACGTTTCTCGAGAAAGGAACGCGCCTGGCGAGCGCGAGCGCGGATCAGAAGGTGCGGATTTGGGATTTGACGGCGAAGAAGTGAGCTATTCCCTCCCAGTCGTTTTTGACTTGTGCCAACCGGATCGTATGGTTGGGCGGCGACGAAATTGCTTTTCATTTCACCCACCCCAGACACCTCGGTGAAATGACTCTGTTTGGGCGTGAAACGCATTTTTGAGCATGAAACGAAACCATTTGAGCATGAAACGCAAATTCTGAGCGTGAAACGAAACCATTTGAGCGTGAAACGAAATCGCCCGTGTGAAACGCGCTGGCACGCACACGGCGCCTATCGCAGTTCTGCCTACTTCCGCTATGTAAAAATTTTTCGATTTTTTTTCGGACCGAGCGTTCAAAAACATGATCTGCCCGGACACATCGTTTTCTCGTGGAAATGCGCGCGCCAATTCAGGTGTCACCTCAAATTTCACGTGGGAGTGATAATTCAATTTGTGTCTTCCGGCGCGCGGTTCATGCCAAATTTCTGAAATTTTCTTGACTCCAAGTGGCTCGCGGATTACGCTGAGTCCATCTCTTTTCGCATGCGTTCGTTCGGTCTCGATTACCGAGGTTAGCGCATGGTGTCAATCGAAACAAATCTGCTATCCGCGCAGCGCCGCAGCGCCGCAGCGCCGCAGCGCCGCAGCGCCGCAGCGCCGCAGCGCCGGCGGCTAAGTTGCTGCTGGCCGTTTGCCCTGATTCGGCTTCGCGCTACCCAGGCGCAGACCTTGGCCGATTCAGCCAAAATTGTACGCGAGGGATAGGACAATTCGTGTAATTAGCGAGGAAGTTGTCGCATGTTCCGGCTCATCGCGGGCGTTCTGGTGCTGCGTGCGGTAGTGCTCTGTGTCGTTCTTTGCGCGCGTCAGAAGAGTTTCGTCGGCCAGGGATCTACGCCAAGCCAAGGCGACCAAGGGGCGATACCGCAGGTCATCGCCGAGAAGTCCGACCACGTGGAGTTCGACATCGGGACAGTATCTGCCGGTGCGCTTATTAAGCATTCGTTTGAATTCTCGAACCGCACGAGTGGGCGCCTGAGCATCGCGAAGAACGAGGACATACAAGTCGGTTGTGGTTGCGCATCCCTCGTTCCTTCAGCCAGGACGGTCGAACCGGGAGAAGCCGCCACGTTTACGTTGAGCGCTAAGACTGACGGCAAAAAAGGTGAAATCGCTTACAGGAGTTCGGTTACTTGGACCGCCGAAGACAGAACTATTCATCCGTTTACGATGCTCGTGAAGGGGACTGTTCTCCCGCTCATCGATTTTCAACCCGACGTTCTCTCATTTCAACCGGCCGACATTGCAGCCGGACGCACGCTGGAAGTGCTGTTGGTGGGAAACAGGTTCTCCAAGGTCGAAAAGTGGAATGTGGCTGGTGACAATGGGGCATTCCACGTGTCGCGAATTGAGGTCATCGACGAGAGGACTGCAAGGGCTACCGTGGAGTGCAACATGCCGGCCGATCTTGAAGTGGTTTCGGGAGAGATCCGCGCCTCCGCCAACGTCTTTAATGTCAACGGGGCGTCGGATTGGCGGCCGGTGACGGCGGTGCTGCCGGTCCAAGCTCATAGGGCGCTTGATCTCGTAATCACACCGACACCCTTGACCGTGGTCACAGATCCAGTTACCCAGGACGGCCGGGCATCTTTGCTCCTGCGCGGCAGCCTGGTGGCAAGATGCCCGCACCTGATCAAAAGCGCAAGTTTCGACGGTTGCAAGGTGGAATGGAAGTTGAGTAGTTCGGCGGGTAGTCAGACGGCGGTTTTGACAATCAACATCCAAAAGCTAGCGGTGGGCCGTCCAAAAAATCGGGAACTTGTGCTGGAAGTTCGCGAGAGAGGGGACATTAGGATCCCCATCGTCGTGCCACCACAAGGTGGCCCTTAAGGTTGATTGGTACCTGATCCAGTATTAGGAATGTAGACTTATTCTCGGGAGACTTTACATGATTGCCAAGAACATTTGGTGCACATTGGGACTTGTAGCAATTCTCACGGCGTCAGCCATGGCGTATCGCAGTGAGGAGGGGTGGGCTGAGCTCCCCCGGCAACGGCAGGCCATGGTTTACGTCGGCGACCCCGACCCCAACGCATACAAGTGCTGCACCCTTGGCGCCTATACGAGTTGCTTTGGGAAATGCGTAGCGACTCCAATATTTTGCAACCCCGGGGCCGTGGTATCTGGCCAATGTGCAACGGCAACATGCTCGGCTGTGCAAAATGCTAACAGCGTGTGCAACCTTCCAAACAACATCGTGACGACCAACATAGGCCAATGTACACTGACTGGAGAAACGATCTCGACCAACTGTGCCGACCCGCAAAATACCGGGTATTGTGACGCTAATGTCAGCACGGCGCAGAATAACACCACGACTTGCAACAACGGCGACAGCCTCTGTGCAGACCAGCCCTTTTTCAGCTGCCCGTGGTAGTGTCTTCCCGTGGGAGGGCGCCGCCAACGGCGGGCACCCGGAGGTAATTGCTTTTGTTGCGCTCTGTTAAGGCACGTAGGGTGAATAGAATGTTGCTCCCCTCACTTCCCTTGAGGTTCGCTCTGATTTTGGGATTGTTTGCCACGCTTTGCACGGCTCGCGTTGGACTGGCGCAAAAGCCCCCACCTGATGCGGTCGAAAGAATGTTGGCGCGATCCGATGCAGTGTTTTCTGGGCGCTACACTTATACGCTGCTGAGCGGCGTGGATAGAACTAAAAAACCGATCCCGTTCGAATTGATTTACTCCGGGCCGAGCTGGAAACGTACGGAGAAGCAACTGGCTGCGGACGTCGAGATGACGTTTTCAGAGGATCTGATCAAAAGCGGGTTCGATCCGAAAAAGGTGAAACCCCTTCAGGGGTATAGGGAGATTACGAATGTCTCTCACAAAGGAAAGTTCTATTTCTTTACTGCAAATCCGCAGCTCGATGGCGGCATGCGACACGCGCTTCGGGTCACCACGGGCGAACAGCCACTCGAAAAGCAGTTTTTACCGCTTCCGCCCTTTCTGGGAGGGTTCTGGTTTAGCGAAACGCACGCTTTCGTGCGCGAGCACAGCGGCGTAGGCGTGAAGAAGGGAGCCGCGGAAGTAAATGGCGAAGCCGTGGAGATTTTCGAGTGGGAGGTGTCGCGGGAGAACCGCGGAAAAGCGTTCCGAGGTTTTAACGAAATTACTGAAAACGGCGGGGTATTGCGCATCTTCGTCGCGCCGAGGCTGGGGTACGTTATTCCGCGTATTGAACATGTTGGTGGCACAGGTGCGGTCGCAAAAAGGATGGACGCATCTGATTTTATTCAAGTAAACGGCTTTTTCGTTCCCCAGCGCGCGCAGGCCCAATACTACGATTTCAAGGGGCCGGGGTTTTTCGCCAAGTATGAGATCACCCAAGTGAAAAACCTGAACGAGTTGATTGATGAAAGTGAATTTGCGATTGATTTACCCATTGGTACGCAAGTCGCTGATGCCCGCGACGGCAAGCAGTCGATCATCTTTACCGTGAAGAAAGACGCCCCACTCCCCGCCGACTTCGCCGGGGAGCTCGTGCCGATGGACATCCAACCCCAACGGTCCTTGCGCAGCTGGAAAGGGGCCGTGATCCTCGGGCTGGGCATTGGCGTGTTGGTCGTCGCTTTAGCTCTAGCCGTGCAGCGCGTCTTTCTCCGCAGGCGGACCAAATGAGTACACTTTCCATCCTCATATGCCTATTGTGCGGCGCGCAAGCGCGGACGGGTGTACTCTCTACTGATCGCCTGGACGCATACGCCGATCAAGTTAAACTGGCGCGAAAAAGCTGCGGGCCGACGGCGGTCTGGTATTGCCTACGGCAATTTGGAATCTCTGCTACCCGTGCCGACTTGTGCCGGGATGCGGAGCTAGGTGAGTCGGGTGCCAATCTCCAAACTCTGCTTAGCTTATGCCGGGCGCGCGGTCTGAGCGCAACTGCCATCATGTGCGACCGTGTTGACGTCACAATCTTGCCTGTCCCGTCAATCATTGTTGTCGATAAGGCGCATTGCGTGGTATTCAAGGGGATCTCCGCGGACCGGCAGACAGTGACGTACTTCGAGCCAACGGAAGGTGCCGTACTTACCGCCCCGCGCAGCAAAGTTGAACGAAATTGGAGCGGGGAGGCAATCGTTTTTGACCGCCCGCAGTTGTCCATCATTCGCTTTAGCGGGCTAGTGGTTGCCGTCGCGCTTTCGGTGATAATGTTCGTGGCGTTTTCGGCTCGTCTTATCCGCTCGAAGCAATCGCGAGATCGTCCTTCACCCGTGCCTGCGATCACGATTCCGGCAGATGCAGCCCGTTCCGGATTTACACTCGTGGAATTGCTCGTAGCGATTGCAATTATTGCGATCCTCATGGGATTGCTCATGTCCGCCGTCCAGCGCATGCGCGAGGCCGCAGCGCGGACCAAATGTCAGAATAACCTCAAGCAAGTAACGCTCGCCGTTCATAATTACCATGATACCCGCGGGGCGCTGCCACCTGGCATGAGTTTTAACTCGGACCAACAGAAATACCCATATCTTGGCTGGACCGGGCGAATTCTGCCCTTCATCGAGCAAGACGTCCTTTGGGGCCGCGCGGTCGCCGCCTTCTCCACGGACCCGAATCCAACACAGTTCTACGACCACGCCGCGCACTACCCGATCATGGCCACGGTGGTGGCGATGTACTGCTGTCCAAGCGATCCCCGGTCCCCCGCGCTGGCCGAGAAGGGACCGTTCCATTTCGCATTCACCTCCTACCTGGGAGTCGAGGGCACCGATTTCAAATCGCAGGATGGGCTGTTCTATATGGATTCCGCGCTGAGGCTGGAGCAGATTACCGACGGGACCAGCAACACATTATTGGTTGGAGAACGGCCACCGGCGGCCGACCTGTCGTTCGGCTGGTGGTATCGCGGCTGGGGCCAGAACAAAGATGGCTCAGCGGAAATGTTGCTAGGCGTGCGGGAGATCAGTATTCTCCTTCGCCGTTACCCCTGCCCGGCGGGGCCGTACCACTTCGAGCCGGGTCGGCTCAATAATCAATGCGACATGTTTCACTTCTGGAGCTTTCACTCCGGCGGCGCGAATTTCGCTTTGGCGGACGGCTCGGTACACTTCCTCAGCTACTCTGCCGACCCCATCATGCCCGCGCTCGCCACCCGCGCCGGTGGCG
>Ga0070732_10001265_pt1 | contig 13952 bp, 13 predicted proteins | sample Coa_R1_5_FD_66449 | JGI IMG/M metagenome (GOLD analysis project Ga0070732, IMG submission 66449) | Surface soil microbial communities from Centralia Pennsylvania, which are recovering from an underground coalmine fire - Coalmine... | ecosystem: Environmental > Terrestrial > Soil > Unclassified ...
GACCACCTCTCGTTCGTGCTTGAGGAAGAGCACACGATGTTCACCGGCGACCACGTGTTAGGCCGCGGGACGACGGTGATCGCGTACCCGGACGGGGATCTGAACGCATATCTGAAGTCGCTGGATCGCGCGCGCGCTGCCCATCCGAAGCGGCTGTACCCGGGACACGGGCCGGTCGTGGAAGATCCCGACCCGGTGCTCGCGTATTACAAGGAGCATCGTTTGGAGCGCGAGCAGCAGGTGCTCGACGCGATCGACGCGGGAGACGCGACGGTTCCGGAGATGGTGAAGCGCATCTATGCCGACTACGACGTGTCGCTGCACGCGCCGGCGGCGCTCAGCGTGATGGCGCATCTCGTCAAGCTGCGCGACGAAGGCGTGCTTAAGCAGGAGGGGGACGCGTGGCGGAGAGCGTAGTCACGCATGCGTGCGCGCGCTGCGGCAACTCGGTGCCCGAGGGTGCGCGCTTCTGTCAGTCGTGCGGTGCCGCGCAACAGCAAGCGCCGCGCGAAGAGCGCCGCGTGGTCACCGTTCTTTTCGGGGACCTGTCCGGGTTCACGGAGCTCAGCGAAGCGCGCGACGCCGAAGAGGTCAAAGGCATCATCGATCGCGCGTTCGAACGGATCACCGACATCGTCGAGCGGTACGGAGGTCGCATCGACAAGATCATCGGGGATGAAGTGATGGCTGTGTTCGGTGCGCCGCAGGCACACGAAGACGACGCCGAGCGCGCGGTGAGGGCTGCTTTGGTGATCCAACGCGCGCTGCACGAAGACTCGGCCGAATTGGAGCGCGAGCGCGGGATCCCGTTGCGCATGCACATCGGGTTGAACACCGGCGAAGTGGTCGCCGGCTTCGTCGGCGGCAGCGACGCGTACACGGTGCTGGGCGACGTGGTGAACACCGCGCGCCGCATCGGCGACTCGGCGGAAGCCGGTCAGATCCTGGTCGGTGAAGCCACGCAGGAAGCGACGCACGAGGCGATCGAGTACCGGCGTGTCGGTCAAGTGACCGCGAAGGGGAAGCGCCTTCCGGTGCAGGTTTGGGAGGCGCTCGAAGAGCTCGGTCTCCCCGGCGAGCGTACCGTGCGCGCTGCGCCGCTGATCGGCCGCGAGGAGGAGCTCGGCGTGCTCGAATCGCTCGCGCGGATCGTCCGCCGCGATCGCCGGACGATGGCGGCGACGATCGTCGGCGAAGCAGGGATGGGGAAGAGCCGGTTGGCCGACGAGTTCGCGCGCCGCGTTATGGCGCAAGGGGTGCGGGTTCTGAACGGGCGCTCGCTCCCGTACGGGACGGCGTCGCCGGCGTTCTCGATCGAAGAGATGGTGCGCGCTGCCCTCGTCGTCGACCCGGCTCTCGAACCAGATGCCGCCGCTGTATGGGTGCGCGAACGACTGGACGCGCTCGGCCTCGTCACGGAGGCCGACCGGCTGCTCGCCTTCCTCGGGTTGGGCGGGACGATACCGTCGCGCGATGGCGCGCCGGGTTCCTCCGGGGCAACGTCGCCACCGAGCACGAGCCCGTTGCTCGAGTCTGCGATGGCCGTGCTCGAGCGGATCGCTGAGGCGGAAGGGATGCTCGTCCTGGCGTTCCACGAATTGCATTGGGCAGAAGACGCGGTCTTGGACTTCATCCAGAAGATGCTTGGCGCGTCGCGCGCGCCGCTATTGATCGTGTGCCTCTCACGGCTCGAGCTGCTCGAACGCCGTCCGGACTGGAGCGTCGGCCTCGGCTCGGCGACGATCCCGATGGCGCCGCTGCCGCGCGACCGCGCGCTGGAGATGCTCGATGCGCTGGCGCCGTCGCTACCTCACTCGCTTCGTGAAAGCGTCGTCGAGCGAGCCGGGGGAAACCCCTTCTACGTCGAAGAGCTCGCGCGACTGCTCGTCGCGCGGGGCCCGGAGACCTCGAGTGCCCCCGTTCCGGGAAGCATCCAGTCGCTCGTGGCCGCGCGCCTCGATGCGCTGCCGGCGACGTCGAAGCGGCTGCTCCAAGATGCCGCGGTCGTCGGCGCGGAGCTGTGGCCCGGCGCGCTCGGCGTGTTGGGCGTGGAGAAAGCAGACGAGCTGCTGCAGGCGCCGGAGGTGCGCGAGCTCATCGAGCGCTCCGACGCAGCGCTGTTGCCAGGCCAGACCGCCTACCGCTTCCGCCAAGCGTTGGTACGCGACGTTGCCTACAACTCGGTTCCGAAGAACGTGCGCGCGCAGCAACACGCGGCGGTCGGGTCTTGGCTCGAGGACGTGTGCGCCGAGGCCGGCAAGGAACGGGAGTTCTACGACTTGATCGCGCATCATTACGAGCGCGCCGCCCAGCTCGCGCGCGACGTCGGCGGCGCCGACAAGGAAGCAGAGAAGAAGGCGCGCGCTTACCTCGAGCGTGCCGGCGACCAGTCGCACGACATGGATGCCGCCCAGACTGCGGCCGGGTTCTACGAGCGCGCGCTCGCATTCGCGGGCGACGAGGCGGATCGCACCGCGCTACGGATCCGGCTCGCGGAGGCGCTCGTCGGAAGCTGGCAGCACGAAGCCGCAATGGAGCACCTGCACGAGGCCCTCGCCGATGCGCGCCTCACCGGCGACCGTGCCGCGGAGGGCAAAGCGTTGCGCTTGCAAGGCGATTCGTTGCGTATGCGCGGGGATGCAGAACGCGCACGCGGCCCGCTCGAAGAAGCGCTCAAGATCGCGAAGGAGGTCGGCGACGACCGCGAGGAAGCGGAAGGGCTGCGGTCTCACGGGCTGCTCGACATGTTCTTGGGACACTGGTCGGCGTCCCAGCTGTGGTTCCGCCAGGCGCTGGCGCGCTATCGCGACCTGGAGGACCGGCGCGGCGAAGGCTGGAGCCTGCAGAACCTCGGGTGGGCCGCGATGCTGATGGGGCATCTCGACGATGCGTACGAGTACCTCAGCGAAGGAGAGCGCGTTTTCACCGAGCTGGGCGACGACGAAGGGTCGGGCTGGTGTAAGGGGATGCGCGCGTGGGTGCTGTTGCTGCGCGGTGAGGTGATGGAAGCGGGCGGGCTCGCCGAAGAGCTTGAGCACCACCTCACCGTCGACCACCCCGAGTATCTGCTCAACGCAGGCTTCGCGCTGGAGCTGATGCGCATCTTGCGTGCGTACGTCGAAGTCGCGCGCGGCAACCTGACGTCGGCGGAGACGATCGCGCGCGGAACGCTCGGGCAGGACGGTTCGCGATTCGCGAACATGGCGTGGGTCCAAGCGATCGGCCGGTACCCGCTCTTCGTTGCGGCGTTGCTTCGGTGCGACACGGCCGCGGCTCGCGCGTACGTCGAGGAAGGCTCGCAGTGGGCGGAATCGTTCGGCGATCCGTTCTACCTCGGTCAGTTCCGCTTCGCACGCTCGCTGCTCGCGTTCGAGGAAGGCAACATCGGCGAGGCGGATCGGTCGATGCAGGACATGCTCGGTGCAGGCGAGCTCGGTCGCATCTGGAATGGAAGCGCGGGCATGCGGTGGCTCGAAGCCAGCATCCTGCGCGCGCGCGGCCGCCTCATCGATGCGCGCCGGCTGCTCGAGCAGGATCTGGGGCGGCAGAATGTGGGGCTCGTGTCGTCGGCGCGATCGCGCGCGCTCCTCGCTGAGATCCAGCTCGAGGCCGGGGACGCTGCGACGGCGGCCGAGACCGCCACGGCAGCCGTCGAGGAGTCCGGTGAGGAGCTGATCGCGCGCGTGCTGGCCCTACGGATCCTGGCGTGCGCGCTCGTTCAAGCCGGCAAGGCGGCCGACGCGGAGGCGACGATCCGCGAAGAGCTCTCGTTGCTCGACGACGCCGACTGGGACGTGGAGCGGATCAGGGCGCTCGCGGTGCTGGCGAAGACGCTGGACGCGCAGCGCCGGCACGACGAGGCCTCGGAGACCCTCGACCGGGCGCGCGCCCTCCTTGCCGAGCAGCCGGCAGGGACCGATCCGTCGGCCCTCGAATCAACATTGTTGGGCTGAAAAGCCTTTCTGGCTTTGTCACACTTCGAGCCGATATCGTCACGGCAGCATCGAGGGAGAAGGGGGCTCTATGTTCCAGCGGATCTTGGTGGGCACCGACGGGTCGGGGACGGCCGGGGCGGCGGTAGCTCACGCTGCAGAGCTGGCCAAGATCGGCGGGTCGGAGCTCATCGTCGTCAGCGCGTTCAAGCAGCCGGAAGACGTTCCGCCTCCCTTCGGAGCAGCCGAAGGGGCTCACTCGCAGGAGATCAGCAAGGCGGTGCTCCACGATGTCGAGAAGCGGTTCGGCGGCGACGTCAAGCTCCGAACGGTGCTGCGAGAGGGGAGCCCGGTCGACGCGATAATCGACGTTGCGTCTGAAGAGAACGCCGACGTGATCGTGGTCGGGAACCGGGGGATGGGCGGGGCCAAGCGGTTCGTCTTGGGCAGCGTCCCGAACGCCGTGTCGCACCACGCGCCGTGCCACGTTCTGATCGTTCACACGACCGACGACTGAAGCGGGGTTGCAATGTATAAGCGGATACTGATCGCAACCGACGGGTCGCCGACCGCCGCGCACGCAGTCGAGATCGGCTCCGATCTCGCGAAGAACGTCAAAGCGGAGACGATCCTCGTTCACGTGGGTGACCCGAAGAAGGGTGAGAAGGTTCTCGCGGCAGCCGCGAAGGCGGTCGGCGGCAAGGCGAAGACCGTCACGGTTGAAGGGGATCCCGCAGACAAGATCCTCGAAGTCGCGGAGAACGACGACGTCGATCTCATCGTCGTCGGGAACAAGGGGATGACCGGTGCGAAGCGATTCCTGCTCGGCAGCGTGCCGAACCAGGTATCGCATCACGCGCCGTGCAACGTCCTCATCGTGAAGACGACCTGATTCGTTACGGCCAGCTTCCGCTCACGATCACGTTCTCTAGCGGGGCTGCGGCGGGTCCGGCTGGCTGCGTTAACACAAGGGCGCACTCTCCCTGCGACGACAACGTCGCCTTGATCGACAGGGGCGGCTTCCCGTCCGCGCGCGCTGCTTCGCGGTACGGGATCCCGGTCGCCGTCAGCGACCGACCAAGGACGCTTCCTTGCAACATCTCGAGCGTCCCCGTCGGACCTTTCCACGCCGCCGTCGCGCTGAACGCGCCGTTGCGCACCGGCATCAGCTCGAAGAAGGGATTGCACCCGTTGTCCTTGCACGCAGCCGATGTGTCCGGCGCCGCCAGGAACGGGATCTGAACCGACATGTCGTGGCCGCCGTCGTCGTACTCGAGCTGAACGTTCGCGTTCGCGCTCGACACGCCGGATACGACGAGTGCGACGGCGGCGAGGTCCGAGGACGCGATCTCTTCGCGTACGCCGCTCCCGACCGTCTTGCAGGTCGCGACCGGGGGGATCTCGGCGCCGAGCGCGGTCAGGGGGCACACGGCGAGCGCGGCGGTGTCGGGCTTCAGGTCCGCGATGATGAACGTTGAGCCTGACGCAGTTTGGAAGCCGATGCGGACGGCCTGCTCGACACCGGGGAAGAGCTGAAGATTCTGGGCGAGCAGCGTCACGGTCGGCACGCCGGACTGCTTGGTATTCCCACCGGCGGTGCAGGCGGCGAGGACAACGAGGAGGGCGATCGTCTTCTTCACGGCTTCCCTCCGCCGAGGAAGTCGCCGATCAGCGCCGCGAACGAGTCGAGGTCGTCGTACATCGCGAGCGGCTGCGGCCAGATCTTCAGCGTCGCGTTCGGAAGGAGCTCGGCCAGGCGACGCGCGATCTTTGCGTCGTGGATGGGATCGTCCTCGTGCGAGAGGATCAACGCCGGCGCGCGCACCTTGCGCAAGGCCTCGGCGTCGCGAACCGGGTAGGTGCCGCTGACGTACGCCCGCAACGCGCGCGGGATGCCGACGGCATTCATCCGCATGATCCGGTCACGCCAGAGCGCGCGCCAATACGGCCTGCTGGCGAACAGCGGCGCTTGCGCCGGCGCGTCGATCGTGCGCGCGACGATCTCTTCGAGCGGGTAGGTCTCGAGCATGCGTGCCATCGCGGGGAACATGACCGGCGATCCTTCGTTGGGCGCGTCGATCGAGGCGGGGATGAAGAACGCGAGCCGCTCGAAACGATCGGGGTCGTGTTCGAGCATCCCCATGAGCGCGCCCGCGCCCATCGAGATCCCGAACGCTTGCGTCGCTCCGTACCGATCGGCGACGTGCGTCAGGTCCCGTTGCATCGCCGCGTGGTCGTAGCCTGCCTCCTCGGGCGGTGATCCACTGTGGCCGTGGCCGCGGAAGTCGAACAGCACGCGCGTGCCCGGCGCGCGCGTTGCCAACGGCTCGAGCTCTGCGATCGAGCTCGTCACACCGTGCGCGAACACCGTTACAGGGGAACCCGAGCCCACGACCTCAACCCAGAGGTCGCAGTCGGGACCGTCGATCATCGGCACGCCGAGAGGGTAGCCGACCCGACGCGCGCTCGGATCACGTGGCAAACTGGCGCCATGGCAGACCTCAAACCGATCCCCGACACCAGCGCGCAATCGATCCGCATGACTGCGGACAGGGTGCTCGTGCGGAAAGAAGAAGAAGGCGAGCGGCAGTCGAAAGGCGGGTTGCTGATCCCCGCGACGGCTGCCAGCATCGTGAAGCGCTGCATCTGGTCCGAGGTCGTTGCCGTCGGCCCGAACGTTCGCAGCATCGAGACCGGCGACCATGTCCTCCACCTGCCGGACGGCGGGCTCGAGGTCGAGATCCGCGGTGAGGACTTCATGCTGCTCCGCGAGCGCGACGTGCACGCGGTCGCGAGCGACCGCGTCGACGGTGGCACCGGGCTGTACCTGTAACAGGCAGGGAGACTCGCGCCCGACCGCGAATCCAGTCAAGGTGCGCCCCCGTCTGCTCGTCGTTCTCGTCGTTCTTCTGGCGATCGCGCCTGCGCGCGCGACCCCGATCACGCAGGATCCGTGCCCCGGTTCGGCCTCGGTCACGACGTGGAAGCAGCTCGGGAACGATTCGCTCGAGAACCTGCTGATCGATAGGTCGTCGCTCTGGATAAGCGACACTTCGTCGGGTGGGATCCGCCGCTTCGCTCCCGACGGCACGGAAGCGCCTGCAACGAAAGAGCTTCCCGGCATCGGGTCCCCGGGAGGCTTGGCCGTCGGTCCCGACGGGCTGATCTACGCCGGAACCGGCGACTCGTTCCAGAACGCCCTCGTCCAAAAAGGGCAAGCGTCCGTCATCCGCTTCGGCCGAGACGCTCCGGCTGCGACGAAGCAGGTGTATGCGTCGGGCTTCAACATGGCGAACGGCTTGACGTTCGGCCCGAACGGGGACGTGTACATATCCAACGACATCGACGCCGGCTTGATCCGCATCCCGCGCGCGCACCCCGCTGCCTGGGCGCGTCTGAACGACCTGTGGGGCTCGAACGGTCTCGTCGTCACGCGCGACGGCAAGACGCTGTACGCGACGGTCACGTTCGATCAGCGCTCGCCCATCGAGCGGATCTCGTTGCCGAGCGGCGCGCACTCGACCGCGTTCCAGCTCACGGTCGGCGTGGCGTCGCTGAAGCCCGCCGTCTACACGAACCCCGATCTGTCCCGTCCGCTCGTCGGTCTCAAAGGATTGGACGACATGACGACCGACGGCCGATACCTCTACCCGGTCGCCAATGCGCTCGGGGAGCTCCTGCGCGTCGACCCGCGCACCGGCGCCGCATGTTTGATCGCGAGCGGCTTCCCGACCTCCTCATCGGTCCGCATCGCACCGGAGAGCGGGCCATTCGCCGACCACGACCGCTCCACGATCGACTTCTACATCACGCGCTTCACGGGTCAGATCATGCGGATCCGGTATCGCCCGTAGGATTGCGCCGGTGGGTGTTCGCGGTCTGCTCTGCGATTACGGCGGCGTGATGACGTCGCCGATCTTCGCGTCTTTCAACGCGTTCTGCGAAACGGAGGGGATCACGCTCGATGCCTTCCGCTCGGTGATGCAGGGGGCGGCGCGGACGGAAGGATCGCCGTTCGCGATGGTTGAGACCGGCGCGATCACGGAGGAGCAGTTCGACGACGCGGTCGCAACGTTGCTGAGCGACGCCTGTGGCAAGACGATCGCGGCGACCGGTTTGAAGCAGCGTATGTTCGCATCGGTGAAGCCCGACGAGGCGATGTGGGGTGCCGTTGGAGCTGCGCGCGCAGCCGGTGTGCGAACTGGGCTGCTTTCCAATTCGTGGGGCGGGCGCGACTACCCGATCGAAGAGCTGAAGCAGATCTTCGACGACGTTCTCATCTCCGGTCAGGTGAGATTGCGCAAGCCCGATCCCGAGATCTACTTATTGGCAGCCGATCGCATCGGCGCGTGCGCCGAGGATTGCGTCTTCGTCGACGACTTCAATGTAAACGTCGAAGGCGCAGAGGCGGTCGGCATGACGGGCATCCTGCACAAGGATGCTCGAACGACGATCGGAACGTTAGATGAGATCTTCGGTCTCGAGCTCGGGGCTGACGCGCACAGCGCGCGGCGCTAAACTCGAAGTCCGCGCCGGGGGGTAGCCCGGCGTTTGCTTTTCTCATAGGCTCGGGAGCGACGATGAGTGAGATCAACGACGCACCACGGCTGACTCAAACGGCGTTCGACCGGCTGCAGACAGAGCTCGATGAGCTTCGAACGAGCGGCCGCAAGACGATCGCGGAGCGGCTGCAGCGTGCGCGCGAGCTCGGCGACCTGAGCGAGAACGCGGAGTACCACGAGACGAAGAACCAACAAGGCATGATGGAAGCGCGCATCCGCACGCTCGAGTACACGCTCAAGAACGCGCAGATAGTTGAAGCACCGACTGCATCGGATCACGCGGAAGCCGGAACGATCGTGACGCTCAAGCCGCTCGACGGCTCAGAGGATGAGCGCTATCTGCTCGCCGCGTCGAAAGAGGAGCGCGCGCGCGACGTGCGAACCGTCACGGTCGGATCGCCGTTAGGCCAAGCACTGAACGGCAAGCTCGTGGGCGACAAGGTCGAATACGTTGCGCCGGGCGGGACGTTCTCGTACGAAGTGACCAAGATCGAGCCTTGGGACGGAAAGGCCTAAGACTTCTCGGTCCGCGACGCGATGTGCGATTCGAGCCGTCGGTCGGGAACGAGCCAGATGCCAGCGACCGAAACGTAGATCGCCAGCGAGGCCCAACGATTGACGAACGCGAGCGGGATCGCCACCGCGTACAGGATCGGTGAGATCCTCCCCTTGAAGTCGTCGCCGAGCGCCTTGGCGATGACCGAGTTCGGGCCTTGCTCGTTGACGATGGCCGTTTTCAAGATGAAGAACGCGATCGCAGCAGCCAGCAGCACGATCCCGTACGCAGCCGTTGGGACCTTTGCGAAGTAGTGAGCCGGCGGCTTGGTTCCTCCCTCACCGACCCACTCGGTCATGAAGGGGACCAACGAGAGCCAGAAGAGCAGGTGCAGGTTCGCCCAGAGGATCTTTCCGTTGATGCGATCGGTAAGGGCAAGCATGTGATGGTGGTTGTTCCAATAGATGCCGAGGAACGCGAAGCTCAGTAAGTAGAGCAGGAGCCGCGGCAATACATGGCGCAGGTCGTGCCACGTTGTGCCCTCAGGGCGAGAGAGCTCGAGCACCATGATCGTGATCAGGATCGCGATCACACCGTCGCTGAAGGCTTCGAGCCGGGAGCTGGACATTGCCTAGGGTCGAGGATACGCGCGCAGCCGCGTTCCCTTTAGTATCTCGGGCGAACTCGAACGCAGGAGGCCCATCATGGCGAAGTACGCAACGCTCGTCACGTCGAAAGGAACGATCAAGGTCCGGCTGCTCCCGGATCACGCGCCGAAGACCGTCGACAATTTCGTGGGCCTTGCGACCGGCACGAAGGAATACAAGGATCCGCGAGACGGCAAGAAGAAGACGGGTCCTTACTACGACGGGACGATCTTCCATCGCGTCATCCCGGAGTTCATGATCCAAGCCGGAGATCCGACGGGGACCGGCACGGGCGGCCCCGGGTACCAGTTCGAGGACGAAGTCGCCGGCGGGCCGGGCTTCACGAAGCCCGGTTACCTCGCGATGGCGAACGCCGGCCCCGGCACGAACGGATCGCAGTTCTTCATCACCGAAGCACCGACGACATGGCTCACCGGCAAGCACACGATCTTCGGCGAAGTGATCGAAGGTATGGAGGTCGTGAACGACATCGCGCGCGCACCGCGCGACGGCCGCGACAAGCCGAAGGAAAACGTTGTGCTCGAGCGCGTAGAGATCAGCGAGAGCTAGCGCGACGGAACACGGTAAGCCGGAAGGATCGCCTCAGCGATCATCTCGACTTGCTTGACGTCCGGGATCTCGGGGAACAACCACAGCACGTCGAGACCCGCCGGCTCGTACTCCTTGATCGCTTGCGAGACAACGTCGACCGGACCGGCGTGGATTCGTTGTGCCAGCTGGTCGTCCGGAACGGCGCCGTAGTAGCGACGGTAAGAGCGCGCCGCCGCGGCAAGGGCGGCGTCGGAGTCGTCTCCGATCGCGACGTACGCGAGACCGCCAAGCTGGAATCTCTTCTTGCCGGCCTGCTCGGCCTGAGCTCGTAACTTCGGTGCGGCTTCGATCATCCGTTCCGCACCGGCCGCCCCGAAGACATACGCGTCACCCATCTCGATCGCGCGATCGACCGCGCGCGGTTTGTTCGCGCCGATCCAGATCGGCGGGAGCGGCTTTTGCATCGGCGCGGGCCCGGTCGCCGCTTCGTCCGCCGACGCCTTCTTGGCGGCGCGCCAGATACGGCGGATCTTGCGGATCTGTCGTTCGAGCTTCTTGCCGCGATTCGGCCAGCGCGCGCCGAGGATCTTGTAGTCGCTCGCGTCCCACCCGATGCCGACGCCCAGATCCAAGCGGCCGCCCGAAAGACGATCGATCACCGCCGCTTGCTTCGCGACCAAGACTTCGTTGCGGTTGGGGAGCTGCAAGATCGTCGTCGCGAGGCGCACCCGTTCCGTCACCGCAGCGGCAGCAGTCAGCGCGATCAGTGGATCCCATACGTCCTGGCTTGGACGGTCGATCGTGCCGAACGAATGGAATCCGGCTTGATCGGCGACGCGCGCCCAATCGAGGAACATCCCGCGGTTCACGTCGGGGACGAGCGTGTTCGGAAGTCCGATGCCAAGCTTCATCGTGGATCCCTTCGTCTCAGTCGCTGCGTACCAGTTCGATCAGCTCCGCCGCATGGTCGTACCGGCGGAACGGGGGGATGAGATACAGGCCGGCGACGCGCGCGCGCAACTCTCCGCAAAGCTCCACGGCGACGGCCAGGCCCTCAGATCGCTCGTTCGACGACTTGCCGATGCGCTTGCGAACGGCGTCGGGGATGTCGATGCCGGGGACCTCGTTGTGGAGGAATTCTGCGTGCCGGCGCGAGGCGATCGGGAGGACGCCGCCCATGATGGGCAGGTCGAGCGGTCCATAGTGTTGTTCATACAGCGCCCGGAAGCGATCCAAACGTTCGGCGTCGAAGATCGCTTGCGTTATCGCGTAATCCGCTCCCGCGTCGATCTTGCGTTTGAGCACGCGCGCCTCGCGCTCGAGATCCGACGCCGTGACGTTCAACGCACACGCGACGACGAAGCTCGTCGGGTCGCCGATCGACGAGCCGGCGCGGTCGAGCCCCGCGTTCAGCGAGCCTTTCACGAGCGCGATCAAACCGCTCGGCGTTACGTCCGACAGGTCGGTCGCCTCCGGGAAGTCCCCGATCGACGTCGAGTCGCCCATCACTGCGAAGATGTTGCGGATGCCGAGCGCGTACGCCGCGAGCAGGTCGCCTTGCACGCGCAGCAGGTTGCGACCGCGCGTCGGGAAGTGGAGCACCGTTTCGATCCCGGCTTCCTGCTGCACGAGATGGCACGCCGCCCACGCGCTCATGCGCATGCGCGCGGTCGGCATGTCGCTGACGTTGATGACGTCGGCACCGGCTGCTCGCAAGGTATCGGCGCCGGCGACGAGGCGCGCCGCTGAGAATCCGCGCGGCGGTTCCATCTCGACCGCGATCGTCAGCGCGCGCGCAGCGAGCTTCGTCGCGAGGCCGGTTGGGTGCTGCGCCGTGCGAACCTCGACAGGCTCGGCAGGCTGCTCGGAAACTTCGATGTCGAGCGGCCGTGCCGGTGCGGCCAGTGCGCCGGCCATCGCTCGGATGTGCGGCGGCTGTGTGCCGCAGCAGCCGCCGACCATGCGAGCGCCGGCTGCGACGAACGCGGTGGCGTACTCACCGAAGTATTCCGGGGTTGCACTGAACATGATGCGGCCGCCGAGCCGCTGCGGGCCGCCGGCATTGGGCTGCGCGACCAAGGGGATGCCGCCGGCGTGCGGCTTCATCATCGTGACCAAGCGCAGAACCTGCTCGGGTCCTTCGGAGCAATTCACGCCGAGCATGTCGACCTCGAGACCGGCGAGGCGTGCAGCCGCAGCTTCGGGCGACTCGCCGAGCAGCGTGCGGTCGTCGCGCGTGAACGTGAGCGAGGCCACGACCGGGAGATCGCACACCGCGCGCGCGGCGAGCACGGCTTGCTCGAGCTCTGCGACGTCGGAGTGCGTCTCCAGGATCAGGAGGTCGGCGCCGCCGTCGACGAGCCCGCGGATCTGCTCGGCGAAGGCCTCCTGCGCTTCGTCCTTCGGGACCCGCCCGTAGGGGGCGAGACGGACCCCCAAAGGCCCGACCGACCCGGCCACGTAGCGCGCGCCCGCTTCGCGGGCGCGCGCGACACCGGCCACGTTGATCTCATGCACCCGGTACGCGAAGTCGTGCGCGGCGAGCTTGTAACGGTTGGCGCCGAAGGTGTTGGTCTCCACGACCTGCGCTCCGGCCTCTACGAAGCTCTCGTGCACCTCGCGGACGATGTCGCGCGCTGACACGTTCAGCGCGTCGAAGCACGCGTCCGGCTTAACGCCACGCGCAACGAGGGTCGTGCCGGTGCCGCCGTCGGACAACAGCACGCCGCTCGCGACGAGGTCGGCGAACTCGCTTCTCTTCAGGGCGGGCTCCTCGGTCGGGGAAGTGGAGAGAACTACCTTAACGCCGGACGCGCCGGCCTTCCGGCGATTGGCTCAGTGGGCCTTCGTGAGCTCGACCGGTCCGAGCGTCTCGACCGGCCGCCGGATCGCGGCGGCGTCCCCGACCATCACCGTGAGCAGGTTCTGCGGCGAGAGGTAGTCGGATGCGACCCGCAGGACGTCGTCGGGTGTAACTCGCTCCAGGTTCGACCGGAAGTCGCGCAGGTAATCGATCCCGAGGCCCGCAGACGTGATCGAGTCGATATAGGAGGCGAGGCCCGACTGCGTCTGCGTCGACAGCATCGTCACGCCGGCCAGGTAGCGGCGCCCTGCGTCGAGCTCGTCTTGGGGGACCGGTAGCAACGTCATGCGGCCGAGCTCGTACTTGATCTCCAACAGCGAGGGCGCGGTGACGTCGGTTCCGACGTCGGCCGCGACCAAGAACGTCGAGGTGAGGCGGCGATGATCGACCGCGCTGCCGGGTGAGTACGTGTAACCCTTGTCTTCTCGGATGTTCTTCACGAGCCTCGACGAGAAGTAGCCGCCGAAGACGATGTGCGCCAGTGCGAGCGCGTAAAAATCCGGCTGACCGCGTCGGAGCCAGCGGCCTGCCAACCGGATGTTCGTCTGCACGGCGCCCGGACGGTCGACGATCAGAACAGGCAGCTGGGTGGGCGGCAGCGCAGGTTTCGCCGGCGCCGCGGAGGCGACCTTCGCGCGCCACGAGCCAAGCATCTCTTCGGCCAGGTCGCCTGCCTTCGACGGCGACACGTCTCCGACGATCACCAGCGAGCTGCCTTTCGGTCCGATGTGCTGGGCGTGGTACGTGCGAAGCGGGCCAGGACCGATACGCCGGACGGCTTCGGGCTTCGGCAGGGGACGGCCGTAGCGATGACGGCCAAACACGCGCGCGTCGAGCGCTTCCGCGGCGATCGCGGAGGGCTGGCTCCGCCGGATGATGATCTCTTGCGCGATGCGGTCG
>Ga0070732_10001267_pt1 | contig 13950 bp, 10 predicted proteins | sample Coa_R1_5_FD_66449 | JGI IMG/M metagenome (GOLD analysis project Ga0070732, IMG submission 66449) | Surface soil microbial communities from Centralia Pennsylvania, which are recovering from an underground coalmine fire - Coalmine... | ecosystem: Environmental > Terrestrial > Soil > Unclassified ...
CTCAGACGTGCGCACGCCGGGAAAAGTGCGGCGCGGAATTTTTAGCCGGTGCCCCACCTCTGGATGTCCACCAAATTTGTCCACGATTATAAGCTCTGCTCCTGGCTAATTCGGAAATCGACTTCTGACCCGTCTTTTGGCCTGAGGCCCTTTCAAGATTGAATGAGCCCTATTTTTAACTCGCATTTCGCCAAGCTATCTGTTATATTTCATCTGAATGAAGACCTTTTCGACCAACCAGGCAGCTCAGAAACTTGGCATTACTTCCATGACTTTGAGCCGCTATATCAAGGCTGGCAAAGTTCCTAAACCGAAATCTGCTACCAGTGGGGGCATGACGATTCATTTCTGGACAGAGGAGCAGATAGAGGAGGTCCGTCAACTCCTGCCTAAAATTGCCAACGGCAGGAAAACACGCTATCAGAAACTGAGACGACAGAGACAAAGCAAAAAGAGGCCCAAATCGTAACCAGCGGGCAGCGCCCGATGTAATCAGCATCGGACGCGCCCTAACCAACCGCCGCCTGCGGAGGCAGGCAAACGATGGCTTATATTGACGTTATACGCTCCATCCCTTGGGCGCAACCCTGCGCCCTTGCCTTAATCTTGGAACCCATCCGCTTCAGCAGCATGGGCAGATGCTTCCTTTTCCAGGAGGTCGGCCATGAACCAAACTGACACCCCTCCTATCTGGAGACCACTTCCAACCAAGCTTCGGGCTTATGAAGCCGTTTATTTGCTCAATCGCGCTTTCGAGGCTGCGCTGTTAAGTCTCGAACGCCTTGAGCAAGTCGGCATTTTTCGACTCGAATATCTGAATGAATACAAGGTGCGAATTGAACATACCCGTGCCGAAGCGAATGAAGAGTTGATAGATACTCTCCAGGAACAGGAGATGGACGATTCAGCTCGCTTCGACGAAATGCAGCGTTATTGGGAACACCAGCGGAAAGACCCCGATGACGTGTTTTTCCATGCTCGGGACCGTAAGCAGGAAATCAAAGAGCAAATTAAGGAATTACAGAAAGGTCTGGACCGCCAAAAGCCAAGAGTCAAAAAGAAATCACGTCGCTGATCACACCCAGGGCCGCAAGTTTGTTTGCGGCCCGTCGTATTTAAGTAATGCAAAAATTCCGATTCGGCTTGTGCTTCTCGCCACTTCCTCCCGGCACGAGTCCCCGCCTGAATCTCGACCCAATCTCCAAAATTGGCAGCAGCCAGCATCGCCAGAGCGAAGAATCTTTCGCACCGCAAGCTGCCTTTCGGGGAGCTGTATGCTATCTTCTTATAAAAATATCTCGATATCATGCCAACTCTGACAATCCCAGAATTTGTCGCCCGCTGGCAACATTCTGTTCTTTCTGAACGTAGCGCTGCACAGTCACATTTCATCGACCTTTGCGAAATTCTTGGCGAACCGCGACCAGCCGCCGTTGATCAGGAAGGGACTACTTACACATTTGAAAGGGGGGTCATTAAGACCTCTGGTGAGCAGGGGTTTGCTGATGTCTGGAAACGTGGGTATTTTGCTTGGGAATACAAAGGCAAACATAGAGACCTTGGTGCAGCGTACCAACAATTACTGAAATACAGAGAGGATCTTGAAAACCCGCCACTTCTGATCGTTTGCGACTTCGACCGTTTTGAGATTCACACAAATTACACAAACACGCTAAAAGAAATTTATAAATTCAGTCTTGCTGATCTTAACTCCAATCAAGCATCTTCAACTTGCAAAATACCGCCTGTGGAAGTCCTACGTGCAGTATTCAATGACCCCCAACGGTTACGACCTGGACAAACCACGGCAGAGGTCACAGAAGAAGCAGCCGCCAAGTTTTCAAAGTTAGCAGAAAGTCTGCGGGCCCGAGGTGTCCCGTCCGAGCGCGCAGCCCACTTCTTAATGAGGCTTTTATTTTGCCTCTTTTCTGAAGATATTGGACTTTTACCAGAGGGGCTATTTACGCGGCTCGTCGAATCCAATCGACGCCGGCCAGAGGAATTCATAAAAAAATTGCGGCAATTGTTCAATGCAATGGCTGGCGAACACGGCGCGTTTGGGGAACATGATATTGCTTACTTCAATGGGGGCCTCTTTTCGGACGATGAAGCATACGACCTGACTTCCGAGGACCTTTCCGTGCTCGCGCGAGCTTGTGCGCTGAACTGGTCAAGTGTTGAACCAGCCATATTTGGCACTTTGTTTGAACGCAGCCTCGATCCGAACAAGCGATCACAATTGGGTGCTCACTACACCAGCGAAGATGACATTAATCTCATCATTGAGCCGGTTTTGATGGAACCCTTGCGCAAGCGTTGGGACGAGATAAGGCAGAGGGCAGCAGTCCTCATCGAAAAAGCCAAAACGCAGCAGAAAGCAGGTCAGACAAAATCTCGCAAATCTTTGTCTGAAATGCTGAAGGGATTCGCCACTGAACTCGCAGCAGTACGTGTTCTTGATCCAGCGTGCGGAAGCGGCAATTTTCTTTATGTTGCGTTAAAACGCCTGTTGGACCTTGAGAAGGAAGTTAGTGTCTTTGCTGCAAATAATGGATTATCCGGCTTACTGCCCCTGACCAATCCAGCCCAACTTTATGGCATCGAAACGAATATTTACGCGCACGAATTGGCCTCTGTAGTCGTCTGGATCGGCTACATTCAATGGCAATACGATAATGGCTTCGTTATTGGCTCATATCCAATTCTGAAGCCGCTGCAAAACATCCGTCTCATGGATGCCGTATTGAGCCACGACCAAAACAACAAGGCTGTAGAACCAGAATGGCCGAATGCGGATGTAATTGTTGGAAACCCACCTTTTCTAGGTGATAAGAAAATGCGTGAAGCGCTCGGCGATAAGTACGTTGACGACCTGCGTCACCTATATGATGGCCGTGTTCCTGGTGGTGCTGATTTAGTCACTTTCTGGTATGAGCGTGCCCGTGCACAGATTGCGTCTGGCAAAGCAAAACGCGTAGGACTGTTAGCTACAAATTCAATCAGCATGATTGCAAATCGGAAAGTCTTAGAACGCATCAAGGAAACCGGCGACATCTTCATGGCATGGAGCGATAGGCCGTGGGTCCTAGATGGTGCGGCGGTTCGCGTCTCGATGATCGGATTCGACAACGGCGCTCAAAAAGAGCGCACGCTGGACGGTATGCAAGTATCCAACATCAATGCGGACTTAACCGCTGGTATTGATGCGACCAGCGCGAAAGCCCTACCTGAAAACCTTGGGCTTTGTTTTCTCGGCATTATGAAGGGCGGCCCATTCGATATTGATTCAAAGACAGCAGATGCCATGTTGTCCGCGCCCCTGAACCCCAATGGCAAACCAAATTCCGATGTGGTCAAACGCAGACTTGGAGGCCAAGATGTCACCGGGAGGTCACGCAACGGCTGGATCATAGATTTTGTTCAGATGGATGAGACCGAGGCTGCATTGTATGAACTGCCTTTCAAACACGTGCAAACTCACGTCAAGCCGATACGTGACAAGACACGCGATCTATTGATGCACAACAAGTGGTGGCTCCATGGCAGATCACGGCCAGCGTTGCGCCATGCCATCAAGGGGCTAAAACGTTGCATTGTTACGCCGGAGGTTTCAAAGCACCGTGTGTTTGTGTGGATGGATACGGATACAGTGCCAGATCACAAGTTGCATGTCATTGCGCGTGACGATGACTACATGATGGGCGTACTTCAGTCTCGTGTACATTTGATTTGGACGTTGGCGCAATGTTCCTGGATTGGTGTCGGTAATGATCCTAGCTATTCATCATCGCGCACGTTCGAAACCTTTCCCTTTCCGTGGCCACCCAACCGTGAGCCCGCGAACAATGCTCAGAAAGAGGCAATTGCATCCGTGGCGCGTGAATTGGTTTCAAAACGCGATTTTTGGTTGAATCCTCCCGATGTTTCTGCCGCCGAATTAAAGCGGCGGACCCTGACGACTCTTTATAACCAAAGTCCAGCATGGCTTAAGCAGCTACATGAGGCCCTAGATTCGGCAGTCCTCCAGGCATATGGCTGGCCAACCGATCTTGCAGATGAGGAACTACTTATCCGACTTCTCCGACTGAATGGGGAGCGCTTGGATAACGGGCCTAAGTCAGATATTTGATCTCTCGATACTGGCCTCAGGCCGTTGAATCCAGCGTCCGGTGTGCTATTTCCCAAAAATAATTTTTTGTCAGTGTTGATTCTAAAGGGCATTTGACCGATTTTTTAGATTCGCGCTAATTCGTTGGCATGACAAAGCTGCATGTCCGATTTGCAGGTTGGAAGATCACGGCCACCCTCTACTCCAATGGAACCATCGAAATCACGATTGAACCGCCATAAGCTCACGGGGTTACACACCCCGGTAATCCCCCCGTGCCGCGATCACCCAGAAAGGGGCGCAACACAGGGTTAGTCAGTAACGACCTCTCAGGTGCTTGCAGTGTTGCAATTGCAGAGATAGACTCGCACTGTCCTTAAGCGGAGACACGGATTGGGAGCACGAGATGCTAGTGAAATTCACGATTGACGGGGGCAGTACTCCAATAACTCAGCAAGCTAGGCCGGAAGTATTGGAAGATCGGCTCCGCATATTGCAAGGCTTTGACGCCACCGCCGAAAACAGAGCACGGCAGGCGATTCGCCATTACTTAGATACTCACACGCAGTTTACTGCTGCGCATATTGCCTGTACTGGTGAAGGAGATCAGTGGCATCCAGAGTTTGAGGCCCTATATGACGCTCTTCTTGCAGTAAGCGGTGATCCCCGGCAAGCCCATGAGGAAGCAGCTAAGTTTTTAGGACTTCTGGTGTGGAACGAGGCCTTACAGCATCCCGAACCGTGGCACTTCACTTCTTATCCGAAGCTCGATTCCGATTTCATGGTGACTCATTACTTCTCGTTGGATACGCACATTCGCACTAGCGCGAAGCTCAATCAAGCAGCTACGGCGCGAAGCCACGGCGATCATGATAGAGCTGACGATTTAGTAGACGCAGCCAGGCGCTTGATGGCACGATGGGGCAAGCCTTAGAACTATGTCACGGCCCGCGTCATCGGCGTAAAAAAGATATGATGGGGAATTCCGCTTTCAAATTCCTTCAGTTCAAGAACAAAAGCCCGATTCGACCAGACACGTTTGCGAAGGAGTATCGATGGAAGTCTCGCTTGATCCAGTCACAAAGCGCCGCTATAGCCGCCTGTATATTTCAGGCATGGACTTTGATATAGCCGCCTACTGTCTCAACATGGTGATCAAGAAAGGCTGGCATCATAAACCATGGGAAAGACGAGGAGCGGTCTATCAGCAGCAAACCGTCTTCACAACAACGCTGATTGTTGCTTATGCACGGCCTTTCAATAGCAGGCCCACGAAATTGGAACTCACGAATGTCCCTTTCAACCATGGCGAAAAAGCACTTCACCAGAAAATCATGGAATTACGCAAAAAAGTGTGCGCTCACTCTGATGGCGACGTGTACGATATCCGACCATGGAGGACCAAAAGCTTTGCCACTGACATCGTTCGAGCACCGACTGTCACGATCACCTCAGAGCAGGCAGGTAGGCTCAAGGGCATGATTCACAAATTTCAGACGCACATTCATACCGAGTTGAAGAAGATCGTGCCGCAATAGCCCGTCGGGCATGTTTCGTAGCGAAGCATTTCAACTGCGATCCAGGTGCTCTTTGGTGCCTTTTCGCCGCGCCGCCCCTGCGGGCGTCGGGAGGAGGATTGGCACGTCACCCCTGGAAGGTATACGGCGGTATACCGCCGTATTGGGGTTCGTGCTTGCCAGGTACATCTTCCATTGATTTATTACTAAGGTAATTCGACACTCCAGCAGCACGGGAACACACTTATGCGCGAAAGGTGTTTCCGTGCAATGCAAGATCCGGCGCGCAAATATCTATTTATCCGTTTGGCATTAGTTTTGGCCTTTGCTGCAACCGCCGCCGGCCAATCCCGAATGAGCGGTGCATATGTCGGACATGGAACCGGCTTTGCAGAGATGCTGCAACTGACCCAAACCAGCAATGGGCAGATCAGCGGCGTTTTTACTTCGGTAGAACTGAAAGAAGAAGGCGAGATCAAAGCACAGCAAACGACGGTGAGCGGGTCAGTTGATGCCGGACAGGTAACCCTCAAATTTGGTTCATTCATTTTTACCAATACGGTTGCCGGGACGTTCAATGGCAATTCAATCCGCCTTCAAATCACCGATTCCAAAGGGAACGTCACATCACCTGTATTGGTGCGCGGCACAGCCGACGAATTCAAACGCTATACAGACAGCTTAAAAGCCCAGGGCAAAGGCATCAAACTCAGCGTGGAGCTTCTGAGCCGCGCCCGTCAATTCCGGGAAACCGTTGAGCAAACAGAAAAATGGATTGCGGACGCGGAATTGCATGAGCGCAGGATTCCCCGAATCAAAGATTCTTATGAGCAGATCGAACGCCAGATGCAGGCCTTGATTGCCCGAGAAAGGCAGACGGTCGATTCTGTGACGAGAACGCAAGTCTCACTGGATGTGGGCCAGGGCGATTTAGCGGGCGGGCAGGCCGATCTTCAAGTGGAACAGGTTTGGGATTTGTCGATACTGAGCAACGGCCAAAGCCTCTATCAAACCTTTGCAAACTGGAATGAGAGGTGTGGCCTTTCTGAGCAGTTCATGCGGAGCGGTGCGACCATGCAAGCCGTCCAAAGTTGGGAGACAGCATGTAAGGGTGCTCTGGCGGAGAAGCAAAGGTTTATTCCGATTTTCAAACATATCAGCAGTCAGAGAGCCGAAGTCAAGGCCATCCAGGAGGCAGCGCAATCGCGCCGTAAAGCGCTTGTCGAGGAGGCACAGCGGCTTGAATAGACACATGGTCTAGCCGAGACACAGCCGATTTATTTTTTTAATAGCGTGTTGCATGGCGACAATCATCTGGGCCCCATGCCCAAACCCCTCATCTTTCTCCGCGACCAATGCTCGTCCGCGATCTGGCCACTAACGAATCCGGCTTGTGTTTGGGCAGCTTTGATTCGGGCCCAACGCCCTGGGTCCTCGATTGCTTTAACAGAATTTGCATTGTAAAAATTGCAGTATCCTTCATGCCCTTTAAACTTGAGACTCCATCGTTCAATGTTTACGATTCCTAAATCCTCTAGCTCAAGGAGCGCACGCTCCGCAACACTATCTGAAATCAAAAGTGCGCGTCCAATATCCTTCTTGGACACACCTACATCCGTGGGACCATCATTCACGTTCTCTTTGTCTAGCAAGCCACGACTGCACAGAAAAGCAAAGACCATTCTTCCAGTGGCCGAAACGGGGTTATCCTCTTCGAAAACCCAGGCTGGCACGTAGTGAAATGGCGGCTGTTTAACTGCGACGTGATCGGCAACGTCCCAGTCCCACTCGCACTGCCAAGGCCATGCGTGCTTTACGCGGACAAGCTTGTCACCGGAATTAACAGGAATAGGGCGAGCATCGTCCAAAATTAACATTTTGTCGCACAATTCCTGCAAACGGCGTTCTCGCTCCTTGCTTGTCTCCTTGACTGTTTTGATCTTATGCAACGGTAGCGGTTTCCCCCAATGTCCTTCTTGAATCATCTTTCCCATCTGCTTCCGAAAGCCAGGGGTTAGGCGAACCTCTTCCCCATCTTGTGTCAAAGCTGTCTTGCCGTCCCAAGCTTCGGGTTTAGGATTTGGCTGCCAACCATCTTTGATGATTATTCTGCGACAATTTGGTCTCTCTTTTGTGTTCACAAATTGCTGATCTCCTCTTTGATTGCAAATGGACAATGCCGATTGTCGTCATTATGGCCAGAGCGCCTTTTTAGCAGCTTCGTTGACAATGTTGATTAGGATTGATCGTAGACCTTCGGCTATTTCCCGCCCTGCTTTTGGCAGGAATTTCTTAAACCGAACTACTGCCACCTGAGTGGTTGGAGTATCGCGTACCAGATCATCCAAGCTCTTGTTGAGAACCTCTTTTTCTTCGGTAGTAAGTGTCTCTACCTCAGCAAGCATTTCTCTGGCAGCAGTGATCCCTTTCTCGGTCCACGGATACGGGTTACCACACTTATGGCAAAAACTCGGCGGAGGTGCCTCATGGACACTTGGCAATACCCCACGCAAATGGCCGCGAATGCGTTCATTACAATTTGCGCACGTCTTCACTGTCTTCGCGCCACATTTGGAGCAATGATCCTCTTGGTGGTGGGGAAAAGAGTCGGCACTGCTGGTGATAATGTGACCGTTCTCGCAAATCTGTGCCGTTTCATATCCTTCTTGCTCTGTCCGTTGTCCTTCAGATTCGTAGAACCTTCGTATGCTCATGCGTGCAGCTTAACACAGGTTCGTATTGGACGGTTTCAGTCCTGACAACTCAGAAAAAGCAAAATCATTCGGGTCATTTTTTCAGCAGCGTGTTACATGGCGACAATCTTCTGGGTCCCGTACCCAAACGCCTCATCCTTCTCGTGGCCACCGCTCATCCGCGATCTGGCCCAGTAATAAGTCCAGTTCGCTCAAAACCTAGATACTCCCAGGATCGAGATGCAGAGCTTCTGTTGATCCATATCAGTTCAGGTCTGGAAGCTGCATTCTGTCCCGCGCTGCCTCTTGTGACATTAGTGGCCATTTGTGCGCAAACGTGCGCAGGAGTGCGCATTTCTCCGAGCCGTCGAGTCAAGCAGACATTCTGAAACGTCTATACCGGGGTATGGCGTGCGTGACGTGGATTAGTCCGGATTGTCTGTCTTCATCTATCTTTGGTTCTCTTTGTCAATTTGCTCCGAAGACCGAATCGGCCATACCTCGGAATACGTCTATAGCCGCAGGTGACGCACAGCGCCCCGGCCATGGTGATGACAAGACTTTCAATATTGTCCATACAGTCAATATTTTTCACTTTCTTTTACGAAGTTTCCATTTTTTGACCGAGCGCCGAATCAGACGGATACTCAGCCGCGTCAATACCAGAAGCCGAGATGCGCGAAGGGCAATATGAAACGAGATGCGGAAAGCTTTGTAAAGGCCATCACAACCAAAGTGACGGCCACAGAATTCAAGCAGCTTGAACAGTTGTGGAGTGCAAGTGGGATGAGCCGCAGTGAGTGGTGCCGGAAGGCGCTGCTAGACCGGGCCAATTTAATAAATTCAAACGGCAATTCTTATACGCTAAATGAAACCGCTCTCCTGCTAGCCGAAGTCCTGGCTTTACGCACCATTACTGTCAACCTGCTGCATTCTTTGGGTTCCGGCGAGACGATTTCCCGCGAAAAACTGACAAATTTGACCGAGTTGGCAGACCGTGAGAAGTTGCGCCGAGCAATAGACCGTTTGCACCAGTTGAACAAGAAATGAACTGGCGCAGCCGGAAAGGAGAAAGAAAGCAGGGGTTGTTGTATGCCAAGAAACAAGGGTTTATCAGGGGCATGGCATCGCGCCACGCCCAGGGGTTTTATTCTCGCATCCATCCTGGGGCTGATTGCACTGCTAGGCGCAGGTTATTACAAAGTCCAGCAATCGACTCCGTCACAAAGCTATTGGTTTCGCACTTATCTTTGGGCCACACTCGCGCCCGCAATTGGTGTTGAGCACAGCAACTATCGTCTTTTAGCCGAAGTCCGTGGAACCCAAACATTCGTGCCCAGAGAACAGGATGTTCTACCGGGCAGAACCCGAGCCGACAACGGGCGTGTGATTCCGCTTGTCATCACCGAGCAGGCATATCAACGTGGGTATCAGCTTACGCTTTTGCCCTCTGGAAAATATGACAACCGCCAACTTGAAGGCCAGCTGCGGCACTATGTCTATGCCGATGAGTCACTGAAGCAGATGGCAGCAGTGCCGCTATGGTGGGGCTTGGGTGTGTTCGCTGGCGTGTTTCTGCTTTCGATCCCATCAGACCTGAGACATGCGCGGGAACGACGCGAGGGTATCCGGTTGGAGGGCCCGGAACTGGTGACCGTTGCCGCCTTTAATCGCAGGCTCCACGCCAGCGGAATAGGCATCGTCAACACCGTGCGGAGGACGTTTGGGGAATGGGTGTTGCGCCGTAATGCGCGTATGCTACGCATCCCCTATCAGGCAGAGAGCTCCCATCTTCTGCTCATGGGCGACAGCGGCACCGGAAAATCCGTCATCATGCGCCAGTTCGCGCAGCAGATCGAGGAGCGTAATGATTCGGCCATCATCTATGACCCGGCGCTCGAATACCTGACGGAGTTTTACGACCAATCACGCGGCGACATCATCTTGAATCCACTGGACGCCAGAATGCCGTACTGGTCGCCTGCCGATGAAATCCAGCACGAAGCCGAGGCGCTGACCGTAGCCGCCTCATTATTCCCTGATAGTCACCGGGAAAATCCCTTCTTTGTCGAAGGCCCGCGCAAGGTGTTTGCTTACTTGCTCACGCTCAAGCCATCGCCTGATGAATTGGTGTGGTGGCTCTCGCACGAACAGGAGCTAGACCGGAGACTGAAAGGCACGGAGCTTGCCGCGATGATTTATCAGGGCGCATCGGCACAACGCGCCGGGGTACTGGCTTCGCTCAACATGGTAGCCGACAGCTTGAAGATGCTGCCGAGGAAGCAGGAGGTATCCCGCATCTGGACCGCCGCCGAATGGTCGAAGCAGCGCCAAGGCTGGATCTTCGTCACCAGTACGCCAGAGGTACGCAAGCGCCTGCTACCGCTGACAAGCCTCTGGCTTGATCTGCTGGTATTGCGCTTGATGAATCAAGGCAGGCCAGGACCACGCTCGGTCTGGTTCTTTCTGGACGAGCTGGCAAGCCTGCAACGGCTCCCGCAGTTGCACACGGCAGTCACGGAGAACCGGAAATCGAATAACCCTGTGGTGCTGGGCTTTCAGGGCCGCAGCCAGCTAGAAGCGCGTTACGGACTGGACTCTGAAGCCATGCTCTCGCAACCTGCAACCAAAGTGTTTCTCCGCACCAGCGAACCGAAGTCGGCCAAATGGATTATGGAAGTTATCGGAGACGTGGAGCTTGAGCGTGTGCAGGAAACCCGCACCGATGGCCGCGAACGTGATTCGCGCAGCTTCCAGCGGCAAACCTTCAAAAAGCCGTTGGTGATGGACTCCGTAATCATGGGACTAGACGCGCTGCACGGCTATATCAAGCACGGCAATCTTGTGGTGGAATTCCGTACCCGGCCTACAACCCAAGGAGAGCGGACAAACGGCTTTATTCCCCGCAAAGACACGCCGCCCGATCTGCCGCCTCCGCCAGACCGAAACCGCTTTGGCCCGAGCCATAACGGTGCTCCGGCGCAGGAGCAGAAGCCAGAGGAGACACAGCAACAATCAATCTTTGAAAACGACTAACCGGGTATGCTGACCATCTCCAAACCGCTCTCTTCCGGCCAAGCCGCAAGCTATCACCGGGAAGAGTTTGCCAATGCGAAGGACAACTACTACACCGAGGGCGACCGTGTGCGTGGCCAGTGGCAAGGCAAGCTGGCCGAGCAATGGGGCCTCAATGGTGATGTAGACGCCGAGCAGTTCAAACGCTTGGCCGATGGTCAGCACCCTTTAACCGGAGAGCAGCTTGTCCAGTTCCGCGCCCCGTATGAGTACACCAAGGAAAACGGCGAGAAGGTGAAAACGATGGAGCACCGCGCCGGGTGGGATGCCACATTCGCAGCGCCCAAAAGCGTCAGCGTTACAGCTTTGGTTGGAGGTGATGAGCGCGTCCGGGAGGCGCACCGGGAAGCTGTGAATGTGGCCCTTGATGAAATGGAAAAATACGTTCAGGCGCGAATCGGAGGAAACAACCCGCCAGAGACTACGGGCAAATGGGTTGCCGCCAAGTTTGAGCATGATTCCAGCCGTCCTGTCGATGGCTACGCCGCGCCGCAGCTGCACACGCATACGGTTTTCTTCAACCTAACCGAGCGGGAGAACGGCGAGACGCGCGCCTTGCAGCCCCGCGAGTTGTACCGCTCTCAGCAATATGGAACGGCCATCTATCGCGCCGAATTGTCGCTGCGCTTGAAGCAGCTAGGCTACGAAGTTGAACTGAGCGCCAAGGGAGCGCCGGAAATCAAAGGCTACAGCCAGGAATATCTCACCGCGTCCAGCCCGCGCCGGCAGCAAATCCAAGAACATTTGGAGCAGGCCGGATTCGCCGGCGCGGGAGCCGCCGAGATCGCGCAGCACCGCACCCGCGACCCGAAGCTCAATATCCCACATGAGGAAATGCAGCGCCGCCATCAGGATATGGCCGCGCAGTATGGCGACCAGCCGCAGCGCGTCATCGAAGAAGCCAAGGACCGGAACCAGCACGGCGAACGGGCAAGCGAAGAGCAGAAACAAAAGGCCATCCAAGAAGCTCTTCGGTATGCGCGGGAAAGAAACCTTGAGCGGGATGCCGTAGCCGACGAACGCGCCATCATGCGTGATGCCTTGCGCCGTGGATTGGGCGAAGCAACGCTCTCTGAGATGCGCCAGGAATTCAGCCGCCAAGTTGAGCAGCGCGGCTTTATCGAGACGGCCAACCAGCCGGGAGCGGCAGCGCGGAGATTCACGACCGAAGAAATGCAAGAGCTTGAACGCCAGAACATCCGCGCCATGCGCGAGGGACAAAATCAGCATCCCGCGCTGACTAGCTTTGAGACGCGCCGCCAGATTGAACAGGAATACTCGCATTTGTCGAACAGTCAGCGGACAGCAGTTGAGGAGATCCTGTCCAGCCGTGACCGCATCACCGCGCTTGAAGGCGTAGCAGGCGCGGGAAAGACCACATCGCTCACCGCCATTCGTCATGGCGCGGAGCGCGACGGCTACAAGGTGGAAGGCTTTGCCCCGACATCCCGCGCCGCGCAGAAGCTTGAGGAAGCAGGGATTGAATCTCACACCTTGCAACATCATCTGACACGCGGCCAGCCGCAGGAAGCCGAGCAAAGGCGTCTTTACGTGGTCGATGAATCGAGCCTTGCCGGAACCCGTCAGGTGAATGAGTTTTTGAGTCGCTTGGGCCAGAAAGACCGCGTTCTGCTGGTGGGCGATGTGCGCCAGCATGAAGCCGTAGAAGCCGGACGGCCGTACAGCCAGTTACAGGAAGCCGGGATGCGGACGGCGCAGTTAGATGAAATCATCAGGCAGAAAGACCCGGCGTTAAAAGATGCCGTAGAACGGCTTTCCCGCGGCGAAGTCCGCGAGGCCGTCAGTAGCTTGGAACAGCAGGGCAGAATTCACCAGATCGAGGACCGCCAAGAGCGGCTTCAGCAGATCGCCAGCAACTACGCACGGCAACCGGAAAATACGTTGGTCATCTCGCCCGATAACCAATCCCGGCGCGACCTGAATTTGCTGATTCACCGCGAGATGCAGCAGCGCGGCCAAGCGAGCGAACAGGCGCATACCTTCACCGTATTGGAACCACGGCAGGAATTAACGGGTGCAGACCGCGCTTGGGCCGCGCAGTACGCGCAAGATGACGTGCTCAGGTATTCCCGAGGCAGCAAGGCCGTAGGCATCCAGTCCGGCGAATATGCCACTGTAACGGCGATAGACCACGAGCAAAACCGCTTGACTGTAGAACGCCAGGACGGACAAGAACTTACCTATAACCCGCGTGACCTGATGGGTGTCTCCGTCTATCGTCAGGCCGAACGCGATTTCTCTGAAGGCGACCGCGTACAGTTCACCGCGCCGTCGAAAGAATTGCACGTTGCCAACCGGGAGCTAGGCACCATTGAACATCTGGACGAAAGCGGCAAGATCGGCATTCACACCGATTCTGGGCGGCATCTTGAATTTAATGTCCAAAACCATCCACATCTCGATTACGGCTACGCCCTCACCAGCCATAGCAGCCAGGGCCAGACCGCCGACCGCGTTTTGGTTCACGTGGATACCGAACTTGGAGAACAGCTTGTTAATGAGCGCATGGCTTATGTCTCTATTTCACGCGCCCGCT